>OGCY01000189.1_pt1 | contig 26665 bp, 27 predicted proteins | sample 1570311 | NCBI WGS metagenome assembly OGCY01 (sample SAMEA2582165, study PRJEB24529) | metagenome | biome: Human gut stool | place: China | collected 2011
GGACGCCACGCCGCCTGCAATTGCAAATTTGTCCATTCCAAATTCATCGATTGCTTTCATGGCATTTCCGATTAAGACATCCGTCACTGCTTTCTGGAAGGAAGCTGCCACGTCTGCCTGTACAATCTCGATGCCTTTCATTTTACACCCGTTGAGGTAATTGAGTACTGCCGATTTGAGTCCGCTGAAACTAAAGTCATAAGGTCCGTCTGCTATTTTAGCGCGTGGAAACTCGATGGCATGAGGATTTCCTTCTCTTGCCACCTTCTCAATCTTCGGTCCACCCGGATAGCCAAGTCCGATTGCCCGCGCTACCTTATCAAATGCTTCTCCCGCCGCATCGTCACGGGTTCTTCCCAGTATCTCGTATTTTCCGTAGTCTGCAACCTTCACAAGATGCGTATGTCCTCCTGAAACTACCAGACATAAAAACGGAGGTTCTAACTCTTTGTTTTCGATATAATTGGCGCTGATATGCCCTTCAATATGGTGGACTCCCACCAACGGTTTGCCGGATGCATAACTGATTGCCTTTGCCTCTGCCACTCCGACTAACAATGCACCCACTAAGCCCGGTCCATAGGTCACTCCAATGGCATCCATCTCTTCGAGCGTCATGTCTGCATCGGAGAGTGCCTGTGTGATTACCTGATTAATCTTTTCAATGTGCTTACGTGAAGCAATCTCCGGCACTACACCTCCATAGAGCGTATGCAATGCAATCTGGGATGATATGACATTACTGCGGACATCCCTTCCATTTACCACAACTGCTGCCGCAGTCTCATCACAGGAACTTTCAATTGCCAATATTTTTACTTCTTTTTCACTCATTTGAAGAGTCTCCTTCTGTCAGATAGAAGACTAAAATCTTCCACTTTCCATCTGTATCTTTTCTAAGTACATAAGTCTGATATGTGCGTTCATACGATTTTGCTTTTCCATTTGAAATAAAATAATTCACCGTCACATATGCACATTCCCTACTGTCTATCGTTTTAAACTCGACTTCATTTGAAGAACATACAGATGCACTGTTGATGGTTTTTTCCTGGCTCTTATAATCTTCGATTTCCAGTTTTAAATCTTCAAAATACTGGTCTCTTGGATTGTTTTCAAGCAACTCCTCATCAAACAACAGTCTTGCCTGATCTCCTAATGCCGTCACTTCATCTTCCGTACAGTCTGAATTGTAAAAGCAGCTGATAATCCGGTTATAAAGTTTCACCACTTCCCGCGGTGTCGCAGGATAGTTCTTTTCGATATCCATCGCTGCCAACTTCTGTACTTCCGTAAGTTCCGTCTCATCTGCCGTATTGTGTCCGCGGCTCCAGGTGATATACCCGAACAGACCGATAACTACAAGTACACATACAATCGCTGCAATCACTGAATTTTTTTTTCTCATAGGTATCTCCTCCCTAGTTCTACGCTTCGTCCTCCTCAAACAGCAATTCTACTGTTTTGCCATCCTTTCCAAGCTTTGCATTCGGAAAGGTCTGTAAGACCTGCGGCATATAGTCTTCTGCACGCACCAGCGAAGGCGAAAAATGGGTGAGCCACATTTCTGCCACCTCCGCACGCTTTGCCATTTCTGCCGCTTCGTAAAACGTCATATGTTTATACTGCTTTGCCTTTACCAGCTTCTCCTTCTCTGCATACATTCCCTCGCAGATAAAAAGGTCGGAGCCTCTCGCCGACTGTACGATGGACTCTGTCGGTCTGCTGTCCGTACAGTACGTAACCTTGATGCCCTTTCTGGCTGCCCCAAGCACCATATCCGGTGTGTAGACGTCTCCCTGTTCGGTGTGTATGGTTTCGCCCTTCTGTAAGCGGTTCCAGTAGCACTGCGGAATCTGTTTTTCTCTTGCCCGCTCCACCTGAAATCGTCCACATCTCTTGATTTCCACTGCATAGCCGTAACAGATGACACTGTGGCTTACCCGAAACGCATGGATATGGTATCCGTTTATCTCTATATCGGCTTCCGGTTCCGTAATTTCAATATATTTCAGTGTAAAAGGAAGTTCCGGTGCTATCGTCCGAAGTGCGGATACCACCCGTTCAAGTCCTTTGGGTCCAATTAAAGTCAGCGGCTCGGTGCGCTCTGCGTTTCCCATCGTAAGCAAAAGCCCTGGCAGACCGCTGATATGGTCCGCGTGATAATGGGTAAAGCAGATGACATCGATTGGTTTAAATGTCCAGCCTTTTTCTTTTATGGCAATCTGCGTTCCCTCTCCGCAATCAATTAACAGGCTGCTGCCGTTGTAACGCATCATCGCCGCCGTAAGCCAGCGGTGAGGGAGCGGCATCATTCCTGCTGTTCCTAACAGGCATACATCTAACATGGATTTCTCCTATTCATTTCTATAATAATTCTGTCACGCGCTGCTTTTCCGGCGGAATGACAAACTGCTCCACCAGTTTATCATAACATTCCTCGCACAGGTCAAAGCAATGGCGGGTTCCATCCTTTTTATCGGAAAAATATCCCCACTCCTTACTGACTGCCAGATAGGACGCGTAGTCTCTCCCCTCCTGTGCACAGATTTTTTTGCCACAGCGGTTACAATAAATATCGTTTTCTTTTCTGCTCATGATACAGCCTCCTTCTGACACCATTTTACCTGCTGCGTAAGGCAGTTTATAGTGGAAATTACTGGCCGTATATCATAATATAGGCATCTTCTTTTGGCAGTTCATAAAAGCCCTTACGCACGCCACAGCGTACATAGCCGTGTTTTTCATAAAGACGGATTGCAGGTTCATTTGAAACGCGCACCTCTAACACAATCTGCTGTATTCCTTTTTGGGCAGCACACTTTGCCATTTTATCCAAAAGTGCGTCTCCGATGCCTTTTCTTCGCATCTTCTGCGCCACTGCCACATTGACAATCTCTCCTTCATCGACAGACAGATACATTCCCGCATATCCCACAACTTCCTGCCCGTCACAGGCAGCCAGAAAAATCGTATTGGGAAGCTGTAAGGAATCCAGAAATCCTTTCTCACTCCAAGGCTGTGAAAATGTCTGACTTTCAAGTTCTGCCACCTGCGGCACGTCCTCCGGTTTCATGTTGCGGATTATCGTCAAATGTCATTTCCTTCTTTCTGACGTTCCTTCTGCTCTCTTTCTGCCTGGGATAGTCTCAAATAAGCAGGGGTATGCTCTTGTGCTGTTTCCACCTGTCCCCGTTTTAAATATTCCATGCCAAGTGCCGCTACCGCGCCGGCACACTGGCGGTTTAAATGCAGCGGAGCAAAGCTGTACGGCACTTCGCAATGCGTGTCAAGATATTCTTTAAACACCGGTACGCCATCTCCAAGGAATACTACTGGTTGCCCGATTTCGTTTATGTGTGCAGTAATCTCGTCAATTCCCACCGCGCACTGCGGTCTGACAATCTGAAATTCACCGTTTTCAAACCTGTAAAGTCCGGTATATGTCTGATTTCTTCTGGCATCCATCAGCGGACATATCATGTCCTTGTGTCCCACCAGATTGTATGCAAGTGCATCCACCGTCGGCACATGGATAAGCGGCTTATTTAATGCCAGTCCTAATCCCTTTGCCGTTGCAGAGCCAATCCGAAGCCCCGTGAAGGAACCCGGTCCGCCGGAAACTGCAATCGCGTCAATTGTTTTCAAATCGAGTTCTATCATGCGTGCCACTTCATCGAGCATGGGAAGAAGCGTCTGGGAATGTGTCTTTTTGTAATTGACCGTATACTCCCCGAGCAGTGTTGTATCCTCTGCCACTGCAACACTTGCCACAAGTCCTGAACTGTCCAATGCTAATAGTTTCATAATTTGCCCTTTCCACCGTCTAAAAGTTTTACCCCCGGCGGCTGATTGTGATTCTGCGGTAGTCAAAACCGCGTTCCAGATCTTTTTCTATGGTGACGTCATACCGCGTATCCGGAAGCAGTTCCTCAATGAGGTTTGCCCATTCAATCATACATAAGCCGTCTCCATAAAAATAATCTTCATAACCGATTTCGTCCATTTCTTCCGGGTCACCAATCCGGTAGACATCAAAATGATAGAATGGCATTCTGCCTTCCTCATAAATCTGCACAATGGTAAAGGTCGGACTTGAAACCGGTTCTGTAATGCCAAGTCCTTCTGCGATTCCCTGTGTAAACACGGTTTTTCCGACCCCTAAGTCTCCCACCAGTGTATACACATCTCCCGGCTGTGCCGTTTCGCCAATCTTTCGCCCAAGTGCACGAGTTTCCTCCGCGGAATAGGTTTCATATATCTGTTCGCTCATATCCATCCTCCGCTATTTCATTTTTATACGAAATTTCTCTAATTTTTCTTTTGCCAGATTGGAGAGTGCCTGATAGTTTTCCCCGAGCTGCTCTCTCGGAATGACATAAGCATTTTTCCGGCTGCTGTACACCAGAACATTTCTCTTCGTTGCCACCATCTTATAAATCTGGTTCCACCCAAGTTCTGCCGATGCCTCTCCCTGGGATACCTTAAATCCGTCTGCATCTACCACATAATGTAACGGCTTCGACAGCTCTTCCGATGCCGCAATGCTCTGTCTGGAGCGCAGCTTTAAGGTAACCGGTGCATAAAACAGGAATAAAATTCCAAACACCGCATAAAGCAACGTATAAGTCATCTCCACGGTTCCAAAGGTGTAAACCGTCAAAACAAGCATCGCAATTCCAAGGACAATCGAAATCCATCCGTGTATTCCCGTATACATCTGATACATATTAAAACGATATAAATCTTCCGGCTTTAAACGAACCTCAAATTCTACCTGCATCCTGTTTTGCTCCTCTCTCGCCTCTTTATCTGGCAGTGCCCTTTAACAGTGGTGAAATATGCTTGTAAACCAAAAATGTAATGACCACCGACAGCATTCCTTTTACAAATGTAAATGGCATGTTAAAGAAAATCAAACATTGCAAAATGTTCTTCATCGATGGCAGTATTGCCTGATATGCTGCAAGGATTGTCTCTTGTGGCATGAAATTATAATAAAACGGATATACAAACAGGTAATTGGAAAAAACGCTGATTACTGCCATAAACGCAGCCCCTAACAAGGAGCCGGCAAGAGCGCTTTTCCGGCTCTTTTTGTGCTTATAAATCAGTCCTGCCGGAAGTACAAACGCCGTTCCGAGGATAAAGTTGGAAAGTTCCCCAACGCCTCCGGTGCTGCTTACGGTAAGGTGCAGTATATTTTTTATCAGACACACCATCACCCCGCACGCCGGCCCCATCGCAAAGGAACCAATCAGTGCCGGAAGCTCGGAAAAATCCATCTGGATAAAGCTTGGTATCAAAAATGCAATTGGAAAATCAAAAAGCATTAACACAAATGCGATTGCGGATAACATTGCCGTCACCGTCAGATAACGGACATTTATCATTTTATTCTGCCTACTCATCTTCTGCTCCTGTTCTAGTCGTTTAATTTCATTGTAAGCTGGATGCGCTGTTTCTTCAAATCCACGCTCATCACCTTCACCTCTACGATATCGCCGACACTCACTACCTCAAGCGGGTGCTTAATATAGCGGTCGCTCATCTGCGAGATATGCACCAGTCCGTCCTGATGCACACCGATATCGACAAATGCTCCGAAATCAATGACGTTGCGCACCGTTCCCTTTAAAATCATTCCCGGTGTCAAATCCTTCATTTCCAGAACATCACTTCGTAAAATTGGCTTTGGCATATCCTCTCTCGGGTCTCTTGCCGGTTTCTCCAGCTCTTTTACAATATCTTCAAGAGTCAGTGCACCAACGCCGAGTGTCTCTGCCAGTTTTTTGTAATCTGTAATTTTCTTTGCAATTCCGCCAAGCCTGCGCTCTTTTACATCCTCTAGGGTGTGACCTGTCCGCTCAAGCAGTTTCTTTGCCGCATCGTAGCTCTCCGGATGAACACCTGTGGCATCCAGCGGATTTTTGCCATCGTTAATCCGGAGGAATCCGGCACACTGCTCATATGCCTTCGGTCCAAGCTTCGGAACCTTCAAAAGCTGGGCGCGGGAGGTAAATTTGCCGTTTTCTTCACGGTAAGTGACTATATTTTTTGCAATTGCCTTACTGATACCGGAGATATATTCCAAAAGGGATGCCGATGCAGTATTTAAATCCACTCCGACACGGTTTACGCAGTCCTCTACAACGCCCTCAAGTGCCTCGCTGAGCTTCTTCTGGTTCATATCATGCTGATACTGTCCAACACCGATGGATTTCGGGTCAATCTTTACCAGCTCTGCCAGTGGGTCCTGTAAACGTCTTGCCATGGATGTCGCACTTCTTTGTCCCACGTCAAAGTTCGGAAATTCTTCGGTTGCCAGCTTGCTTGCGGAATATACGGATGCGCCTGCTTCATTTACAATAATATACTGTACCTTCACCGGAATTTCTTTTAAGAGGTCCACAATCACCTGCTCGGACTCTCTTGAGGCAGTTCCGTTTCCGAGTGAAATCAGTGTAATATGGTATTTTGCAATAAGCTTCTTTAAGACTGTTTTCGCTTCCTCTACCTTGTTCTGCGGTGCTGTCGGATAAATAACTGTCGTATCAAGCACTTTTCCGGTCGGGTCCACAACTGCTAACTTACAGCCGGTACGGAATGCCGGGTCCCAGCCGAGTACAACCTGTCCGGCAATCGGCGGCTGCATCAACAACTGCTCTAAGTTCTTTCCAAACACACGGATGGCTCCGTCCTCTGCCATCTCTGTCAGACTGCTTCTGATTTCACGTTCAATCGCCGGTGCAATCAACCGCTCATAAGCATCTGCGACCGTCTCTTTTAAGATACTTGTCGTTTCTTTATTATCCCGCGTAATCACCTGTTTCTCTAAGTAACGCAGAATCTCTTCCTCCGGTGCCTCAACCTTGACCGTCAATATCTTTTCGTTCTCTCCACGGTTTAATGCAAGGATTCTGTGTCCTGCGAGCTTTGCGACCGGCTCGTCAAATTCGTAGTACATCTCATACACGGATTCCGCTTCCGGGTCTTTTGCCGTGGATGTCACACGTCCTTTTTTAAAAGTAAGGTCACGGATTCTGGTACGGTAATCCGCTTCATCGGAAATCGCTTCCGCGATGATATCTTTTGCACCCTCAATCGCTTCTTCTGCGCTGTTTACCCCTTTTTCCGGGTCAATATACTTTGCGGCTTCCGCATCAAGCGGTGTTTTTATCATCTGAAGCGTAATAATGCCTGCTAGCGGCTCTAATCCTTTTTCTTTGGCAATCGTTGCCCTGGTGCGGCGCTTTGGCTTATACGGGCGGTATAAATCCTCCACTGCAACCATCGTCTCCGCAGCAAGAATCTGGTTTCTTAACTCCTCTGTCAGTTTTCCCTGTTCTTCTATGCTTGCAAGCACCGTCTCCTTGCGTTCTTCAAGATTGCGCAAATAGTTCAGACGTTCATACAGGTTACGGAGCACCTCATCGTTTAATGCACCGGTTGCCTCCTTGCGGTAACGTGCGATAAACGGGATGGTATTTCCCTCGTCAATCAGCTTTACCGCAGCCTCTGCCTGCTGTCTGCGTATTCCAAGTTCTTCGGATATCTTTGCTATAATGTCCATATTAAATCCTCATACTTCCTGAATTGCTTTCGTGGTCAATTATACCGAAATCCAACGGCAGATTCAAGCATAATCATATCTGGTATTTTTCCCGGTTCCATGTTACAATAAAAAGAAGGTTTTTCAGGAGGTTTTTCATGGATTATCAAACATATCAACAACCGAATTCCAATTTTTCTCCAAAGCGCTCGCGCAATATGGAGACCGCTTCCCTGATTCTGGGGATTTTATCCCTCGCCCTGTTCTGCTGTGTCTATCCGCCAATGATTTGCGGTGCTTTAAGCATTACACTTGGGCTTCTTTCCCGCGGCGGAGAGCTCACGCTCACCCCAAAGGCAAAGGCAGGGATTGCACTCGGTGCCACGGCTTTAGGTCTGTTTGTGGCGCTTCTGATTTTCAGCACGGTTTTCTTAAGTATCTTTTATGGCGGATTTTCCAACATGGTACGGATTATTTACGAACAGTATCAGCTTTATGGCGATGATTATATGTCCTTTTATAATTCTCTGTTAGAAACCATGCCGCAGATACTTCTCTGATATCAGAAGAAGAATTACGATAAAATATCGATATGCCACACTGCCAAAAGCAGGTTTATCACAAGAAAATGAAATACCAGAATTGCTGCCGCAATCCAGAGATATCTGCCGTGGTAGTGCATGCCAATCCGGATTTTTCCGCCTGTCACGCGTTCGATGGTCTGGCTTACCATAAACCAGCCGCCGACTGCTGCCGTATAAGGTACAAGCGGATGATACCGGAAACTGTCCACAAAATGTAATGAAAACAACGCCTTTACCGCCCTTGTTCCACCGCATCCCGGACAGTAGTAACCGGTGAGTGTATGAAACAGACACGGAATCTGGTATTTTTCAAATAACGTAAAAAAAAGCCGGTGCGCGGTAAAAATGCCAAGCAACAGCCCGATGACGCACCACCCGATGATATACATGACGGTATCCAGTTTTTTGTCAGTTTTCATCCTTTTCCTCACTTTTTATTATTTTAATAGGAGACGCATATGCAAAAATCAAACAAAGAGCTAAAACGGTTCGCCCGTGAACAATTAAATGGCAGATACAGCATCCCGATGGGTGCATTTGTCATTGCAAATTTAATTACTTCTGTAATCGAGATTCCGTTTTCCATGACCCTGAATGTCCAGGGAAATCCATTACAGACCGGCATTTACCTGATGGCACGCTATCTGATAATGTTAATTGCTACTGTTCTTCAGATAGGCGTCGTTTCCATCCACCTGAATCTGACACGAAAACTCCCCTACCGGATTACGGACATTTTCAGTCCGTTCCGAAAGGGGGCTGACCGCTTCTTTCTTGCGGCATTTTTCTTAAGCCTTTTTGACCTGGCTGCAAATGTTCCGCTTTTCCTTGCCGCAGCGAATGTCTATTTAAACGGCGTGACGGTTTCCTCCTGCCTGCTGCTTGCCGCAGGAGCACTTTTCTCGCTGCTTCTTACGGTCTGTGTCTCGCTGTTTTTCCAGTTTACCGGCTATTTTCTGCTGGATTATCCGCAGATGAAGGTGCTTGCTGCCTTTAAAGAATCTGTTCGTCTGATGCACGGAAATAAGGGGCGCTTCTTCTATCTGCTTTTAAGTTTCATCGGTTGGGAATGTCTGGTATTCTGCTCCATCGGTCTTGCCTCCCTGTGGGTAAATCCCTATCTGACCGAAACCTATGTGGCATTTTATTTAGATGCCACCGGGGAGACAGACCGATTCGATGCCTATGTCTGAACTTCCGGTTGCTTCTAACCGACATTCAGGCGGATGACTCCTACTCCGCAGTCCACATGGATGGTTCCTGCCGCTTCTCCTGCTGCCTGGCGGTTTCCATCCTTTCTGGATACCTTCTCCCCATTGACGTAAATCTTTCCAATTCCATAATTTAAGTCAAAATGGTAATCCGTACTTTTTCCTTCCAGATTAATTTCACACTTTCCAACTCCACAACTGATATCCGCATCGTTCAATGCCGCCCGCGCAACGTTTAATTCCCCGGCTCCACACTCTGCCACAAGTGTGCGCATCTTTACGGAACCAATTTTTGCCTTTCCGGCTCCGACTTCGATTTTGGCACGGTCACACAAAAGTGCTGCTTCCTGCGTGTCAAGCACCCCCGCTCCTATTTCTGCTTTTATCTTCTCGAATAATTTTCCTGCCGGAAGAGTCACCGTAATTACCGTCTTGCAGTCCTCCATGTGCAGGTTTTTCTTTTTTATCCGGTAACGAATCTTTAATTTTCCATCTTCAAGAGAAGAAGAATACTCACCGATTTCATCCTCGCTGACCTCCACCTCAATCTGACTCGAATCCGGACATTCCTTTACATAAAGCGTGCCACAGTCCACCTGGATTTTTAATTTTGCCACTTCTTCTGCCTGAAAAACTTCTTTTTTTGCTTCCATACGCTTCCATCCTCCTAAACATAATAAATCTGTATTGCACCAAAACTGGTATCGCCCTCAATGCGCAGTACCGACTGGCTGTTTCCCTCATATTTTCCATGATAAACCACACTGCCACAGCTTCTGTCTATGTTCTCTTCCACACGCCAGCTTCTCGGAAGATACAGCTTGGTTTCCCCGAAGTTATTGTCTATGTTCACATATGCCACCGGATTCTGAATCACGGCGTTGTCAAAGTAAACGGCAAGGCTTCCGAAATTGTTTTCCAGATCTGCTTCGCAGAAGTTATCCGAATTGATATAACGGATTACGCTTCCAAAGTTATTCTCACAATGAATCCGCTCTCCATCACACTGCTTTTTGTCTGTAGCATCATTTTCAAATGTGAAATGGTCACCTTCCATATTTACAGACCAGTTTTTCCTTTTTTTTCCACGAAATATCATGGAAAGTCCGATGCTTAACAACAGTGCTGCTCCTAGTACGGTCCACGGCGTATATGCGGTAATTCCAAGCGGTTTATCGTAGATAATCAGGACAAACGCAACTGCAAACAGGATTTCAAAAAAATTAACCCTGCGGATTCCCTCGATAAACATCCAAATCATAAACACCGTAAGGATGATACTGAATACGCCGACTTTCGGCACAAGTCCCATCTGTCCGACTACCAGATAGATTGCTGCCAGGATAAAAAAGATTCCCCATAAAATTCTCGTATGTTTCATTTCTGTAACCTCTTTTCTTCTAATTTGCTGATTAAAGGTTTATAGTAGGAGCGCGAGACATACACCTGCTTGTAGCTGTGCTGGAATGCCACGAGACTTGATGCTGTCAGGCTGCGGTTGATGGAATAAATATGATTCGTGTTTAAAATCGTTGATTTTGACACTCTCATAAAAAATCCGGGAAGCATATCCTCAAGCTCATAGAGCTTATGCTGGGTCTCATACATCTCTTCTTTGGTATGAGCGGTAATCTTCGTCCCCTCTGTCTGAAAAAACAGAATTTCATTTAACGGAATATAGTACTCTGTGTTGTCCCGGTACAGTGGAAACTTTTCGGATACGTGCAACACATCATTTACTGCCTGCTGCACCCGCAATACCTGTTCCGTCAGACTCCGACACCGGATCAGCACCTCATCGTCTGTTAAATTTTCGTCAATGTCAACCCGTATCTTCATTCCAGCTACCCGCTTTCTCCTCTCGTCATGAGGTTTTTCCTCATCACCTGTACCCAGTATAAAAAAAGAACCTCCTGTTGTAAATAGCATTACAGCAAGAGGTCAGTTTTCCCCGGTAAGAGGTAATGATTTTATTTTGAAAGTGCTTTGAGACATTCGATTCCAGCGGAAAGATTGTTGTATTCAATCTCTGCGAATTTTCCTTCATCCGCTTTCTGTGCCATCGACGGGTCAAGCGGCAGTTTCCCGAATACCGGAACCTGTAACTCCTCTGCCACTTCATCTACATGGCTTTCCCCGAAAAGAGAAATCTTTTTGCCGCAATCCGGACATGCCAGATAACTGAAGTTTTCGACGATTCCAAGAACCGGAATGTGCATCTGCTCTGCCATGTTGTATGCCTTCTTTACTATCATCTGCACCAGTTCCTGCGGAGATGTCACAATCACAATTCCGTCCACCGGAAGCGACTGGAATACGGTAAGTGGAACATCACCGGTTCCAGGCGGCATATCTACGAACAGATAGTCTACATCGCCCCATACAGTCTCATTCCAGAACTGTTTTACCACGCCTGCGATAACCGGTCCTCTCCAGATAACCGGGTCCTCCTCATGGTCCAGTAAAAGATTGACAGACATCACCTTGATGCCGTTTTCTGCCTCCATCGGAATCATTCCGCGCTCGTCTCCGACAATCTGTCCGTGAACACCAAGCATCTTTGGAATGGACGGTCCTGTGATATCTGCATCCATAATTCCGACCTGATAGCCTGCTTTTTTCATTGCACAGGCAAGAGATGCGGTCACGAATGATTTGCCGACGCCGCCCTTTCCGCTGACAACACCAATGACCTTCTTAACATTTGAGAACTGGTTCATCGGCTCCTTTGGAATTCCATTGCCGCCTTTGTTGCTCGGACACCCCTCACAACTTGATTTTCCGCAGGTTGATGCGCTGCTGCAACTGCTGTTTTCTGCCATTTTTACACACTCCTTTAAAAAATTTAGTGTTTTTTGTTAAAGATTTCACGAAGTGAATCTGTATACGGCGGTTTTGCCACACCGTATTCCGTGACGATTCCGGCTATCAGTTCATGGTCTGTCACGTCAAATGCCGGGTTGAACACCTTCACTCCTTCCGGCGCCATGCGCTCCTTGTACCACATTTCGGTGACTTCCTCCGCCGGGCGTTCCTCTATCTTAATTCCCGCTCCGTCCGGTGTCTCCATATCAATCGTGGAGGTCGGCGCACAGATATATACCGGAACTCCGTAATATTTTGCAACCGCAGCCACAACCGAGGTTCCAATCTTATTTGCGGTATCTCCGTTTGCTGCCACCCTGTCGCATCCTACAAACACAGCGTTTACCCAGCCGTTTTTCATCACGGTTGCCGACATATTATCACAAATCAGTGTCACATCCACACCTGAGGACAGCAATTCAAACGCAGTCAGACGCGCGCCCTGCAAAAGCGGTCTTGTCTCGTCTGCAAACACCCGGAAATGATACCCTTTTTCCTGTCCGAGATAAATCGGTGCCGTTGCGGTTCCGTATTTGCTTGTGGCAAGCTGTCCGGCATTACAGTGGGTTAAGATTCCATCGCCCGGTTTCACGAGTGACAGTCCATACTCACCGATTTTCTTGCAAATCCAGATGTCTTCTTCCTGAATTGCAACGGATTCCTTATGCAATGCCTCTACAATCTCTGCAACAGGCTTTTCTGCATTCTCATCCACTACCTTTAACATCCGGTTTAATGCCCAGCTTAAATTCACTGCTGTCGGTCTTGCAGAATCTAAATATTCCTTCTGTCTGACAAATTCCTTCCGGAATGTGGCGTAATCGCTGCTCTCTATCTGTCTGGCAAGAATATAGATGCCATATGCAGCCGCCACCCCGATTGCCGGTGCGCCTCTTACCTTTAACAGATAAATAGCGTCCCACAGTTCCTGCGCCGTATGCAATGAAATCAGTTCAATGCTTCCCGGCAGCTTCGTCTGGTCGATAATGACAACGGCGCCCTTCTCCTCATCAAGACGGACCGTGTCATAATCCATGATATTGGTGTCGTCCATTCCTTCTCCTCTTTTCTTTCACAGGCAAAAGAACGCATTTATGCTGTGCGCAGCGCCTTCTTTAATGCAGCAGAAATTGCCGCTCCTACTACAAAGCACACCGCAGCTTCCACTACACCGTTGACTCCGACAAACGCAAAAATAAACAGCAATACGTTTTTGGTTCCAAGACTGGTTGCAATCGACTGGATATACTCTGTGTGATAGAAACAAAGTGCAAGCACTCCCATGAAAAATGTGGTATTTAAGAGCGGACAGCACAGATTGGCAATCGTGATGGATGCCGGAGATGGCAGCTTTGTTTTCACCAGACCGCGATAAATCATTCCGGTAAGCCATCCCATCAGAATACGGGTCGGCACACATACCAGGAATGTGAAAAACGGATTAATGCTAAGAAGCATCGCTCCGAACGCGCTCATTCCAAAGCACTGGATAAAACTTGTGATTCCAAACACTGCACCAAGAATAGCACCTGCTGTCGGTCCTAATGTAACAGCTCCTACCGCTACCGGTACAACAATCAGGGTAATTTCAAGTCCGCCTGTCCGAATGTAACCGATTGGGGTAAAAGCCATGATTAAAATAATTGCCACTAACAGTGCCATTTCCACAAGATATTTTGTGGAGAAACTTTTTTTGTTCATTGGTCTTTTCCTCTTTTCTATATGTTTTTACGTCAAATAGTATAGCACTCTGTTAAAAAATTATCAACCAATGTACCTGCTATTGTACATTCCTGTTTGCCACTTCTTTTTAGGCACGAAGTGAAAAATCAAGTTTTTCCAAAGTCAGATTCGGGTTGTAATATGGGTCGCCCGCAGCAATCACGTCTCCCCACTTCTTTAACAGCTGCTCTGCAGGGATTCCTTTTATCTTATCTGCCGGCAGTGGAATTCCTTTTTCCTTCGGTCCGTAATAATACAGTTCCGCATACGGATTAAACACCACTAACATGCCTTTTTCCCGCACCTTCAGGCAGAAATCAATATCATAAAAGACATCGTCAAACTCCTCTGACATTCCACCCACAGCATCGAAAATACTCCGTTTTACCAGCATACAGTCCCCCGAAACCGCAGAATAGTTCTGTGCACAGATGACACGGCTCTCATAGCCTGCCGCATAACGGGATTTTCCACGGAATACGTAGCCTGCCGTTTGGCCAAACCCAAGCACGATTCCTGCATGATGAATCGTATCGTCCTCATAGATTAGCTTGGCGCCTGCGACACCGACATCACTTCTCATACCATATCCGAGCAATTCCTCCAGACAGGAGCTTTGAATCATCTGCGTCCGGCAGTCCATAAAGAGCAGATACTCTCCTGCTGCCGCCTTCGCACCGAAATTATAATATCCGGTCTTATTTTTTGCTCCGTCGCCCTGTAAAATCCTGATATTTCCATGCTCTTTTAAAAGCTTTTCATAAAGCGTATGCGTCTCTTCTTTCCGGCTGTCCTGGTCTATTACAAGTATCTCATAGTTGGTGTAATCTGAGTTTAAGACAGACGCAATGCATCTCTCCAAATCCTCCGCCTGGTCCCTGCATGGAATTAAAACCGACACAAGCGGCTGCTCCTGCCAGTGATACCGTGTGCGATACAGTCCGTAAAACTGTGCGTGCTCCACAGTCGCCGGTATCTGTCTGCGCTTATAATGTGCCTCGACCGCACGTCTTCCCGCTTCAAAAGCGTACAGTTTGCTCTGTGGATTTGCCGCCGTGGACTCAAAATGACAACGCCAGTGATAAAGCACCTTCGGCACATGGTAAATTCCCTTTGCCTCCTCACAACAGCGCAGGATAAAATCAAAATCCTGTGAGCCGTCGTACTCGCTTAAGAACCCCTCTTTAAAACTCTTTAACTCCCGTTTTACTGCAAGCAAATGACAGATATAGTTGTTCGTCAGGAAGAAATCCGGGTCAAAATCTGCCTTAAAATGCGGTTCAAAAAACTGCGTTCCTTCAAAGTCAATTTTATCTTCATCCGAATAAAGAAGCTCTATATCAGGATTTTCATTGAATGCCTTTGCAAACTCAAACAATGCGTTTAACGCCAGCGTATCATCGTGGTCTACCGGTGCGACAAAGTCACCTTCCGCCATCTTCATCGCCTCGTTCATATTCTGTGCGATTCCGTAATTCTTCTCTAAAATCTTATAATGAATCCGCGCATCCTGCTTTGTGTATTCCTCTGCAATGGCAGCAAGGCTCTGACCGCCGTCCCCGCTTCCATCCGCCAGACACAGTTCCCAGTTATCATAGGTCTGATTCTGTACCGATGCAATCAGTTCCCGTAAGAAACGCTCCTCTGTCTTGTAAAGCGGCACTGCAATCGAGAACTTTGGACGAAGTTTCAACGTTTTCTGTTCCTCACGCTGTCTCTGCAATTCCTCGTCGGTCACATGATATTTCACAATCCAGTTTCCATAATTCGCAATCTTATCCCGCCCAACTCTCTCATTGATTCGCGTAAGTGTTGCCTTCATGCCGTTCTGCTTAAAAAAATGAACTGTTTTTTTGCCCTTGGTCCAGAGCTTCATCAATTTGGAATAATGATTCCACTTATCAAGGCGCTCCACGACTGCCGTATATTCGCTGCGCAGCTCCAGATAAAATACGGATTCCACCGGCTTCGTTGATTCCAGTGTAAAAATCATTCTCTCTAAGTTTTCCTCCTCCGGTCCTACCCGTTCCGGGTCTTTCCGGTAAAAATAATCGCATTTCACAGGGATTGGCTGTTTATTCTCATCCAAAAGTGATAATTTTATTTCCCCGCTTCCGATGCAAAAACCATTCACGACAACTTTATCTGCCGTCTTTCTGACATTATCGACACTATAACGAATCTTATTTTCAAGTTTTTTCAGCTTTGCGACCGAACAGACCTCATCTGTATGCGGATTTCCCTTATAGGTAGACTGAATCACTAACTTATGTCCGTTTTTCCAGTCCTTCGGAAGGGTCACAATCCCAACCACTTCCTCACTGATTTCGTTGAGGCTGTGAATATACTTCTGATTTATCTCAACCCCTCTGTTTATGAGCTGTTCAAGCGGCAGCTCCCTGCCATCAAGCGTTACCGTCAGAGTGTGGTTTTTGGTATTGCCGTCATAAAACCATCCTACAAATATGATGACATCCGGTTTTTTCAAATGAAAGCGAATCTCATCCACCATAAATTTATGTGTATTCATGTACCGCTCCTTCCTTTTATCCCCGCTATCCGCGTAAATCTTAAAAATACGAGAAACACACTCCGTGCGTCTCCCGTACTTTCCATTGTTGTCGTCTATAATTCCAGTTGTTCCTTGCACATCACATAATTTTTATCAAGTTCGAGTGCAATTTTATAATGTCCCCCCGGGAACTCTTCTTTATCGAAGATGGACTCAAATCCCGCCAGAGCAACATCTTTCACTCCGCAGTTTGGATTTGACGGATTTGCAAAATCCAGCCTGTAAAGCTTCGATGTCCCAATTGCATAAACGTCTCCGTTTTCTGCAATCAACAGAATTTTTGTTTTATTATGATTATTATTTTTCTTTTGTCTGTTAAAGAGCCATCCGTTCATCTGGACATAGCGCCCCTTCTCCTCGACAAAATCAACATGATAGGCAATCGCATTCTCTCTGCCGCTGACATCCCGGTAACTCTGAAACTCTGCCGCTGACAGCTTTCTTACCTTTCCATGGGCAGATGCGCTCTTCATATCCATCGAAAAATCGACTCTGTCCGCAACCAGGTTCGGATTGTAACACGGGTCATATCCGCCTGCAAATTTCGGATGTTTCTCATAGAGTCTCTGCATCTCACGGCTTCTGCGCTCTTCCTTCTCAGCGGACGCATTGTCGAGTCCTCTGCTGACAGACTCATGATGTACCAGTACCACATCATTGCGGACCACATTGTAATAGCCAAGCTCCACAAGACGGAAACATAAGGATACATCGTTATAAGCCACCGGGAAGCCCTCATCAAAACCGCCTGCCTCGTCAAACTTTTTGCGTTCTAACATCAGACATGCCCCTGTGACGCAACAGTAATTGTAATCTAAAATATTTCTTCCATAGTAGAAATTATAGATATCGCTTGCTCCGTAGAAGCAGTGTGCAGGGCCAATCGGGAGATTGGTAACACCGGTATGCTGAAGAATGTTTCCGCCCGGATAATAAAGCTTACCGCTCACCGCACCGGTATCCGGAAGCTGTGCCTGCCCAAGCAGAACAGACAGCCATTTTACGACCTTGGCATGGTCATGCGGGCAGTATTTCTCAATGTCTTCCGTCACCTCAATATCATCATTCAAAAAGAGCAGATATTCACCCTTAGCTGCTGCCGCCCCGATATTGCACATCTGGGAGAAGTTAAAGGTCATCGGCTGATAAATATAGTGAATCTTTTCTTCTTCCGGCTTTGCATATTCTAAAATAAATGCTTCAATTTCTTTTTTATGTTCCTCGGTACTTCCATTATCTACAATTATAACCTCGAAGTTTGGATACTCCGTATATTTAAAAATACCATCCAGACACATTTTTAAAATTTTGGTATTGTCCTTCGATGGAATAATAATGGATACCATCGGGTTTCCCTGTGGAAAATAGGTCACGCGGTGCTGTGCCACAGACGGAAGAAACGTGATTTCTCCCTTTAAGCCACGGCGCTCCAATGCCTCTTTCTTTGCCTTCTCTGCCGCCTCAAATACATATGGCTTTGCGGACATTGCATTTGCAGTAGACTCCTTACGCATCCGCCAGTGATATAAAATTTTGGGCACATGACCGATATTCTTTGTCTTTTCCATTACCCGCAGTACCAGGTCATAATCCTGGGAACCCTCAAATCCGACTCTCACACCGGAAAGTTCCTCCAAGAGTGTTCTGCGGTAAACCGAAAGATGGCAGGTATACATAAAGGACATAAAAGAGTCCGGTGACCAGTCCGGTTTGAAAAACGGATTTTCACGCACTTTTCCCTTTTCATCAATCTTATCTTCGTCCGTATAAATAAAGTCTAACGAGGAATCCTCATTTAATTTTTTGGCAATCTCATAAAGTGCATTCGGTGCATACAGGTCATCACAGTCACAAAGTGCAACAAATTCACCCTTTGCAGCGTGGATTCCGTCATTTGTCGCACGCGAAATATGCCCGTTTTCCTTGCGGTAAATAATGGTAATCCCTGGTCTTCCCTCGTACTCCCCGAGTACTTTGCGCACGGATTCCTGTGTGGACGCATCGTCCACGAGAACAATTTCAAAATTTTTATAGGTCTGTGCCAGCACCGAATCAATACACTCGCGCAGCATATTGTCTGCCACATTGTATACCGGTATTACCACCGAAAACATCGGATTGTATTCCAGTTCTGTCACTTCCAGAATATCACGCTCATTCGCTTCCACCCACTTTTCATATAGGCTTGCACGAAAAATATTCTTTGAATCCAATTTCTGTTTCACTTTATAGAAAAATACATCTTTTCCGTCATTCTTCCAGACATTACATGCTTTTTTTACACGTGTCATCAACATACGCCGTTTCCTCCCTGTGTTGCTGCCTGCACCCTGTTGGCGGTATTTTTATCTGCCCGACCGCAGTAATTTTTTTACCATCTGCTTTGCCTTATTTTTACATTTGTCCCAGAAAATACTCTTTTCCCGGACCTTTACGTTACACTCAATCAGGTCACGTCTCTCCCCGCGCAAATGGGTGTTTAACTCATGGACATCATCCATTATCGATAAAAACCAGCTCTCACCGTTTTGTATATCTTTTCCGATATTAATTGACTTTTTTGCATAGTTTGCAGTGTATCCATATCTACGGTTTTCTCCATGCACATACTGCTGGAAGTTATCATCCATTTTTTCAAAAATGCGGATTTTTTCTTCCGCAATTCCAAACGCAGGCCATAGCTCCTGTTCGCCAATCCGGATATAACTGACATTTTCACTGTAATAATAATGCAGTGTGCGGTAAATCAGATACTCCACCGGAATCGGGCAGGTAAACACCCACTCATAATCAAGGCAGACCAGTCTGCCCTCCGGTGTCCTTACAAAATTGCTTAAAATGCTGTCAATATTGGAAACCGTAAACGACTTTGCATCCCTTAAGATTCCTTTTTCCGTCTCATCAAGACTTCCAAAAATATGCTCAAATTCCTCCGTAACGGAAAAATCCACGAGCGCTCCCGGCGTTTTTAAATAGCCGCCATAGATATCCTCTGTGGCATCTTTCATTGCACCAACAAACGCATCCCAGTCGCCAAGGCTTTTTTCTACTTCCTTTGCCAGACTCTTTCCCTCCACAAACGGAAATGACGCGCATCCGTTTTCATTGGAAAGAAGCGTTACCGGAATTGAAACATCCGTGCCGTTTTCTGCCATCTTCTGATAAAACTCCATCAGTATCGTGCGATTTTGTGAGAAGCGTTCCATATGGGCTGCCGCCCGCGGATTTAATGCCTCTTTTTGCACCAGCCTGCTGCCATCACATTCTTTGATAATCTTGGTACAAAGCTGATACTCCGGTGCACGCTGTCTGTTATATTTTGCATAGAGCACCGTTTCCTTCTCCGGCAAAACCGGCTGTCCGTTATCGCAGACCACCAGAAAGGCGTTGGCAAAATCTCCAAACATATCATCCTGACAGATGGAGTCAAATAAAAGTCTCTCATCAATCAGCTCATAGCGGTCATTATCATAGGCAACACACGGGTAACGCAGACTGCCAAAGGAGGGCTTACTCTCCTCTGAATAAATCTCAGAGGGCAGCTTATTATCCGGCATCGGATAGTAAAACGCATTGTGTGTAAATCCCGCCTCAAGCAGTAATTTATTTAACGTCTTATGTGAAAACGTTTTCACATCCCGCGCAACCGTATAATTTTCAAGCCCATCAAAACATCTGCCGGTGTGGTCTTCCCTCGCGCCGGCAAAATATTTCACTCCATATTTATTTTCGATGGCAACAAACAGTTTCCCACCGGGCTTTAAAAAGGTTCTTGCCTTCTCCAACATGGCAAGATACGGATCTTTGTCCCAGTTTTCGCGCCCCGCATAGCCAAGACCGCCAATCAGTGTCACATAATCGAATTTTTCTTCGCTCTGCCAGGAAAAGAATTCTTCCCCGACAACTATCAGATTCTGCCTGTTCCCATTGCGCGCCAGATTGACTCTGACGCCCGCTTCTGACTTTTCCAATGCGACCACGCGTTTTACCTTATCGCAGAACATCCCTGTCAACGCTCCACATTCTGCCCCAATCTCAAGTAACGAAGCATCCGGGGCAAATGGATACCATTCCAGAATATTCTCCCGGATAGCAGACAGGTGGTAAAGCACCTGCCAGGAATGTTCCTCCAACAGGCATTTTTCCGTTTCTGCCTCACTCTGTACCGCCTGAATCAGTCTGTTTTCCACACTTTCCTCAATCATGTTCTACCCTTTCCACGGTAATCTTTGCATCCATGTCGAAAACTCCCACGGTATTTTGTTCTGATACAATGCTTAAGTTTGCCACATCGTATTTCCTGTCGTATACGGTAAACACACCGTTTTCATAACCTGTGACACCAAAAGAAATCAGATAATCGCCGCCCTGTAACAGTGCTTTCTGCGTAAAGGTTACGATATACTGCTCTCCTTTCTTTGCAAGAGAGAAATCTATCTTCTCAAACATCGTATTGGTTCCCGTAATCTCTGCGCCTCTTGCATTTTTAATCGTATAGGAAAAAATCGGATATTCAATATCCTCGTAGAATTCCACTTTCATTTTGATGGCAAAATTGCTTTTCTTTAAAATCATTCCGGTCACCTGACCGTTCTCATCAAAAAATCCAAAGTCAATCGTCCGTGCTTTGCCATCTCCGTAAAGGGTATTCTGGTCATTTAACGAAAGCTGTGACATCCAGCTTCCCTCCACCGCAGAAAGATTATTTTCGGCTTTCTTTCCGTTTCCATCCTCATTCTCATCATACTGGTTGACGAGAATCTTCTTATAGATATCGACCATTTCTTTCGGACTTCCTTCCTTTACCACCTTGCCGTGGTTTAGAAGAACGACCTTGTCACAATATTTGATAACACTGCTCATGTCATGTGTGACAAGCAGAATGGTTGTACCTTTTTTCTTGATATCATCCATCTTTTTAAAACAACGGGACTGGAAATAGATATCACCTACACTTAATGCCTCATCTACCACCAGAATGTCCGGCTCCACGTTAATTGCAAGTGCAAAGGCAAGTCTTGCAAACATACCGCTTGAATAGGTCTTGACCGGCTGGTAAACATAATCACCGATTCCGGCAAATTCAAGGATTTCCGGTACCTTTTTTTCCATCTGCTCCTTGGTATAGCCCATCAGAGTTCCGTTGAAATAGATATTCTCAATTCCCGTGTACTCACCATTAAAGCCTGCTCCTAACTCTAACAGGGCGGATACCTTGCCGTTGACCTCAATCTGCCCGTCGCTCGGCGTCAGTACTCCTGTGAGCAGTTTTAAAAGTGTTGATTTTCCGGCACCGTTTGTTCCAATCAGACCGACCGTCTCACCTTTTTTTACCTGAAAATTAACATCTGAGAGGGCATAAAACTCCTCATAGTTCTTTTTACGGGTCAGATGAAGCGAGTCTTTCAGACGGTCTGCCTTGCTCCGGTAAAGTTTATATACTTTTGAAATGTGTTCCACACTAATTGCGTATTCACTCATTCTAAATCTTTTCCATCCTTTTTGTGTGTTGCGGTGTCACCCTTAAATTACATCTGAGAAATGTGGTTTTAACCGGACAAAAATACTGCTTCCTATGATAAACAACAGAATTGTGACAACCCAGAAATAAATTGTCATTCCCATATTGTCCCAAATCCACACATGATTAATCAGCGCGTCACGGTATCCTTTTACAATGTAGCACATCGGGTTTAACCGGATAATGCTGATTAATACCGGATGATTGACAGCCACTGCCTCATCCTGCCACATAATCGGAGTAATCCAGATAAATACCTGCATAAAAATATTGACAAGCTGTCCTAAATCCCTGAAAAATAAAACCACTGCGCTTGTTGCAAAAACACAGGCAACGGAAAATACCCACAATGCGAAGATATAATACGGTATCTGAAGCATATAGATATCCGGGAAATGTCCCGTCCCTGCAAAAATAATCAACGTAAATAACAAAAGAATCAGATGCACAAATGTGGCAGTCACCAGTTTGACCACCGGGAGAATACTGACGTTAAATACGATTTTTTTGACAAGGTATCCATATTCCAACAGTACACTCGTGCCACTGTTTATAATTTCAGAAAATAAAAACCACGGAATCAGTCCCGATATCAGCCATAATACATAAGGGTATCCATTGACGTCCTGGGCAGCTCCGCGCATACCAACGGTAAATACAAACCAGTATACACAAATTGTAACAATCGGGCTTACAAATGCCCACAAAATTCCAAAGTACGAATCTGCAAACCGCTTTTTCAAGTCATTTTTGGAAAGCTCCGAAATCAGTTTTAGATTTCCTGCAATATCTCTGATAATACTGATTGCCGCAGGTGTTTTATCCTTCTTAGTGGCACTAATAATCATTCAAACATTTCCTCACTTCATATTTTTAGGGAAATCAGTAAACTACTGACTTCCCCTATTGTATATTCAGAGAACATTATACCGCCACCATCAGACAATTTCAACAACAAGTTGTCCCACGGCGGCTTCCCTTCTGCCCTCCCGGTACGAATCTTACTGTACATTCCCGTTTGCCGCTTCCAGTGCATATACGACAATCATAAGTACAACACTCAACACACAAAGAATGATTCCGGCAATCGCCTGACTCCTTCGGTTTTCAGATTTCAATCCGAGTACCCCGAACACAATTCCAAACAAGCCAAAAATTGCACCGTAGCCTGCGCAGCTTAATGCCAGTCCGATAACACCGAATGCCAGCGACATCAGCGCATTCTGGTCTTCCTTTGACGGTGCTTTATTATTTTCGCGTAAGCCTTCTGGTATTGTTGTCTTTTTCTTTTTTTCGCTCATAGTTTCAAACCCTGCTTTCTTTTAAGCCTTTCTTAATATTCCTAAATTTAAGTATAGCATCTGGAAGATGCACATGCAACCTGCTATAATCATGACAGTTTCGATTTTAGGAGGCATTTTATGCGTAAGAAAACTGTTTATTCCACCTGCGCTGCCACCGCTTTTTTGTTTGTGCTCGGCGGCGCATCCCTGATTACATCAGGCACTGCACTGAGCAATCGCTCTCTGATTCCTGCCCCGATTCTTGAAATTGACCCGCAGGCCACAGCTTCCACAGGTGAGGTGCGTGCGCTTGTCATCGTGACGGATTTTGCCGACACCTCCTATGAAAGCAACCGTCTATCCGATGAGACCATGCAAAACTATCTCTTCGGTTCCGGGAAAAGTGACTGTTATCCCTGTGAAAATCTCACGGACTACTTTGACCGCGCTTCCTACGGTGCCTTGCACATGACAGGTGACGTCTACCACTACACCGCTTCCGGCAATATTGCAGACTACGAAAGTTCCGAATATGGCTACGAGCTGCTTGTACAGGAGGTTCTCTCCGGTTTGAATGATATGATTGATTATACCCAATATGACGGAAATCATGACGGCTATATCGATGCACTCTGTCTTTCCGTTCCAACCGGAGGAAATGCAGATTTCTGGTACGGCTGTACCGCCACCTGGTATATAACGGATTTGACAGACACGGATGGCATGAAACTTTATCACTATGTCATCAGCGATGAACAGCCATATGATGATACGATGAGCTATTACCTCAGTACCCTGACACACGAATATGGACATTGCATGGGACTGCCGGATTATTACCGATATAATACAACGGACGGCTGGCAGGCAACAACAGGTGCCGGCGGAATTGAACGGATGGATGAGGCGGAAGGAGATTTCTGTTCCCTCTCCAAATTGCTTCTCGGATGGTATTCCTCTTCCGAAATTCAGATCTTTAACCTGGAAGGAAAAGAAAGTCAGACCTTTACTCTTTCAGACGATTCCCTCTCGGGAAGCTGCCTGCTTCTCCCAAAAGAATCATCAGACGGTTATTTCTCGGAATATTTTCTGGTCGATTACCTGACGCCTTCTGCCAACTATGACGGTCTTTTCACGGACGGCGGTGTCCGCATCTACCATGTGGATTTAGACCGTGCGATAGACGAATGGAACACTCCTTATCTGAAATATGACAATTTCAGCCCTGATTATGATTCTTCCGGCACCGGAAAGCGTTTAATCCGTCTTGCCAACGAAAACGGTGATTTCTATTCTGCAGGTGCAACGATTGACGCATCTGTTTCTGGATTTCACTGGTACGATGAAAGCGGGAAAGAAACCGTTTCTTCCGGTTATACGATATCTGTAGATTCTATTTCTGATGGAAAATGTAAACTGACGGTTACACTGGCAAAGTAATCACTCATTACAGAAAAAAGAAACGGCAACGAGATTTCTCTCATTGCCGTTTCTTTTTGTTTATCTGGTTCTTCCTACTTTCCTAACTCTGCTTTTAATGCTGCGGTCAGTGCCGGAACAATCTTATTCAAATCTCCAACCAGACCATAATCAGCTACATCAAAGATTGGTGCATCTTCATCTTTGTTGATTGCGATGATGAGGTCAGAATCTTCCATACCTGCAACGTGCTGGATTGCTCCAGAAATACCGATTGCGAAGTAAATCTGTGGACGTACGGTCTTACCGGTCTGTCCTACCTGTAAATCAACTGGCAGCCAGCCATTCTCTACGACTGCACGAGAGCAGCTTACAGTACCGCCAAGTACTTCTGCGAGGTCCTCAAGTAATTTGAAGTTCTCTTTGGAGCCTACACCACGTCCACCGGAAACAAGAATCTTTGCTTCCATGATATTTGCGGTTGTCTTTACAGCTTTTACGATGTTAAGAATCTCAACATATTTGTTGTCCGGAGTAAATCCAGGATTGAATTCTACAACATTTGCTTTTGCGCCAGCGATTGGAGCAATCTTCTGCATAACGCCTGGACGTACAGTTGCCATCTGCGGACGGTTATCCGGGCAGGCAATTGTAGCGATTGTGTTTCCACCGAATGCCGGACGGGTCATAAGAAGCTGATTATGCTTCTGCTCGCTCTCTTTTCCCGGAGCTGCAACTAATGGGAAATCACCGATTTCCAGTGAAGTACAGTCTGCTGTCAGACCAGTCTTTACTCTTGCTGAAACAGTCGGTCCTAAATCACGTCCGATTGCAGTTGCACCAACTAACATGATTTCCGGTTTGTATTCGTTGATTACAGATGCCAGTGCGTGTGCATATGGCTCAGTTCTGTATTCTTTTAATTCCGGGTCATCTACTACGATAACTCTGTCTGCACCGTACTCAGCGAGCTGATCTGCAAGACCTTTTACACCGGAACCAACCAGTACTGCTGTAACGTCTGTGCCTAAATCTTTTGCTAAGTCCTTGCCTTTTCCAAGTAATTCAAATGCAACGCCATCTAATACGTTGTCTACCTGCTGTGCAAAGACAAATACTCCCTTATATTCTTCTAATGCCATTTTTATTCACCACTTTTCCTTATTTTTATTAGATAATGTGTTTCTCTTTGAACTTGCCGATTAAGTAAGCAACTGCCTCAGAAGGATCAAGATTTACCTTCTCGCCAGCTCCCTTCGGAACCTTATCAGATGCTTTTGCAATCTTTGTCGGAGATCCTTTTAATCCAAGGTCAGAATCATCAACATCCTTCAAATCTGCTCTGCCCCATACGGTTACTTCTTTGTCACATGCATCGAAGATTCCGCCTGGTGTCATGTAACGCGGATCATTTAACTCAGAAAGTGCAGTTACAAGGCAAGGCATTTTTGCTTTGAGTTCATGATATCTGTCTTCGTACTGACGTTTTACGATAACAGAATCGCCATCTACTTTGATATCTGCTGCATAGGAAATTACCGGGATTCCAAGATGCTATGCAATCTGCGGTCCAACCTGTGCGGTATCTCCATCGATAGCCTGACGTCCTGTGATGATTAAATCATAATCCAGGTTGCGAAGTGCTCCTGCAATTGTGGTGGAAGTTGCCCAGGTATCAGCACCACCCAATACTCTGTCTGTTACAAGGATTGCATCGTCTGCTCCCATAGCCAAAGCCTCACGCAGAACTGCATCTGCCTTCGGAAGTCCCATGGTAAGTACGGTAACCTTTGCGCCTGTTGCATCTTTAATTCTAAGTGCTGCTTCAAGACCTGCTTTATCATCCGGGTTCATGATTGCAAGCATTGCTGCTCTATCAAGAGTTCCATCCGGGTTGAACTTAACGCCACCCTTTGTATCCGGAACCTGTTTAATA
>OGCY01000194.1_pt1 | contig 26250 bp, 20 predicted proteins | sample 1570311 | NCBI WGS metagenome assembly OGCY01 (sample SAMEA2582165, study PRJEB24529) | metagenome | biome: Human gut stool | place: China | collected 2011
TGGGCCAAAAGCAGATGTCTTAAAATCTGATATTCAAGACGTGCTTTCATCTGGTGTTGAAATTCCTAAGATGTAATTCAACCTAAATGCTAATTTTATCCCCGCTCTTCAAGGCGGGGATATCATACCAATAACTCATTTCTATATTGCTTATCTTCAATCTATCCACAAAATAATACTATCAACTTAAAAAATATTGTCCCAACTTCGGTGCTATAAAAAAATACCGCCCGTTGTGTAACGAGCGGTATTTCTAGTGTTAGAAGAGAAGTGGTTATTAAATGATTAACTGACCGATAATACTGCGAGTTTCTTCTCGAATCTCGGTAAGTTTCACTTTCACTAAATCACCGATTTTGTAACGACGTTCCCCTTGAATATACAGTGCCAATTCATCAGCATTCACTTGCATTTCATCTTTATTTGGATGCAATGTGGAAGCTGGTACGAACATGGATGCACCATTTTCTAATAATTGAACCCGTAAACCACCACGCATCACATCTTGCACTTCTGCATCAAATTCAGCATTTTTTGCGACTTTATCAGCAAGATAGCGACAATATAGCCAGTCTGCGATATCTCGCTCAACCAAGCGATTTTGACGACGGGCTTCTTGTAAGCGAGCAAGCACTTCATCTTGTGGTTTTTCACAAGCTTGCTGTGTGAGCACAGCTTTAATTAAACGATGGTTCACCATATCGGAATATTTACGGATAGGCGATGTCCAAGTTGCATAACCTTCTAATCCAAGCCCAAAATGTGGAGCAAGTTCTGATTTAAATTCCGCAAAGGTTAAATAACGACGTAAACGGAATTCTAAATAGTCACCTTCAATCGGTTCAATATCATGACGCATTTGGCAATAACCCTTTAAGGTTGCCAAATTTTCCACCGAATAACGCTCTGCAAGCTCGGCTTGATTTTCTTCATTAGCTAAATTTGCCATTAAGAAATTATGCGCATTTTCTAAGAATTTCTTATCAAAGCCCGTGTGTGTATTGAAAATACCGGTTTGTGCATGCTCAGCTAAGAATTGAGCCGCACAGATATTGGCAATAATCATCGATTCTTCCACGATTTGATTTGCAATACGACGATATTCCGCTTTAATTTCTTGCACTTTGCCATTTTCAGCGAGAATAAAGGAGTAGTCAGGTTTCTCTTTAAATAAAAGAGAATGCGTTTTACGCCATTGAATACGCGCTTGAGTAAATTGATGTAACCAATCAATTTGTTGGGCAATTTCAGGTGTTTCCGGTTGCCATGCATCCGGTACTTGTTCTAAATAATCTGAAATCTTGTTATAGGCTAATTTTGCTTTAGATTGTATATAAGCCGATACAAAATGCGGTTTAGTCGTGATGTTACCAGCAAGATCCGTTTCAATGTAACAAACTAACGCAGGACGAGTTTTATTTGCCATTAATGAGCATAATTCATCAGACAATTCACGTGGCAACATTGGGATGTTGAAGCCTGGCAAATAATTGGTAAAACAACGCTGTTTCGCATCTTTTTCAATTTGTGAATCTAATGCAATGTAAGCCGTAGGATCGGCAATGGCAACGACTAATCGCCAGCCTGTTTGCATACCATCTTGCTCGATAGGTTCGATGTAAAGGGCATCGTCCATATCCTGTGTGCTTTCAGAGTCAATGGTGACAAAATGAAGTGCGGTCAGATCTTCACGAGTTTGTTGATCTAACATCTCGTAGCTTTCTGCACCTTGCACCGGATGACGAGATTGCTCATGACGTGCCAATGTCACCCACCAAGGGGCCAATTCATCATCAGCACGGCAGATAAATTGATTGATAGTGGCATAGAAAAAACGATCATCACGTAATGGGTGCGTTTTCAAATTTGCTACAACCCAGTCACCTTCTTGTAGTTCTTCTTTTACGGATTTAGCTTGTTGCGCACCAATGGGTTGGTTGATACTTGGATGATCAACCAAAACTTGCAATTTCTTGTCTTTATTGAACCGCACTTTGGCAATAAAGCGAGTAAGCATTGGCTCAATTAATTCTTCAGGTTCAGCCTGCTCTTTATCGCCTTGTTTTTCAATGGTAGCTTTGATTTTGTCACCGTGCATCACTTTTTTCATTGCAGGTGGGGCAATAAAGTAGCTTTTTTTATCGCACTCTAAAAAACCATAAGCTTTATCAGTACTTTTTACCACGCCTTCAACGTGTTCTTTGCTGTCGTGGATTTGTTGCTTAAGTTGTGCGAGTAATGGATTGTCTTGGAACATAGTTATATTTAAAAAAAGAGAAAAGGCAGACTGAAAAGCCTGCCTAAAAATAGATTGTACGAAAAATTATTCTTCGCCTAATTCGCCCATTGCAGTGATGCTGAAACCTGCATCGACGTGAACGATTTCACCAGTAATACCTGATGCTAAATCAGAGCATAAGAATGCCGCTGAGTTACCCACATCTTCAATAGTAACTGTGCGGCGTAATGCTGCAGTTTTCTCGAATGTAGCAAACATTTTCTTGAAGTTTTTAATACCTGATGCCGCTAAGGTACGAATTGGACCTGCAGAAATTGCATTCACACGAATACCTTCTTTACCTAAATCAGCCGCCATTACGCGAGTTGCCGCTTCAAGAGATGCTTTCGCTAAACACATCACGTTGTAGTTAGGAATTGCGCGCTCTGCACCTAAGTAAGAAAGCGTTAATAACGCAGCGTTTGGATTTAAGTAAGGGCGTGCCGCTTGTGCCATAGCAACAAAACTGAATGCACTGATGTCGTGAGCAATACGGTAGCCTTCACGAGTTGCTGCGTTTACATAATCACCATCTAATTGATCGCCTGGTGCGAATGCGATAGCGTGTACGAAACCATCAAATTTTTCCCAACGTTTGCTTAATTCAGCAAAGCAGTTTTGGATGCTTTCATCGGTTGCTACGTCTAAAGGAAGGACGATGTCAGAACCAAATTCTTTTGCAAATTCTTCTACGCGCGGTTGTAATTTATCGTTTAAATAAGTGAAAGCTAGTTCAGCGCCTTGTTCTTTCATTGCTTTTGCAATCCCGTAAGCGATAGAACGGTTGCTTGCAAGACCTGTTACTAAAATACGTTTACCAGTTAAGAAACCCATATTTTCTCCTATGTTTGAGTTAAAAAAATCGACGAGATTATACTTGTTTTGTATGCTTTCGGCAATCAATCACACTTTGTACCAGTTAGGCAGGATTATCAATATCTTTAAATTCTACATCCAAGCCATATTCAGCCGCTAACCATTCACCTAATGCTTTAATGCCGTAGCGTTCTGTTGCATGGTGACCTGCCGCAAAGAAATGAATACCTTGCTCACGAGCAGAGTGAATTGTTTGCTCCGAAACCTCACCGGTAATAAAGGCATCACAACCTTGTGCTGCCGCTAAATCAATATAGCCTTGTCCGCCACCGGTACAAATGCCAATTTTATGGATTAAGTGCGGTCCATTTTCGGTGCAAATTAGTGGTTTACGTTGAAGCACTTGTTCAATACGTTGCGCAAACTCTTCAGCGGTAACGGGATCTTTTAACATTCCCCAAACAGGAATGCTAGTTGAGCCATTTTCTAAAGGTTGAAGATTACCAATGCCTAATAACTGAGCTAGTTTTGCATTATTGCCTAATTCTGGGTGAACATCCAAAGGCAAGTGGTAGCCGTATAAATTAATGTCATTCACAAGCAAGGTTTTGATACGTTTGCCTTTCATGCCGCGAATACATGGATTTTCACTTTTCCAAAAATAGCCATGGTGGACAAGCACTGCATCAGCTTGTTGTGCAACAGCATAATCAATTAGTGCTTGGCTTGCAGTGACACCCGTAATGATCTTTTTGATCTCCGCTTTGCCTTCTACTTGCAAACCGTTAGGCGCGTAATCGTTAATTCTGTCTGTGCTAAGTTTTTCGTTTAGTAAACGTTCAAGTTCTAGATTGTTCATGATTTCTAAGAAAAAAGAAAAAGGTGAGATATGGTAAGAGATTTCAAAAAAAATGGCTAGTGCAAAAGGAGTGGGGGGAATGCACTAGCCAGTAGAGTGTCTGTCATAACACAAGTTTACTATCTAAAACGAGATTCATTATATATTTAATTATATAAGTATCAAGAAAAAAAATAAGGAAAATTTTCCTTATTTTTCGAGATGTCGTTTTAGCATTCAAAAACAGATGAAAAATCAACCGCACTTATGAATACAAACTTGGCTCGTCTTCAGTTGGACGTGTTTTAAATCGGCGATGTAGCCACATGTATTGTTCCACACCTTTTAAGATTTCTTTTTCCACGACTTTATTCATTCTTGCCGCGATCGCTGTTTCATCTGAAAGATCTGAAAAATCCACTGGTGGCGAAATACTGACTGTATAGCCTGAACCGTCTTTATTACGTAATGGGGCAAAGGGGACGACTTTGCAATTTGGTGCGGATTTTAGTAGATAATAACTCCCCGTCGTGGTTGCTGCTTCTTCTACAGCAAAGAAAGGCACGAATACGGCATTTTTTCTGCCGTAGTCATGATCAGGGGCATACCAAATGGTTTCACCTTTGCGTAAAGCTTTGAGCATACCACGCAGATCTTTTCGGTTCAGCATATCTTTATTTGAACGTAAGCGACCTTTAATTTGTAACCAGTCCAGTACAGGATTGTCATTTGGACGATAAACACCTATTCCAGGATGATGTAAGCCCACAATACGCGCGCCTAACTCAAGAGTGAGAAAATGAACACCCACAAAGATAATGCCGTCTTGAGCATTTTCTTTTAAATAATCTAAACCTTCAATTTTTGACCATTTTTTTATGCGCGCATCAGACCAAAACCATGCCATGCCAGTTTCAATAATCGCCATACCAACAGCACGCAAGTTTTCTTGCAAAATGGCTTCACGTTCTTGCTCGGGCATTTCTGGGAAGCAGAGCTCAAGATTTCGGCGAGCAATCGCTGCACGACGTTTTCCCACTTTTAGTTTTGAGAAAAGCCAGCCTAAGCCGTTGCCGATGTGACGTAAAATTGGATAGGGAAGTAACAAAAGGCTTCGCCAAATCGCCACACCAAGCCAAAAGCCCCAGTATTTAGGTGCAAGAAAGTGCGGTTGAAATTGAGGGAGTTTTTCGTTTTTCATAATTCTTTTCTGGTTAGTTCGGCGTGTAGTTTATCGCAAATTTGAGTTGTGGTAAAATTGCACCAAATTTTTATTATTCCAACAGAGAGATTTCAAAATGGCTCAATATTCTGCCAATTTTAATCAAGCGAAAGTATTAGTGTTAGGCGATGTCATGCTTGACCGTTACTGGTTTGGTGCAACTAATCGTATTTCGCCAGAAGCACCGGTTCCTGTGGTTCGCGTACAAAATAACGAAGAGCGAGCAGGTGGTGCAGCAAACGTGGCAATGAATATTGCTTCTCTTAATGTACCTGTGCAAATTTTAGGTTTAATTGGTCAGGATGAAACAGGTTCCGCCTTAACGAATTTATTACAGCATCAAAAAATTGATTGTAATTTTGTGGCATTGGATACTCATCCAACCATTACGAAATTACGTATTTTATCTCGCCATCAACAATTACTTCGTTTGGATTTTGAAGAAGATTTCCAAAATGTAGAATGCCAAGAGTTGTTTGCGAAATTAGAAGCTGAAGTGAAAAATTTTGGTGCGTTAGTGCTTTCAGATTACGGCAAAGGCACGTTAAAAGATGTGCAAAAGATGATCCAAATTGCACGCAAAGCGAACGTGCCCGTGTTAATCGATCCAAAAGGCACGGATTTTGAACGTTATCGTGGTGCGACTTTACTGACACCAAATATGGCAGAGTTTGAAGCCGTAGTGGGTAAATGTGCTTCTGAAGAAGAGATCATTGAAAAAGGTTTAAAATTAATTTCAGACATCGAATTGACCGCACTTTTAGTGACGCGCTCTGAAAAAGGCATGACATTACTTCGCCCAAATCAAGAGCCATTCCATTTACCAACGCTTGCAAAAGAAGTCTTTGATGTGACTGGTGCAGGCGATACGGTAATCAGTGTATTAGCAACCGCACTTGCAGACGGTCGTTCTTTTGAAGAATCTTGCTATTTAGCCAATGTGGCGGCAGGTATTGTGGTTGGTAAATTGGGTACATCAACTGTTTCTACTGTGGAATTAGAGAATGCAATCCATGGCCGTTCTGAAACAGGCTTCGGTATTATGTCAGAAAGCCAATTAAAAACTGCAGTAGCTCATGCTAAAGCGCGCGGTGAGAAAATTGTGATGACAAACGGTTGTTTCGATATTCTTCACCCTGGCCATGTGTCTTATTTAGAAAATGCTCGCAAACTTGGTGATCGTTTAATTGTTGCCGTGAATACGGATGATTCAGTCAAACGCTTAAAAGGTGAAAGTCGTCCAATTAACAATCTGAATGCACGTATGGCAGTATTGGCTGGTTTAGCTTCTGTGGATTGGGTGGTCTCTTTTGATGAAGATACACCACAACGTTTAATCAGCGATATTTTACCGGATTTATTGGTGAAAGGCGGCGATTACAAACCAGAAGAGATCGCAGGCAGTAAAGAAGTGTGGGCGAATGGCGGCGATGTTCGCGTATTGAATTTCGAAAATGGCTGCTCAACTACAAACGTGATTGAGAAAATTAAAGCGCTGAAAGATTAATTTATTAAGGGATGAGTAGAATAAAGCTTGCCTTTATCCTGCTCAATCGTTAAAATTCAGGCTCCTTGTCATCGCTGAGTTAGAGATCGGCGAATGATGTATTAATAACACTACCTTTTAGGAGTAAAAAATGTCTCTAAGTACTGAAAAAAAAGCAGCAATCGTTGCTGAATTTGGTCGCGATGCGAAAGATACTGGTTCTTCTGAAGTTCAAATCGCATTATTAACTGCACAAATCAACCACTTACAAGCTCACTTTGCTGAGCACAAAAAAGACCATCATGGTCGTCGTGGTTTATTACGTATGGTTTCTCGTCGTCGTAAACTTTTAGACTACTTAAAACGTACAGATCTTGCTTTATATCAAAGCACTATCGCTCGTTTAGGTTTACGTCGCTAATTTTTATTACGATAGTAAAAATAAAAGCCTTCGGATTACCGAGGGCTTTTTTATTTTCTGCATATTAGAAAAATAAAAAACGGCCAAAAATTTGACCGCTCTTTTTTAGTTATTAGTTCGCAATGCCTTTATGGCGAAGCAATGCGTCTAATTGAGGTTCACGTCCACGGAAGCGTTTGAATAATACCATTGGTTCTTCAGAGCCGCCGCGAGTGAGAATTTCATCTAAGAAGGATTTACCCGTAACCGGATTGAAAATTCCTTCTTCTTCAAAGCGAGAGAAAGCATCTGCAGATAACACTTCAGCCCATAAATAGCTGTAATAACCTGCTGCGTAACCGCCAGCAAAGATATGGCTAAAGCTATGTGGCGCTCTTGCCCATTCAACACCTTTAATCACGGCAACTTTATCTTTCACTGCTTTTAAGGTATCAAGCACTTGGTTAGCTTTACCTACTTCAAAAGTATGATGAAGGGTAAAATCAAACAAGCCAAATTCAAGCTGACGTAACACAAACATTGCCGCTTGATAGTTTTTCGCTTTCAGAAGTTGATTTAATTTTTCTTCTGGTAATGGTTCGTGCGTTTCAAAGTGACCCGAAATAAAATCAAGCGCTTCTTTTTCCCAACACCAGTTTTCCATAAATTGACTTGGAAGCTCTACCGCATCCCAAGGAACACCATTGATACCCGCAACATCCGGCACATCAACTTTGGTGAGCATATGGTGAATACCATGACCAAATTCATGGAAGAGAGTGGTGACTTCATCATGGGTGAATAGCGCAGGTTTATCACCAATAGGCGCGTTGAAGTTACAGGTTAAATAGGCAACTGGTTTTTGAATTGAACCGTCGGCATTACGTTTTCTGCCGATACAATCATCCATCCATGCGCCGCCACGTTTATTTTCGCGTGCATAAAGATCAAGATAGAAACTGCCGCGTACTTCATCGGTTTCATCAATTAAATCAAAGAAACGCACATCTTTGTGCCAAGTATCTACACCAAAACGTTCAACTGCACGAATATTAAAAATACGTTTAATTAATTCAAATAAACCCGAAATAACGCGATCTTCAGGGAAATAAGGACGAAGTTCTTCATCATTGATCGCATATAAATGTTGTTTTTGTTTTTCGGAATAGAAACTGATATCCCAAGGCGCAAGTTCAGTGACGCCAAATTCTTTTTCACAATAAGCTTTGAGTTCAGCTAATTCTTTCTCACCTTGTGCTTTTGAACGATCCGCAAGGTTATTTAAGAAATCTAAAACTTGTTGTGGGTTTTCAGCCATTTTGGTGGCAAGTGAACGTTCAGTGTACGTATTGAAACCTAGCAATTTAGCTAATTCCACGCGTAATGTCATGATTTCTTCAATGATCGCCGTATTATCCCATTTACCAGCATTTGGACCTTGATCAGAAGCGCGAGTCGCATAAGCACGATACATTTCTTCGCGTAATGCTGCATTTTCACAATAGGTCATGATTGGCAAATAACTTGGGATTTCTAACGTAAAGCGATAGCCTTTTAAGCCTTTACTTTCGGCGGATTGTTTTGCCGCAAGTAATGCAGATTCAGGAAGACCTGCTAATTCACTTTCATCTTCAATGACTTTTTCCCAGCCCATGGTGGCATCGAGTACATTATTGCTAAATTGTGAACTTAATTCAGATAAACGCGCAACAATCTCACCATAACGTTTTTGTTTTTCTTCGGATAAACCGATACCTGAAAGCTCAAAATCACGTAATGCATTTTCAATAGCTTTCTTTTGCGCGATGGAATAAGTTGCAAACTCAGGGCTATTTTTTAAGGATAAATAGGCATTGTATAACCCTTCGTGTTGGCCTACCCAAGTACTGTATTCAGAGAGTAGTGGTAAGCAAGCTTGGTACGCATCACGTAATTCAGGGCTGTTTTTAACTGAATTTAAATGGGAGATCGGTGACCAAGCACGACTTAAGTGCTCGCCTGCTTCAGAAAGCGGTTCAATAAAGTTTTCCCAAGTAAAGTGCGATTGTTTTAGAACTTGTTCAATGGCTTGACGATTTTCTTCGATGAGTTTTTGGATTGCTGGTTGAATATGTTCCGGTTTAATTTGAGAAAACGGAGGTAAGCCTTCAATATGAAGTAATGGATTAGACATAAATATTCCTTTTGCTAATAGTTTCTTTAATAAATTGCGGCAAATTCTATAATATCAAGGTTGAAAAATCTAAAAAATCAGTGATAATTGCGTATCACTTTTATTTAGGGTTTATGATGGACGGCGTTTCCTTTTTTTCTATTATCATTTTTTCTGGCATCATTGCTCTTGCGATCGTTATAGGTGTTATTTCACTTAAGTTTTTCCCAAAAACTTCTTTAACCAAGGCCATGTATGTTGTTCTTGGATGCATTTCTTTAATATTAGGTGTTATTGGTATTTTTTTACCTATTCTTCCGACTACACCTTTTTTACTGCTTACACTTTATTCTTTTGCGAAAGGTTCTTCTCGTTTAGAACAATGGTTTTTAGGGACGAAGCTTTATCAAAAACACCTAAAATCCTTTAATGAACGTCGTGCATTGACGAAAAAAGCAAAAATTTCTATTCTAACGTTTTCAACCACAATGCTTTTAATTGGCTTTTATTTTACCCCAAGTGTTGTGGGTCGAACGATCATTGCCATTTTAATTGCGGTAAAATATTGGTTCTTTTTCTTTTGGATTAAAACAGAAGACGTTGAAAATGGATAATTCTTTCCTTACTTGGCTTAAAAGTGCGGTTATTTTCGGTGTCGTTTTTGGATTGAGTGGTTGTGATAAATTAAACAGCCAGAAATCGATAAACACAGAAACGGATGAGCAACCAACACAAAGCCAGTCTATCAAACAAGAGAATACCTCAAAACCGAATCGTACATTACTGACTCGGGCGTTTACTCATCCCCCTTCTTTTGAACCTTGGTTTGTTCGTTATCCTGAACAAGAGGGCTTATTGCGTGATTTGAATGAAGGCTTAACGGCTTATGATCCAGAAGGGAAAATTGTGCCAGGTATCGCAGAAAGTTGGCAAACCAAAGACAATAAAACCTGGATCTTTACCTTGCGTGAAGGGCTTCGTTGGTCAAATGGTGATCCTTTAGTTGCCCAAGATGTCATGCTTTCTTGGCAAGCCTTATCCCAATCAAATAGTCCATTAAGATCTTATTTGGCTTATCTCAATCTAAAAAATGCTAAAGGCGTTTTAGAGAAAAATAAACCTTTTAAGAGTTTAGGAATTTATGCGGAAAATGACCGCACTTTACGCATTGAGCTCGATAAAGCAACCCCTTATTTACCGGAAATGTTGGCGCATATAAGTCTTGTGCCTCAATATAGCGATCCTGATTCCCCGGTGACAAACGGGGCTTATATGATCGAAAGCGAAAGTGTGAACAGCATACACTTAACTAAAAATCCCTATTATTGGCAGAAAAATAATGTGGCTTTTGAGCGTGTAGAATATTTGCCTTTTATCGCCACTAAATTATCTGACTTTGATGTGGTGCTTGATGTACCAGAAGTGCAAGCGGACCTTCAACATTTCCCACAGCTTTGCAGTTATTTTTATGAATTTAATCTTAACGATCCTAAAGTTGCTAAGGTCGATGTACGCAAGGCGATTGCTTCGTTGGTCTCTGTCACCAATATCGTGAATAATGAAATTCCAGCGGCAATTCCGAGTTCGTATTTTTTACCGAAAGCCATGTTAAATGGACTAGATTCAAGATGGGAACCTGTTGTAGCCGAGCAGTTATTAGCTCAAAATAAAATTGATGAAAGACATCCATTACATTTAAATGTGCTTTATGATGATGCGCCATTGCATGTGAATATCGCACAGCGATTAGTGGGGCAATTGACTCAATCAGATATGTTGCGCGTGGATGCACAACCAGTCAGTTGGCAAACATTACAGACTAAACGTCAAAAAGGTGATTTCCAAGTCATTCGTTCAGGCTGGTGTGCGGACTTTAATCATCCGATGGCATTCTTGAGTTTGTTCTATTCTAAAAGTCCGGATAACAAAAATGGCTATACTAATGCAGAATACGATCAACTTTTTGAGCAAGCATTGAAAAGCTTAAATGAAAAAGAGCGGTCAGAAATTTACTTAAAATTAAGTGAGAAGATTCAACAGGAAAACCTTGCTTTACCGCTTTTCCAATACACCACACCGGTTTATGTTTCTCCTACTGTTATGGGAGCGAAGAAGAATCCAGTAGGGGTTATTTACAGTAAGGATCTATGGCGAAAAGTTGAAAGCTAAAGCTGATTAAGAAAGTTGTTCATAATGTGGTGAACAACTTTTTTATTAAATTTTAATAAAAGTGAAAAGTAACACTCTTTACTTTTTATTTTTATACGATACAATACACAACAAATCAACCTAGAGGGAAATCCTTATGTTAAAAATGAATGATTTGGTTAAGCTTAGTCAGACACCAAAATCCACGGTGCTGTACTATGTGAAAGAAGGTTTGTTGCCAGAACCAGTAAAAGATAAACCTAATTTTCATCTCTATGATGAATATTGTGTAGAGTTGCTCAGTTTTATTAAATATCTACAAAGCAATTTCAATGCAACGATTTCACAAATTAAAGCACTTTTTGCTAATCCTCATTTTGATTGGAATAATCCTTATGAAAGCCTTATTGGATTATTAGACATCATCATGGGGGCAGAAAATGAAGTGTTCACTATTGAGCAATTATGTGCAGAATTTCATCTTTCCGCTAAACAAATCGAAGACATGGTAGCGGAAGGCTTATTGAATCCTCGTGAAGGCATTTTTACAGCAAAAGAACGTGATATTTTGGCGATCTTAGCTCGTTGTGATGAAGCCGAAATGGATGTAGTGAAAGCTTATTTAGCTGCAGCAAAAATGTTAGCAGAAAAAGAGGTGAATGTGACTTTAGCGGCATTGGCCAATAGCGAACAAAAAGATGAAAAATTAAAACACTTATTTGATTTATTGTTGGTGTTAAAACCTTATCTTTTGAATATGAAAACCTTTAATCTTTATCAAGCGGAGAGTGCGAAATGAAACTCTTAAAATATGCTGGCTTTGTACCTTATTTAGCCATTGCCTTTATTAATGCCAGTGTGGATTTAGCACATAAAATTACCATTCAAAATGTGTTGCTGAAAAGTTTTTCAGGTGAGAGTTTGGTGGTTTTAACGGCATTAATTAATGCCATGATTTTATTGCCATTTATTTTCTTATTTTCGCCTTCGGCATTTATTAACGATAAATTTTCTCGCACCAATGTGATTCGTTATAGCAGTTTAGCGGCTGTGCTGATCAGTGCGGGGATTTTATTGAGTTATATGACGGGAATGTTTGCTATTTCCTTTGTACTGACATTGATTTTGGCAGCGCAAAGTGCGGTCTATTCTCCAGCCAAATATAGCATTATTAAATCGATTGTGGGCACTGAAAATATCGGTATGGCAAACGGTGTGATTCAAGCGCTCACCATTGTGGCCATTTTATTTAGTTCTTTTGCTTTTTCTTTCTTCTTTGAAGCGCATTATGTGGCGTCTGATGATCCGAATGAAGTATTACAAAGTGTTTGGGTGATAGGTATAGCATTAGTATTACTGAGTGCACTAGAAGCCTATTTTGCTTTTAAAATCCCATTCTTTAAGCAAGAAGCTGAAAATACAGATGGTCAGTTTGATATGAGAAAATACCTTTCTTTAGGGTATTTAAAAGATAACGTTCGCACATTAAAAGCAGATCAAAATATTTGGTTGAGTGTCATTGGATTAAGTCTATTTTGGGGCGTGTCACAAATTATTGTGGCGGCATTCCCTGCGCATTATAAAGCGATGTTCAATGAAGATAATGCTATTGTCATTCAAGCGATTCTTGCAGTGAGTGGAATAGGGCTTGCGCTTGGTTCATATCTTGCGGGACGCGCTTCTCGTTTACATATTGAGTTAGGTATTGTTCCGCTTGGTGCGTTGGGTATTTGTGCCTCATTATTCTTCTTAACTCTCGCGCAAAGTGGAGTGGTATTAGCACTTTGTTCTTTCGTCTTTGGTTTCTCTGGCGGTTTATTAATCGTGCCACTAAATGCGACGATTCAGTATTTCGCACCTGAGAAAATTAGCGGCAAAATCATGGCGGGTAACAACTTTGTACAAAACGTGTTCATGGTGGTCTTTTTGCTATTAAGCATTGTTTTTGTACAACTTAATGTTTCGACTCAAGGTTTATTCTTAGTAACTTCTGCTACATGTCTTGCTGCGAGTTTATATACCATGTCGAAAGTGCCCCATTTATTTACGCGTTTATTTTTGCTCTTTGCGTTAAAAGCAAATTACCGTTTTCATGTGGATGGCTTAAAAAATCTTCCACAAAGTGGTGGAGTTCTATTATTAGGTAACCATATTAGCTGGATTGACTGGTTGGTGTTACAAGCGGCTAGCCCTCGTGCGATTAAATTTGTCATGTATCGTCCGATTTACAACAAATGGTATCTCACTTGGTTCTTCCGTATTTTCAAAGTGATCCCAATTGGTGGCGGTTCAAGCCGTGAATCTATTGAAACCATTCGTGAATATTTAGCGCGTGGTGAAGTGGTGGCTTTATTCCCAGAAGGTCATATCAGCTATAACGGTCAAATCAATGAATTCCAAAAAGGCTTTGAGCACGTATTAAAAGATTTAGAGAATGTGACGACTGTTCCTTTCTATTTACGTGGATTATGGGGCAGCAGCTTCTCTCGTGCAGATTCTTTCTATAAGAATTTAACTAAACGCCAAGGCAAACGTGAAATTTTAGTGGCATTTGGTAAACCAATTCATGGCTTTATTGATGCGACAGCGATGAAGCAAAAAGTACTCGAACTTTCTTTCTCAGTATGGGAAAAGGTCATGAGTAAACGTAAACCGCTGATGCATCATTGGTTGAATTCAGCAAAATCGAATTTATTCAAAGAAGCTACCGTAGATGCACAAGGCACTAAACTGAATAACCTGAAATTTATTGCTGCAGTGCTAATGTTTGTGAAAACCTTGAAAGCAGCTTTAGGGAATGAAAAAAATGTCGGTGTGTTATTACCAAGTTCATCAATCGGGGCAATTATCAATATGACCTTGATGGTGATGGGCAAAGTACCGGTAAATTTAAACTACACGTTAAGTCCAGAGGTGATGGAAAAAGCGTTGAAAAAAGCCAATATTTCGCAAGTCATTACCTCTGAAAAATTCTTGGATAAGTTGAACGCAAAAGGTTTTGATTTTAGTCAAGTGGTGGCTGATAAAGCCCTCTTTATGGAAAATTTAGGGAAATCAATCACTAAAGCGAATAAAGTGCGGTCATTTTTAACCGCGTTTTTGGCGCCACAATGGTGGATTAAATTACGTTACTTTGCAGACGTAAGCTTGGAAGATACTGCAACCATCTTATTCAGTAGTGGTAGTGAAGGTGATCCAAAAGGCATTGAATTAAGCCATAAAAATCTACTGACAAATATTAAACAGATCGGTGAATTATTAAACTTTCACAAAGATGATGTGATTTTGAATTCCTTACCAATTTTCCACTCATTCGGATTAACCGTGACAACCTTATTGCCATTATGTGAAGGTATTAAAATGGTGAGTGTGGCGGATCCGACAGATGGGGCGACAGTAGGAAAAATGTGTGCTCGACATCGGGTGAGTATTTTATTTGGTACTTCAACTTTCTTTAGATTGTATGTACGCAATAAGAAATTCCATCCGTTAATGCTACAAAACGTGCGTATGGTTATTGCGGGCGCCGAAAAATTGAAAGCAGATGTAAAAGAAGCCTTTAAACTTAAATTTGGCTTGGAAATTTACGAAGGCTATGGCGCAACTGAAACGGCACCGGTAGCTAGTGTAAATATGCCTAATTTACTTGATCCGGAAACCTTGCAAGAATTTACCTTCAATCAATCTGGTACAGTTGGTATGCCATTACCAGGCACCATTATTAAAATTGTGGATCCAGAAAGCTTGCAAGAATTACCAGTCGGCGAAGACGGTTTGATCTTGATTGGTGGTGGACAAGTCATGAAAGGTTATTTGAATGCACCAGAAAAAACAGCAGAAGTGATTGTTGAAATTGACGGTGTACGTTATTACAAAACTGGCGATAAAGGCCATATCGATCATAACGGCTTTATTACCATTGTGGATCGTTATTCTCGATTTGCTAAAGTCGGCGGCGAAATGATCAGCCTCGGCAGCGTGGAAGAGAAACTTTCACAAGTATTTGATGAAGAAAATCAATTTGTTGCTGTCGCATTGAGCGATGATAAAAAAGGCGAGAGCATTGTACTTTTAATTAAGTCTGCACTTTCTTTAGACGAGATTAATGAACGTATTAAAGGATTGAATGTTCCGCCGATTATGCTACCAAGCCAAGTCTTCTTAGTGGATGAAATCCCGATGCTCGGAAGTGGTAAAGTGGATTTCAAAGGTGCGAAGAACTTAGTGATGAGTTTGGTTAAGTAAAGAAAATCGTAATAAATAAAAGAGCAGTCAATTTGACTGCTCTTTTTGTTATTTAATGAACCTCATTTAGGTGTTTTTCAGCATCCTTAACCTTACATCAACGTACCGACATATTTTAACATGACCCCAGCAGCAATAGCCGAACCAATTACACCGGCAACGTTCGGACCCATTGCGTGCATAAGTAGGAAGTTTTGGTTGTCTGCTTCCAAACCCACTTTATTTGATACGCGAGCGGCCATAGGAACGGCAGATACGCCAGCAGAACCAATGAGCGGATTAATTTTATTTTTGCTGAATTTGTTCATCAATTTTGCCATTAATACGCCACTACCTGTACCGATTCCGAAAGCAATCACGCCAAGAATTAAAATACCTAATGTTTGCGGTTGTAGGAATTTATCAGCGATAAGTTTAGAGCCCACGGACAAGCCAAGCACAATGGTCACAATATTAATTAAGGCGTTTTGTGTTGTATCGCTTAAACGTTCAACTACGCCGCTCACGCGCATGAGGTTACCGAAACAGAACATCCCGAGTAATGGGGCAGCATCCGGTAAGAGTAAACCAACGAGCAACAACAAAATAACTGGGAATAACACTTTTTCACGATTACTTACATGGCGCATTTGCGTCATGCGGATTTTGCGCTCTTCTTCTGTGGTTAACGCTTTCATAATTGGTGGTTGAATCAACGGCACTAATGCCATGTAGGAATAGGCCGCCACCGCAATCGCACCAAGCAATTCAGGCGCCAGTTTGCTCGTGAGATAAATCGCTGTCGGACCATCTGCACCACCGATAATACCGATAGACGCAGCTTGAGGTAGCGTAAATTCGATAATGCCGAAATAATTTAAGGCTAACGCACCGAGCACGGTAGCAAAAATACCGAATTGTGCAGCCGCACCAAGTAACAATGTTTTTGGATTGGCTAATAACGGACCAAAGTCTGTCATTGCACCTACGCCCATAAAAATGACCAATGGCGCAATGCCGTATCCAATCGCAACTTTATAGAACAAAGCCAAAATACCGGCGCTGTAACCCATGTCTACAGATAAAGCTTCTAATTGATTTATCATGGATATTGGCGCGGAAGTCATCGCTGTTTTAATCGCAGCAAGATCAGGGGAAACACCCAACTGTGCGGCGATTACCGCAATTTGCTCAGGTGAGCCGAGATGAAGCAAATTCTCTAATGCTGTCATAGCTAGACCCGCTTCAGGGATATTTGACAATAATCCGCCGAAACCAATTGGTAGCAACAGCAAAGGTTCAAATTTGCGCGAAATGGCAAGCCACAGCAACAGTAGGCTCACAGCAATCATTACTGCTTGCCCCCATTGCAGATGGAATATGCCCATCCCTTTAATTAACGCAATAATACTCTCCATAGACCATTCCTTATGCTAAGGTCATCACGGTGTCACCCACAGCGACAGCATCACCAGCTTTAACGCAAATGCCACGTACGGTACCAGCCTGTGCAGCTTTCACTTCGGTTTCCATTTTCATAGCTTCGAGAATGAATAATACATCGCCAGCTGCTACGGTTTGACCTTCTGTTGCGACAACTTTCCAAATATTACCCGCCATCGGCGCTGTTACCGGTGTGCCACCCGTTGCTGGAGCAGGAGCAGCTTGTGGCACAGCTTGAGGCGCTGTAGTCGCGACATGAGAAATATCACCGCCTTCGCTTACTTTCACCACAAAGGCTTTGCCTTCCAATTCCACGGTATAAACAGCGGAGCCAGAAGCAGTTGGTGCAGCTTTAGAAACAGGTTTATTTTCCACCGCACTTTCATTGCCGGTTGGGGCTGGTTCAAAGGCAGCAGGGTTGTTGCGGTTTTCTAAGAATTTCCATGCAATTTGAGGGAAGAGTGCCACGATTAGGGCATCATCTACAGCATTATCTGCCAATTTCACGCCTTTCGCTTTAGCTTGTTCTACAACTTCAGCTTCAATTTTCGCCATTTCAGGTGCAATGTGATCGGCAGGACGGTCAGTTACTGGCGCCGCCCCTTCTAATACGCGAGCTTGCAACGCACTATCTACCGGTGCAGGTGTTTTACCGTATTCACCTTTTAAAATACCAACCGTTTCTTTGGCAATAGTTTTGTAGCGTTCGCCAGTAAGTACGTTAATAACAGACTGTGTACCAACAATTTGAGAGGTAGGGGTAACAAGTGGAATGTAACCCAAGTCTTTGCGTACGCGTGGGATTTCTTCTAACACCAAATCTAATTTGTCTGACGCATTTTGTTGTTTTAATTGGTTTTCTAAGTTAGTGAGCATGCCGCCTGGCACTTGTGCTACTAAGATACGGCTATCAACACCGCGTAATTGGCCTTCAAATTTGGCGTATTTTTTACGTACATTACGGAAGTAAGCCGAAATTTTTTCCAAGCGAGGAATATCTAAACCCGTGTCATATTCAGTGTCTTGTAAGGTGGCGACCATGGATTCTGTTGCAGGGTGACCATAAGTACCTGACATAGAAGAAATAGCCGTATCAATACCATCTACACCAGCTTCAACTGCTTTTAATAACGCCATTTCTGCCATACCAGTGGTGGAGTGGCAGTGTAAATGCAATTCTACGTCGAAACGTTTTTTGATTTCGCGTACTAAGTCTGCCGCCGCCATTGGATTTAAAATACCTGACATGTCTTTGATGACCAAACTGTCGATACCGATTTCAAGTAATTGTTCTGTAGTGTCGAGCCAGGTTTGCATGGTATGAACTGGGCTTGTGGTATAACTTAATGTCCCTTGAGCATGACCACCAAATTTACGTACTGCTTGCAACGCTGCTTTCATATTACGCGGGTCATTGAGCGCATCGAATACGCGGAAAACATCCATACCATTCGCTACACAACGTTCTACGAAACGTTCTACCACGTCATCAGCATAGTGACGATAGCCTAATAGGTTCTGACCACGTAATAACATTTGTAATGGGGTTTTTGGACAGGCTTTTTTCAATTCACGCAAACGTACCCACGGATCTTCACCCAAGAAGCGAATACAGCTATCAAATGTTGCACCGCCCCAAGCTTCCAATGACCAATAGCCGATATCATCTAATTCATGAGCAATTGGCAACATATCATCAAGACGCAAGCGAGTTGCGAAAAGTGATTGGTGGGCATCACGAAGCACCAGTTCTGTCATTTTAATTTTTTTAGCCATAGTAAAATCCTTATGTTATTTGAACTGTTGGGTACGGCGATGGTGTGCGATAGCCGCTGCAATCACAGGACGTAAACGCTCAAAATCGTCAGTTGGTGCCGCAGAAAGTGCGGTTGAATTTGGGGAAGTTTTTGGTTCGGGTTGAGGTTCAGGAAAGAATCGATTGATAAGTTTAGACATCACTCCAATTGCCCAAATTAAAATGAGCAAAAAGACCAACACAAAACCCATCCCTGAAAACATCAGATTAATTCCTTCGCCTATAAGCTCTGAGGGAGTCATCATTTTTCTTCCTTATTTATTTGAAAAAATAGACAATTTTATTCTAATTGATTTGTTTTAATAAAACTGTGATGCGGATCATAATTTGAACAATAGGCACACAAGAAAAAGGGAAAAGTGCGGTCAATTTTGAAGATATTTTGTGTGAAAAAATATTATTAATAAGGGATATCTCTGCGCATAAAACTAAAAGGACTAAGTCCTGTTGTGAGAGAACTTAGTCCTTGGATTACATGAGTCTTACTTTTTTGATAGAAAGCAAAAATTATTCTACTTTTACAATCCAGCCTTCAGGCGCTTCAACATCACCGAATTGAATACCGGTTAATTCATTGTAAAGTTTACGTGTGACAGGGCCCACTTCAGTTTCTGAATAGAACACGTGGAATTTACCTTTGTGTTGAATACCGCCTACTGGCGTAATCACTGCGGCAGTACCACAAGCTCCCGCTTCTGCAAATTGATCAAGTTGATCGATATACACATCACCTTCAATAGCTTCCATACCTAAACGTTCTTTTGCAATGTAAAGTAAAGAGTATTTGGTGATACTTGGTAAAATGGATTCAGATGCAGGGGTGATAAATTTGTTATCTTTGGTGATACCGAAGAAGTTTGCCGCCCCCACTTCTTCAATTTTCGTGTGAGTTTTAGGATCAAGATAAATCGCATCTGCAAATTTACGCTCTGGTGTACTGGCCTCCGCCGCTAATTCATGTGGAAGTAAGCTTGCAGCATAGTTACCACCCACTTTTACGCCACCCGTACCCATAGGGGCAGCACGGTCGTAATCGGTGGTAATGAAGTTAGATGGTGCTAAACCACCTTTGAAGTATGCGCCTACAGGGCAGCAGAATACAGAAAAAATAAATTCAGGTGCAGTTTTCACACCGATATTTTCACCGGTACCAAATAGGAAAGGACGTAAATATAACGTTGCACCAGAACCGTAAGGGCCTAACCATTCTTGGTTGGCTTTTACCACTTCTTTACAAGCGCGGATAAATAATTCAGTAGGCACTCGTGGCATTAATAAGCGATCAGACGTGTGTTGCATGCGTTTTGCATTTTGATCGGGACGAAATAAGTTGATTGAACCGTCTTTACAACGATAGGCTTTTAAGCCTTCAAAGCATTGTTGGCCGTAGTGAATAGCCGTTGAGCCTTCGTGGATATGTAGCATATTATCAGTGGTCAGTTTACCTTCATCCCATTTACCATCTTTCCAATGTGCGATGAAACGGTAATCTGTTTTGATATAACTAAATCCAAGGTTGTTCCAGTCTAAGTCTTTCATTTTGCTTCCTTAATACGTTTTTGTATAAATAAATTATGAATGAAAATGTTAATTAATCTACACCATAATGGGGAGCATGAAAACATTTAAGCGTAAAAATATTGTGATTTTTCAAAAATTTTGTGTGAATTTTCAAATTTGTGAACTCGGTTAGGAAATAAAATTTTGCTTATGCTAGAATGGCGGGAATAAAAAAACGCCACTCGAAATGAGCAGCGCTTAACCAGAATGGTTTAATATATACAGGAAGTAAATGAGTAACTTAACTGTTACTCCAGTTCGGAGAACCGAACTATATGCAAACACAACATCATACTTAAGTCTGAAACTCATTAACTTGTAAGGAATTACCAATCATTAAGTATGGGTATATTGTAGGTAGAAGGTCGTGAAAGGACAAATGATGTTTTTTTATTTGATGCATAAAAAAAACTAATCCGATATAAATCTTAACCATTATAAACTAAAAATTAGATATTGTGAAGAATTATGTATAAACGTTTGCCTCCCCTTAATTCATTGAAGTCTTTCGAGTCTGCTGCACGACATTTAAGCTTCACAAAAGCAGCGGATGAACTTTTTGTGACACAAGCTGCAGTGAGCCATCAAATAAAATTATTAGAAGATTTTTTAGGTGTCGATCTTTTTATACGTAAAAATCGTTCGCTCGAATTGACGGAATTTGGGAAAGCCTACTTTGTTGATATTAATAAAGTTTTACGAAAATTGAATGAAGCGACTGAACGTTTATTAACGCTTAAAGCTGAACCACATTTGGCAATTAGCGTGCCACAAACCTTTGGTATTCAATGGCTTGTGCCTCATTTGAGTGATTTTAATAAGCAACACCCTGAAATTGAAGTACGCTTGAAGGGTGTCGATCAAGATGAAGGTTTATTAAATAAAGAAATTGATATTGCCATTTATTATGGCAAAGGCGATTGGGAGAACTTACAGGTCGATCGTTTAGGCGAAGAAAACCTCGTGATTTTGGCCGCACCTTCATTGCTTGAGAAAATACCAGTAAGTTGTCCTAATGATTTGAAAAAGCATACGCTGATTCACACGCATACCCGAGATAACTGGCAAGCGATGGCGGATTATCTCAAATTAGATGATTTGAATATTCAGCAAGGTCCGTTATTTAGCCATACTTTTATGGCATTGCAAGCGGCTGTTCATGGGCAGGGTATTGCGCTAGCGAATCGTATTTTGGCTCAGCAAGAAATTGAAAACGGTCATTTACAAATTGTGTTACCAACCGAATTGCGGGATCCAAAATCATTCTATGTAGTCAATCATTTAGATCGTTTAGATGATGAGCAAATTCAAGCCTTTAGAAAATGGATTAAAGATTCAATTAAATTAGGAAAACATGAATAAATTAGCCTTATATTGTCGAATTGGCTTTGAAAAAGAAGTCGCCGCAGAAATTACCGACCAAGCTTCTGAGCGTGGTGTATTTGGTTTTGCTCGCGTAGTAGAAAACAGCGGCTATGTCATTTTTGAATGTTATCAATCGGGTGATGCGGATCGTTTAGCGCGAGAAATCCCTTTTAATCGTTTGATTTTTGCGCGTCAAATGATCGTTGTGTCAGATTTCTTAGAAAATCTCGATCCTCAAGATCGTATCTCGCCAATTCTGGCTCAATATAAACGCATTGCAGAAGACATTAATCTTAAGCAAGCGGTAGAGCTATTTGTCGAAACAACAGATACCAATGAAGCCAAAGAGCTTTCGACATTTTGCCGAAAATTTACCGTACCGTTACGCCAAGCGTTGAAAAAACAAGGTTGGTTACAAGGTAAGCCGAATGCAAAGCGAGGTCAGATTTTACATTGTTTTTTCACTCAGCCGAATTGTTGCTATGTAGGGTATTCCTATCTTGGTAATAACTCTACCCATTTTATGGGGATACCACGTTTGAAATTCCCAGCAGATGCGCCAAGCCGTTCAACTTTAAAATTGGAAGAAGCGATTTTAACCTTTATTCCTCGACATGAAGAAAGTAAACGCTTAAATGAAAATATGGTTGGCGTTGATCTCGGTGCATGCCCTGGCGGCTGGACCTATCAATTAGTGAGACGTGGTTTATTTGTGTATGCAGTTGATCATGGCAAAATGGCTGCCAGTTTGCATGATACTGGCAGAATAGAACATTGCCCAGAAGACGGATTTAAATTCCAACCACCAAAACGTAAGCATATTGATTGGCTTGTGTGTGACATGGTGGAGCAACCAAGTCGGATTGCGAATTTAATAGGGAAATGGTTAATTAACGGCTGGTGTCGAGAAACCATTTTCAATTTGAAATTGCCAATGAAAAAACGCTATCAAGAAGTGATGTTGTGTTTAGAAAATCTAGCGGTGATGTTGGCAGAAAAAGAACTGGAATTTGATATTCAGGCGAAGCATTTGTATCACGATCGCGAAGAGATTACGGTGCATATTGCCTTAAAATAGAAGAGACAGTCCTAGGTATTTAGGACAGTCTCCGTTTAATATTGAGTTTAATGCTATCTATAATATTTATAACTTTTTAGTAAGCTCATTATTTCCTTAGATCTTTTTTTATCATGATGTTCTTCTGTTGCATAATGGTACGCATCATATCCGAATTCATTTTTTATGTTTGGCTTGGCACCATTCTCTAAAAGAACTTCAATAATATCGAGATTTCCATAAAAACAGGCATTTTGAATCAGAGTAAAGTTCAGCTCACCTTGTTGATTCACGTTTGCGCCATTTTCTATTAATAAGATAACATCTTTTTTATTTTGAGAGTTAACTGCTAAGTTTAATAATGTTTCCCCCATGCATCCTAAATCATGTACGGAAGTAATAGGCGAGTAACTGAAAAAAGTTGGGTGATCTTGATATTTAAAAAAAGTTTTGTTAAATCGTCATTCATAATTGTTCTCTAAATTATCTAATCAGGTCAAAGTAGGATAAATCCTCCTTTACCCCTCGTTTTAATGTAAATGCTATTCGTAATTTTGATAGTTTTTTGAGGTCACAACTAATTAATGATTATTCAAATTTTTCTAGCATCATTTTTCTTAATTTTGTAAGATTTTTTGATGAATTATTTTTAAGTGCTAGATAAATTTCATTGTCAACTCTATTTTGAGTTAATAGCATGTTTTCAATATAAGGTATAACTTTCAAAGAGTTAATTGAAATCAAGAATGCAATTATCTCATTGTATATGTAAGAATTTATATTGATTTGATTTAGTCTGTTAATTAATAATAGCTCAATTGATTTTGATTTATAGTGTTTTTCTCTTAATGAATATAAAATCCATGAAATAATTTGTGATTTTTCGCTATTTAAGTTTTTTATTAGGTATTTTTTTATATAGTTTCTGTGGGGGAAGTATGCAGAACTAAATGCAACAGCTAAAATGATAGAATATCTGTTTATATCCCAAATTAAGTTAATATCCTTTTCTATTTCGTAAAACGCTTTTTCTCCTAAATTATAATGTCGAAATAGATGCCCCAAGGAAAATATTGCTGATGACTTTACACTTATACTTTTATCATGACAAATAGAATAAACTAATATAGATAAAATCTCATTTAGTTCAACATCATTAAGCTTTACCTGTATTTGCCCCAAGATAAAAACTGCAATTTCTCTGTGTCGGCTATATCGACTGGCTAAAAGAATATTCTTAATTATATCTCTAATTTCATTATACTGAAAAAATTGTAGTTTTCGGGCTGCTTCATATTGAAAAACCGAATTAGAATTTAGTACTTTGTTCAATAACTCTGTCTTTGATAAATTTTTACATGCTAAAAAAGCATCAAAATTTGAAAATTTTTCATTTACCATGTCATTTCCTAGTACATTTATCTTTATCATTGCTTAGAGTAACAGCCTTAAATAGAAAAGCAAAGAGCGGTCAAAAAAACATTGAATTTTTTGACCGCTCTTTTTATTAAGGAATTTATTTATTGGCTAAAATCACTGCGCGAGTTGGTGCTTGATAGCCTTCGATGGTTTTACTGTGATCATTTGGATCTAAGAAATCAATCAAACTTTCATTTTCTAACCAATCAGTTTTACGCTGTTCTTCTAATGTTGTGGTGGCGATATCCACACAACGCATATTAGTAAAGCCGACTTTTTCCAACCAATTAATGAGTGCTGCAACGGAAGGAATAAAATACACGTTCTTCATTTTTGCATAGCGATCTGAAGGCACTAATACCGTATTCACATCGCCATCAACCACTAAGGTTTCTAAGACAAGCTCGCCACCTTTTACCAATTGATTTTTTAGCTGTGTGAGGTGATCGAGTGGTGATTTACGGTGATAGAGTACGCCCATTGAGAATACCGTATCAAATGCTGCAAGTGGTTGCATTTCTTCAATGCCTAATGGGATTAAGTTGGCTCGTCGATCATTATTTAATAATTTTCGAACGGCTTCAAATTGGCAAAGGAAAAGTTCGGTTGGATCAATACCCACTACCATTTTTGCGCCTTCTCCAACCATTCTCCACATATGATAACCGCTACCACAGCCTACATCTAAAATAGTACGATCTTTTAATGGTGCAAGATGAGGCAAAACACGATCCCATTTGAAATCAGAACGCCATTCACAATCTACATGAATATCAAATAAATGATAAGGGCCTTTTCGCCACGGCATCAATTGCTTCAAGTGATGGATAATACGTTGTTTTTCACCTTCCGAAAGTGGGGAAGAGCGGTCAGATTTCACTGCATTTTTTAAATCGATGATATCTGCCTGTAAATCAGGGAGAAAGTCCACGATTTTTGACCATTTTGCATAATCACCATGGGTTTGTTTTTCCCATTCTTTTAACTGCAAAGGCAACGTTTCTAGCCAAGCAGATAAATTGGTGGTGGCAATTTGCTGATAAAAAGGACGAAAATCAATCATTATTTTGCTTCCTTATAGGCTTTTTCGGCTTTCTCAAAGGTTTCTTTTGCTTCATTTTCTGGTTCGGCAGAAAGGAGAGAAACCACAATAATTGCAAGGCTAGCAAGCGTAAATCCTGGGATCATTTCATAGACGTTAAACCACTCACTGGTTTGAGGAATCACATATTTCCAAGCAAAGACAACCACTGCGCCAACAACCATGCCAGCCATCGCCGCTGATGAAGTCATGCGTTTCCAGAATAAGGAGAAAAGCACCACAGGACCAAATGCAGAACCAAAGCCTGCCCAGGCGAATTCAACGAGTTTTAATACTTTGCTGTTTTCATCTTGAGCAATCCAAATTGCAATGCCCGCGATAACTAAAACCATTGCACGACCTAACCAGACTAATTCTTTTTCAGCGGCTTTTGGACGAATAAATCCTTTATAAAAATCTTCAGTGATAGAGCTTGAAGAAATTAATAATTGTGCAGAAAGTGTACTCATCACCGCCGCTAAAATTGCAGACAGTAGAATACCGGCAATCCATGGATTAAAGAGCAATTTAGCCAGTTCAATAAACACTTGTTCTGGTTCGTGATTTACTACGCTCGCAACACCAGGATTGGCAAAGAAATAAGGGATACCGAAGAAACCGATACCAATAGCACCAGCTAGGCAAATCACCATCCATGTCATACTAATACGGCGTGCTTTGATTAATGATTTCACCGAATAAGCCGCCATAAAACGAGCAAGGATATGTGGCTGACCGAAATAACCTAAGCCCCAAGCGGCTAAACTTAATAAACCTAATGGCGTGGTTGCCGTGAATAAATCGGTGAAGTCTTTACTTGCCGCAATTTCAGCTTGATGGAGTACTTCAGTAAATTGTGATGTATCGCCCAAACTAAAAAAGATGAAGAGTGGCGTTAAAATTAAGGCAAAAATCATCAATGTGGCTTGAATGGTATCAGTCCAA
>OGCY01000201.1_pt1 | contig 24817 bp, 16 predicted proteins | sample 1570311 | NCBI WGS metagenome assembly OGCY01 (sample SAMEA2582165, study PRJEB24529) | metagenome | biome: Human gut stool | place: China | collected 2011
TGCATGGAAAGAACAGGCAAAAAGCCTCCTGGTGCCGGCACTGTTTCTTCTGGCAATTGGAATTGTGGCGCTTGCCGCATCACTCATTCCGGAAGAAGAGGAGACAGCAGAGATAATACCGGTGAGCAAATATGAGGGAAGCGGTGGAGAACTGGTACTCGAGAATGATTCCCTGAAATTTGTGATGGATGCGGAAACAACCCAGTTTACCGTAACGCAGAAGGACAACGGAACCGTATGGTACTCAAACCCGCAGGATGCGGATGAGGATCCGGTGGCATTGCCTTCGGATATCGAGAACCTCAAATCGACACTGCTTTTAACCTACAGTACCATCAATGGAGTGGATACGCTGTACAACAATTACAAATACTCTATCGCAGCCAAGAATTATGAGATAGAGCAGGGAACAGATTCAATCAAGGTTCTTTATTCTGTCGGTGAGGTGGAAAAAGAATTTATGATTCCCAAGGTCATTACCGAAGAGCGGATGCTTGCATTTCTGGGGCAGATGAGCAAAACAGATGCCAGCAACGTAGGAGATTCCTACAAGAAATATGATATTAACAATCTTGGGAAGAAAGATAACCGGGAAGAACTCCTAGAGCAGTATCCGGTTCTGGAAACGGATGTTATTTACGTACTGCGAGGCGGTGTCAAGGATAACATGAAAAAGAAGTTAGAGCAGTATTTTGCGGATGCCGGCTATACAGCAGAGGATTATGCACAGGACAAGGAACTTGACTTATCCGAGTCGTCCTCTTCCAAACCGGTGTTTAACATCAGCGTGGTTTACCGGCTCGAAGGAGAGGATCTGCTGGTAACGGTTCCGATGAACGAAATCGCATATAAACAGGATTATCCGTTAGTTACGGTAAATGTACTTCCGTATTTCGGGGCAGGCGGAACGAAGGAAAACGGTTATCTGCTGGTGCCGGAAGGCGGTGGTTCCATTATCAATTTTAACAACGGAAAGACGGCCCAGAACAGTTATTATTCCAACCTCTATGGATGGGATATGGCACAGGGAAGAGATTACATCGTACATGAAACACGTGTTTATTATGGACTTTTTGGAATTTCAAAAGGGGACAGTTCCATGTTGTGTATGTTGGAGAACGGTTCCTCCTATGCCGGAATCAGTGCCGATATCAGTGGACGGAACAACAGTTATAATTATGTAAATGCAAGTTACACACTGCTTCACAGAGAACAGTGCGATGTGGCTGACAAGTATAACGGTGAAATGTTTATGTATGAGCAGGCCATTCCGGATGAAACGCTCGTACAGCGTTACCGGTTTGTGGATTCCGGCAGCTATGTGGATATGGCAGATACTTACCACGATTATCTCGAACAGAGATATCCGGATGCTTTTGTGAAGAAAGAGGACACCGATGTTCCGGTGGCAGTCGAGATTCTCGGGGCTGTGGATAAAGTAGAACAGATTTGCGGAATCCCGGTTTCAAAACCGCTTGCATTGACTACATATGAAGAGGCAGAGAATCTGATAACGGATTTAAAGGAATCCGGAATCGAAAATCTTTCGGTGAAATTAAGCGGCTGGTCAAATGGTGGGATGAATCAGAAGATTCTAAAGAACGTAAAACTGATTGGCAGACTGGGAGATAAAAAAGACTTAAAGAGTCTTGCCAGTTACGCAGCAGAGAATCAGGTAGACCTTTATCTGGACGGAGTGGCTTCTTATGAATATGACAGCAGCCTGTGGAATGGATTTATTGTTTTCCGGGATGCGGCAACATTTGCCAACAAGAAAAAAGTAAAGATGCTTCCGTTCGACAGTGTTTATTACGGAGAGCGGGACCAGGAAGATGCCTATTATCTGCTGAAGCCGGAAGTGGCATTGCAGAATGTGGAAAATCTGTCCAAAGCGGTTACGAATTATGGCGGAGCCGGGGTTTCACTTCGGGATGTTGGCTATGAACTGTCGGCGGACTACAACCAGAAACATCTTGTAACCAGAGAAACCGTAAAGAAGGAGCAGGAAGCACTTTTAAATGAAGTCAAGGCATCCGGGCAGAAAGTCATGACCAATATGGGAAATGATTATACGCTTGGTGTGACAGATTTTATTACCAATATGGATTTAAACGGTTCTGGTTATACCATTTTAGATGCGACCGTTCCATTTTATCAGATTGCAATTCATGGATATGTGAACTACGCCGGAGAGCCGTTGAATCTGACCGGTGACTGTGAAGAAGAACTTTTAAAATCAGCAGAGTATGGAGCAGGACTTTATTTCTCTCTGATGGATGCGGATGCAACGGAATTACAGAATACGACGTATACACAGTACTTTGGTGCAAATTACGAGTCTGCAAAGAAAGAACTGGAAGAAATTTATACGAGATACCAGAAGGAACTTGGCGGAATTTTTCATCAGAGGATTGTAAATCATGAAATTCTCGATGGTGGTGTTACACTGACGGTCTATGAAGATGGAACAAAAGTATATGTCAATTACAGCTATGACAACGTAACGACAGATGGGACAGAGATACCGGCAAGAGATTATCTGGTAATGCCGTAAAATGAGGGAAAGGGGTTATACGATATGAAGAAGCAAAAGAAATTAAGAGGGCTTCAGAGAAAAAAGATGATATCCGGATATCTGTTTATCATGCCTTTCATCCTTGGTTTTCTGGCATTTATGGTGAAGCCGTTTTTACAGTCGCTCTATATGAGTTTTTGCAATGTGGAAATAAGTTCAAATGGTTTTCATATGATTTTTGCGGGAATCACGAACTATGTGAGAGCCTTTACCATAGACACGGAGTTTAACCGTCTTCTGGTGGAGGAGATTGCCAAGATGTCATACAATTCACTGGCAATTATGGTATTCAGTTTCTTTGTGGCACTGATTTTAAACCAGAAATTCAAGGGACGTGCATTTGTCCGTGCAGTATTTTTCCTGCCGGTTATCTTATCCTCCGGTGTCATTTTGGGCATCGAGTATGACAATTCACTGCTTGCGAGTGTGCAGGATTCCATTCAGGATTCCATAGGAACAGCAAGCATTACAGCCACCATCCAGAACATTCTTGTGACGAGCGGAGTGGGAATTAAAGCCTTTGAAAAAGTGTTTGAAATTGTAGATGGTGTATACGATGTGGCGATTGCATCAGGTATCCAGATTATCATCTTTTTGTCAGGGCTGCAGACCATTTCCACGAGTATGTATGAGGCGGCAAGCCTGGAAGGCTGTACAAAGTGGGAGTGTCTCTGGAAGATTACCTTCCCCATGATAAGTCCGTTATTCCTTGTAAACTGGGTTTACACCATCATTGATTTCTGTATGAGGTCAGATAATGAAGTAATGGAAAAAATCAGCAATACGATGATTGTAGATATGAATTACGGATTTGCCTCATCCATGGCATGGATTTACTTTATCATTGTCATTGCCATCGTAGGAATCAGCTCACTGATTATATCGAAGGGGGTTTACTATTATGAGTAGAACGGTGGCAAAAATCAGCCGGAGAGAAAAGTGGAAACGTTATATTGAGAAAAACCGCAATGGAAACTGGTATTTTTTGAAGAAAGATGCAAAAGAAATTTCGTTTCGCATTATAAGGTTTTTCCTGTTGTTTGGAATGTGCTTTTTAATTCTGCAGCCAATTTTAAATAAAATTTCCGTCAGCTTTATGGCGGAGAAGGATTTGTACAATCCAATGGTAATTGCGATTCCGGAAAATGTGACAACGGCGAATTATGAGCTTGCATCGCATTTTATGGATTACTGGAAGACACTGGGAAATACGATTCTGGTATCGCTTACGATTGCGCTGCTTCAGATTGCAGTCTGCACGGTGGTTGGATACGGATTTGCAAGATTTGAATTTCCGCTTAAGAAATTCTGGTTCCTGTGCGTGATGTTAGTCATTGTGATTCCGCCGCAGACAATATCGACTTCCCTGCATTTGCATTTCAGATACTTTGATATCCTTGGAATCATACAGGCGGTGACAGGACACACCCTGAATCTGAGAGGTTCCATTTTGCCGTATTATCTGATGAGTGCGGGTTGTATGGGATTAAAAAACGGGTTGTACATCTACATGATCAGACAGTTTTTCCGCAATATTCCAAAGGAGATGGAAGAGGCCGCCTATGTGGATGGCTGTGGAATGCTTGAGACATTTGTAAAAATTATGCTTCCGGATGCAAAACCGATTTTAACGTCCTGTTTTCTGTTTGCATTTGTATGGCAGTGGACAGACAGCTTTTACTCCAAGATGTTTCTTGGAAATATCAAACTGTTATCCATCCAGTTGTCACAGATTGGAGAAAAACTGGGAAATTATCTGATTTATACGCTTCACCGGGCAACAGGTGCTTCCGTTGGTTATACCCAGTGTATCGTATCGACCGGAACCCTGATGGTGATACTCCCAATCCTGATTCTTTATCTGTTTGCACAGAAGGGATTTGTGGAGAGTCTCAGCAGTACGGGTATCAAAATGTAGCGGTATAAATCTGCGGGAAAAGTCCGGCAGACTTATATATAAGAGAAGTGTTTATTAAAAGGAGGAAGAAACATGAGAAATTGGAAACGGTTTGCAGCAGTGATGATGGCGGCTGCAACAATGGTAACAGGTCTTACCGCATGCGGTGGAAACAGCACAGCAGGTACATCCGGAAACGGAAACGCATCAAACAGCGGTGATGAAAACCAGACATCTGGTGGAGAAGATGTGGCTGCCGGAACAGAAGACAGTTCCGAAGACGGTGCAATTGGCCAGTACACGGTATTAACCGACGCAGATGGAAATCCATATGACCTTGGCGGAATGGATATTATCATTTATGACTGGTTTTCCGCAGATGATGAAGAAAAGGAAGATGCAAGCGCATATGATGAAGCGCGTGAGGAATATCTTGACTGGATTCAGTCAACTTACAATTTTACCATCAAACAGAAGGCAATGACTTCCTGGGCAGACAGTCCGGAGGACTTTTCCAACTACGCAGCAACCGGCGGTGATGAGAACTATATTTTCTGTCTGTATCAGGGTGGCGCCCTTATGTCAGCAGAGGCAAACGGACTGCTCTATGATTTGAGCACACTGGATTGTCTGGATTTCTCAGATTCCAAGTGGGAAAGTTCCGTTGCACAGCTTATGACAACCGGAGACGGAAAAGTATACGGAATGAGAGCCATTCCGCATGAGGCAACCGCAGGCATTTACTTTAACAAGAGACTGCTTGAGGAAGCAGGAATTGACCCGGAATCCATCTATGAGCTTCAGAGAAACAAAGAGTGGACCTGGGATAAGTTTGAAGAACTCTGCCAGCAGGTACAGAAAGATACCGACAATGACGGTGTGATTGACCAGTATGCAATGACCAACTTCAGCAGTACCCTGTATCCGGCAGCCGTTATCTCCAATGGCGGACAGTTTGTCGGAAAAGATGAGAATGGAATGTACTACAATGACCTTGAGTCTGATGCAACGATGGAGGCATTGAACTGGGCACTTGATATGATTGACAAGTATGAGATGGTATATCCGGAAGATGCTGCATGGGATTACACATTTACAGCATTTGCAAACGGTGAAGCAGTATTTACCTGTGCCGATTCGTATCGTGCCGGTGACTGGTCTGGTGATGACGGAATGGAAGATGAATTCGGATTTGTCTGCTTCCCGATGGGACCACGTATGGATCATTATGTAAACTATGCACAGGATAACGTATTTGTCATTCCGACCTGCTATGATGAAGACAAGGCATGGAAACTTGCATTTGCATATAACCTGTACACCGATCCGGTTCCGGGTTATGAAGACTATGCAGCATGGAAAGTGGATTATCTGAAATCTTTCTGTGACACAGAGTCTGTAGAAGAGACAATTGCTACAATGGTTGATTCCGGTGTGCCGCTGTTCGAGAAGGCTATCAACGGAATTGATTTGGGACCAGACCTTTACTGGAAAATCAGCAAGGACAATACTCCTGCCCAGCAAGCAGAGGCAATCCGCAATACCTGGCAGGCATATATTGACACTGCAAACGGTTTATAATTAACAGGACAATAATGGGATGGTAACTTAGGATACCATCCCATTATCTGCAGGAAGGATGAAGAAAATGGGAAGTGTATTTCGTTTGGAAGGCGGTCTGATGGGAGCGCTTGGAAAAATATCAGATGTTTGTATTATCAGCCTGCTCTGGCTGTTTTGCTGTCTGCCGGTTGTGACAATCGGGGCATCCACAACAGCGGCGTATTATACCGTTGTGAAAGTGGTAAAACGTCAGTCCGGCAATCTTACACAGAGCTTTTTTTCTTCCTTTCGGGAGAATTTTAAGGACAGTGTGATAATCAATCTGGTTTATCTGGGGATAGGCTGTCTGCTTGCATTTAATATTTATACGGTCTATCAGTCCCTTGAAACGTATGAGATGGCACTTTTTCTGCTCTTTTTCTATACGGCATTGCTGGTTGTTCTTTTAATGGCAGGTCTTTACAACTATGCTTTTCTGTCAAGATTTTCCATGAGCCGGAAGAATCTCGTTAAGATTTCCTGGTTTGCAATGTTTCGCCATATGCCGTCCTCTCTGCTTCTTTTCGCACTGTTTGCAGTGACATGTATCGTGATTGTGGCATTTCCGATTGGGGCCATTTTTATGCCGGGCGTATTTATTGCCTGCTACAGCAGAAGGATGGAACGTATTTTAAGAAAATATATGACAGCATAGATGCTTGCGAAGTTGGAAGAAGATGAGGGAGCGGAAGAATGAAAAAATTTGAACTTTTCAAGAATGGAAAAACTGCAAACATAGTAATAGATAAAAGCAATCTCAGAGAAAAAGATGTGCGGGGAATCACAAGGGTTGCACAGAAAGTCTGTAAGGATATAGAACGTGTGACAGGAGCGGTTCCGGTTATCAGAGACAGATGCGGTTATCCGGAAACGGAAATTGTGGTGGCAGTTCTTGGGAAAACACCAAAAACAGATGGGATGCTTGCGGCAGAGCTGATAACAAAGATGCAGACAGATGTTTCTGCAATCCGCGGAAAGCGGGAATGTTATCTGTTTTTGGTGACAGAGCAGAAGCTGGTGATTCTGGGAAGTGACAAGCGGGGCGCAATTTATGGAATGTTTCATATTTCAGAGCAGATGGGAGTTTCCCCGTGGGTAACATTTGCGGATGTGATTCCGGAAAGAAAAGAGGAGGTCTGTCTGACGGAGGCGGATACCTTCTGTTCCAAAGAACCGTCCGTAAAATATCGTGGTTTTTTTATCAATGATGAGTGGCCGGCATTTGGAAACTGGACATTTTCTCATTTTGGCGGATTTACAGCCGAAATGTATGATATTCTTTTTGAGACATTGCTGCGGCTGAAAGGAAATTATCTGTGGCCTGCAATGTGGACGTCTTCTTTTTCGCTGGATGGACCGGGGGAGGAGAATGCCATCCTTGCAGATGAGTATGGGATTGTAATGAGCAATTCCCATCATGAGCCATGCCTGCGGCACAGCGAGGAGTGGGATAAGGTAAGAGGAGAAGGAACCTGTTACGGAAATGAATGGAATTACAGCACAAACAGGGAAGGGCTGTTAAATTACTGGAGAGATGGTCTTCGCCGGAGCGGCGGTTATGAAAATATTATCACAATCGGGATGCGTGGGGAGAGGGATTCCTCCATGCTTGGGGAAGAGGCATCCCTGAAGGAAAATATCGATTTATTAAAAGAGATTATCACAGAACAGAGAAAATTAATCAGAGAGTGTGTGGACAATCCGGATGTGCCACAGATGATTGCTTTATATAAAGAAGTGGAAGCTTATTTTTACGGAAATCCGGGAAAAAGAGACGGTTTGAGGGACTGGGACGGTCTTGACGGCGTGACCTTCATGCTTTGCGAGGATAATTTTGGAAATATGAGAACGCTTCCGACGGAGGAACTGAGAAATCGAGAAGGCGGCTGGGGAATGTATTACCATTTTGATTACCACGGCGGACCGGTTTCCTATGAGTGGGTCAACAGTTCCTATCTGCCTAAAGTGTGGGATCAGATGACAGAAGCCTATGAATTTGGAATCCGGGATATCTGGGTTGTAAATGTGGGGGACCTTAAATTTCAGGAATATCCGCTGAGTTTCTTTCTGGATCTTGCATATGATTATGATAAGTGGGGAATTTCCAACAGAAAGGCGCCGCAGGAATATCTGAAATACTGGTGTCACAGGGAATTTGGAACCGTGTGTAAGGGTGAGACAATCGATTCGCTTGCGGAGGTTCTTAGCGGTTACACAAGATTAAACCACAACTGTAAACCGGAGGCGATGAAACCGGACACGTATCATCCGGTGCATGAAGCGGAGGCGGAGCGTCAGTTGGAGAGGATAAAAGAACTGGATGAAACGCTGGAAAAAATCAATGCAGCTATGGAAGAAAGCATGCAGCCGGCATTCTGGGAACTGGTCTATTATCCGGCAAAGGCAAGCCTTAACGTCCAGAAATTAAATCTTTTAGCGGGGCTCAATTATTTTTATGCCGCACATGGGGCGGTGGAAGCGAATCTCTGCGCGGAACAGATGAAAGGTGCATTTGCGTTAGACAAGGGACTGACGGATACGTTTCACGGGATTCTGGATGGAAAATGGAACGGAATGGCATTGTCAAAACATATCGGATTTACGAACTGGAATGACGAGGAATGTAAGAATCCCATTCGTGCATATGTAGAGCCGGTGGAAGGATGCCATCTTCTTGCTTATGTAAAGGGAGATGGAGATACGGTTACGGCAGGTGGTGACTGGACGAAAAAGACACTTCTTATGGACTGTTTTGAGAGACCGGGGCAGGACGAGGGAACGATTGTGCTGCTTCAGGCGGGGACGCTGGCGGGAAATTACAGTATCCACTGCGAAAATCCGGGAATTTCGTTTTCTAAGACAGAAGGAACGGTGGAAATCCGGGAAGAAATCAAAGTGTTTGTGGAACGGGAAAAACTGAGTGGAGAGAATCGCTTTGAAATCTGCTATCAAAATGGAAAGATTCCTGTGGAACTGTATTGCAGCCAGCCGGATATCCGGAATTTAAAACAATTTACATTTGTAGAAAACGGAGGTGTGATTTCCATTGAGGCGCCTCATTTTGCAGAGAAAACAGAGACGGCGGCAGGAACATTTGAGATACTTACTGCATATGGAAAGACCGCAGACGGCGTGAAGGCATTTCCCTGCAACCGCTGGTATCAGGAAGAGGAAGCGCCAAAACTTCGCTACAGAATCTGGGGAAAGGAAGCAGGGACTTACCGGCTGTATCTTTACTGTGCACCGGTCAATCCGATGTACCCGGGCGCAAAGGTCTGCTGCGGGGTAGAAACAAATGGAAAGAGAAAACAGGAAGTGTCATTGATTCCGCCGGATTACCGTGCAGGGGAGAGTTCGTGCGGGGAATGGGCACAGATGGTTTTGGAGCAGATTCGCAGGGTGGAGTGTGAGGTTTCACTTGATGCGGGGGAAAATACGCTTGAAATTTCTGCATTATCACCGGGATTTCTGTTGGAAAAATTAGTACTGGTCCGGGAAGGGAAAAAACTCCGGACTTCGTATCTTGGACCAATGGAGAGTTTTTATACAAAATAAAATGACAGGAAAGAAATGAGGAGAGGGAAAATGAGAGGACCAACAGCACCAAAAGACCCGGAAAAACGGCGTCCGTTTTTTTATATCATGCGTGACAAGGAAGTATTCGGGGCAAAAACGCCGGATGGAAGGGGAATCCAGTTTATTTATGAAAACGATGGCAGACTGTTAAGCAGTGCCCGGATTGTGGGAAATATTACCGATGAGAGTATGATAGAGCTTTTAAAGACGACAGCCGGATTTCAAAAACTGGTACACAGCATCGGCATTTCCGTTGAAACCGCGCAGCAGGACGAAAAAGTAAAATTTATTTTTCAGATGTACGGGAAAAAGGATATTTATGGCGGAGGAACGCTGCTCTCGAAAGAAGTAAAGGGCGACGGGATGGAGCAGCGGATTTACTTAAGCGATGTGAAGTGGACGGAAGATGACTGGGAACCGGGGCAGATTCGCCTGGAATTTGAAAAACCGGAGCAGTTAGCAAAAGCCAGTGTACGTTTTTATCTGAACGATGGATATACGGCACCTGAAGTGGAAGATGAGACAAATGTAGATACATCGTCCGATGCTTATCACGCGATGATAGAGCGCTCTCTGATGCAGCCTGGAGACACGCGCCGCATAAAGAGAGTGATAGAGCGCGCAAAAAGCGGGGAGGATGTGACGATTGCCTACATCGGGGGTTCCATTACGCAGGGAGCGGGGGCAACACCGATTCATACGCAGTCTTATGCGTACCAGTCCTGGCAGATGTTTGACCTTGCATTCGGAAACGGGGGAAATGTCCATTTTGTAAAAGCAGGTGTGGGCGGAACACCGTCTGAACTTGGAATGCTCCGGTTTGAACGGGATGTTGTGCGGGATGGGGTGTTCCCGGATCTGGTAGTCATTGAGTTTGCAGTCAATGATGAAGGGGACGAGACAAAAGGCAGATGTTATGAAAGTCTTGTGAGAAAAGTACTTTCCCTGCCAAATCATCCGGCGGTCATTCTTTTGTTCGCAGTGTTTGCGTCTGACTGGAATTTACAGACACGCCTGGCACCGGTGGGAGAAACTTATCACCTTCCGATGGTAAGCATTATGGATGCAGTATCCCCGCAGTTTGGAAAAAAAGTGAGTGAGGGAAGAGTCATCTCCAAAAACCAGTTTTTCTATGATGTGTTCCATCCGAGCAATATCGGGCATACCATTATGGCGGACTGCCTGATGAATCTTATCTGCCGTGCAGAGAAGGAAGAACCGCAGGGAGAGGAGACACCGGTGGACTTTTCTGCAATCACGCCTGCAATCGGAGCAGAATTTACAGATGTAAGACTGCTTGATAAAAAGGATATCTGCGAAAAAGCAGTGATTGACTGTGGTGGATTTACGGGAACGGATGTAGAATTACAGTGTGTCGAAATGGATGACTCCCTGACACCGGTACCGGAATTTCCGTACAACTGGATGTATGACGGAAGCGTACCGGAAAAAACGTATTTTGAGATGAAACTGGATGCAAAAGCAATCCTTCTTATCTTTAAGGATTCCGGGGCAGTGGATGCGGCAAAGGCAGATGTTTATGTGGATGGAAAAAAAGTATTTCTTGCAGATCCGCATGAAAATGGCTGGGTGCACTGTAATCCAAAGATTATCTGTGAGGAAAAAGAAAGCAGAGAGCATACGGTCCGGATACAGATTGCTCCGGGGGAAGAGCATAAGAAATTTACGATTCTAGGATTTGGATATGTGAAGTAGGAGGGAAAACGTGGAGAAGGCAGAAACTATAGATACTGCAATGCCGGAAGAAATGATAAAAAGACAGCCGGATACAGATTATGGGGAGCTGGTGAAGATTGAATATGGATCCCATCTGACCACAAAACTGAGACGTGCACAGGTATTGCTGCCGCCGGAATACGGGAAGGAAAAGGAATATCCGGTTGTCTATCTGCTGCATGGAGTTGGAGGAGATGAGAAGGAATGGTTTTTTGGACATCCGCAGGAAATTATCGGAAATCTGATAAAAGCAGGAGAAATCCCGGAGATAATTGCCGTGTTTCCAAATGAGAGGGTCAGAGAGGATGACAGAAGAAATCCTCCGGATGTATTCAGTCTCCAGCATTTTCAGGCATTCGACCGCTTCTTAATAGATCTTGAACAAAACCTGATGCCATTTATGAAGTGCCGGTTTCAGGTCAGAGAGGGAAGAGAACATACTGCAATCGCAGGCTATTCCATGGGTGGAAGGGAAGCTCTTTTTATCGGATTTCAAAGACCAGAACTGTTTGGATATATTGGTGCGTTCAGCCCGGCATTTGGATTGTTTCCTTATACAAACAATGGAGTCACGGAAGAAGGATTGATTCCGGAAGATAAATTTAAAATTTCACAGGAATATCCTACATTCGTGATGATTATGACAGGAAAACACGATGATGTAATTTATCGCGAACCAGAGCGCTATCATCGGTCACTTGTAAAAAATAAAATGCCGCATTTATATTATGAAATTCCAGGTGGACATGATTTTGAGGTCTGGGATAATGGATTGTACCATTTTTTAAAAAAAATATTTTAATTGGGAAACGCTCTTTGCTCCAGATGGAGAAAGAGCGTTTTTTTCCAGGCATCTGTGGAAAGAGAAATATTTTAAGCTATGCGTTTGCCTTAATTTGGTCTATAATAGACGTAATGAGATTGGTGAGAAGGAGAAGACGTATGGACATGACAAAACTGAAAAACCCGGAGTTTTTTGAGGAAAACACAGTTCCGGCACATTCCGACCACGTTGCTTACCGGAGTGTTGCAGAGGCAGCAGGGCGTTATGGGGAACTGCCGGATGTACTTGGGAAAAACAGCAGCTTCCGCTATTTTTTGGACGGCAGTTTTAAATTCCACTATGCGGAGAATGTCACACAGACAATCCCGGGATTTGAAAAAACAGACTATGATTGCAGAGGATGGAAGGACATTACGGTTCCGGCACACATCCAGATGGAGGGCTATGGCGTGCCGCAGTATGTAAATGTCCAGTATCCGTGGGATGGAACAGAAGAAATCTGGACGAAAGAGATGCCGGTTACCGAGAATGCGGTGGCAAGCTATGTGAAGTATTTTACGATTCCGGCGCAGATGAAAGGGGAACGTATCTTTCTTTCCTTACAAGGCGTCGAGAGTGCCTTTTTCCTCTGGTTAAATGGTCATTATATCGGTTACAGCGAAAACAGCTTTGCCCCGTCCGATTTTGAACTGACCCCGTATCTGGTGGATGGAGAAAACAAGCTTGCGATTCAGGTCTTCCGGTGGAATATCGGAAGCTGGTGCGAGGACCAGGACTTTTTCCGGTTTTTTGGAATATTCCGCAGTGTATATCTCTACAGCATCCCGAAAGTGCACATTCAGGATTTAAAGGTGCGCCCGCTGGTAGGAGAGGATTTAAAGAACGGCGAGCTTAAGATTTCCGTGAAGGTGCCGCAGGCATCCGAAGAAAAAGGATTCGTAAAAATGCGCCTGCTTGAGCTTGGACGCATGGATCTGGAAGAGACGCTCTGGTCTGAAAACAAGACAAAAGTAGTTACAGAGGCGGTGGAACCGCTTGATGGGGACAGCGAATTTTCTTATCCGCTATCTGAGGTGAAGCTTTGGAGTGCCGAGGAGCCAAATTTATATGAGGTTCAGATGGAAGTGTACGGTGCAGAAGGTGTGAAAGAGGGCGGCCTGCTCGAGTATGTGACACAGCGCATCGGTTTCAGACGGTTTGAAATGAAAGACGGGCTGATGCTCCTAAACGGAAAGCGTATCGTTTTTAACGGCGTCAACCGTCATGAATTTGACTGCGAAAACGGGCGTGTCGTAAGCCTTGAGGAAACTTTGCAGGACATCGTCACGATGAAGAAAAACAACATCAATGCCATCCGTACCAGCCATTATCCGAACAACATCGGTATCTATGAGCTGTGTGACCGCTACGGACTTTATATGATTGCGGAGAATAACTTAGAGTCCCACGGCACCTGGTCGGAAGTCTTTAATGGAAAGCATAAGGCAGAGGATGTCGTGCCGGGCGATCATCCGGAATGGACGGCGCGGATGCTAAACCGGGTAAATTCCTGCTATCAGAGAGACAAGAACCATCCGGCAATTTTGATCTGGTCTTGTGGAAATGAGTCTTACGGCGGAACGAATCTTCTTGCGATGGCAGATAAATTCCGGGAACTCGATGCGGAGCGTCTGGTACATTATGAGGGAATTTTTAACGACAGACGTTACGAGAATACAAGTGATATGGAAAGCCAGATGTATACCTCGGTTGCAAATATCAAGAAATTCCTTGCCGAGCATAAGGAAAAACCGTTTATCTGCTGTGAGTACACGCATGCAATGGGAAATTCCTGTGGAGCGATGCACAAGTATACCGACCTCACCGAGGAAGAGCCTCGTTACCAGGGCGGATTTATCTGGGATTATATCGACCAGTCTTTGACCAGAAAAGACCGCTACGGGGCAGAATATCAGGCATACGGCGGAGACTGCGGCGAGAGACCGAGTGACTACAGCTTCAGCGGAAATGGAATCTGCTATGCAAAGGACAGAAAGCCGTCTCCGAAGATGCAGGAGGTCAAATACAATTACCAGAATATCCGCATTGAAATCAAAGAAGATTCCTTTGTGGTAAAAAACAGACAGTTGTTCTGTAACACAGGAGACTACGAATGTTTCGTATTACTGCACCGCAATGGAAAACTGATAAAACAGCAGAAGGTACAGACTGCAGTGCCGCCACTTTCCGAGCAGGAATTTAAACTTCCATTTGAATATCTGGGTAAGGAGCCGGGAAGCGAGGATGCAGTGACCGTTTCCTTCCGGTTAAAAGAGGACAGACTCTGGGCAAAGCGCGGACATGAGGTGGCATTTGCACAGAAGGTATATCCGGTTATGGTAAAGGAGCGTGCTGTGACGGGAAGCCGTCTTCATGTCGTTCATGGAACCTGGAACCTTGGCGTTATCGGAGAAGATTTTAAAGTATTATTTTCCTATAATACAGGCGGACTGGTATCCTATCGTTATCGCGGCGTGGAGCTGCTTGAGAAGATGCCGGTTCCGAATTTCTGGCGTGCACCGGTTGAAAATGATTACGGAAACCGGATGCCGGGAAAAATGGCACAGTGGAAGATTGCAAGCATGTATCTTTCGAATAACAGCTACGGCGCTTTTGAGACCGAAAAGCCGACTGTAGAAGAGGAGAATGGAACAGTGAAGGTTTCCTTCCATTACTATATGCCGACGACACCGGAGAGCTGCTGCAAAGTGACCTATGAGGTGTCTGCCGACGGAACCGTGGAGACAACGCTTTCCTACGACCCGACAGAGGCACTAGGTGATATGCCGGAATTTGGAATGTTATTCCGCATGAAGGCGGATTATGACAGGCTTGAGTGGTACGGAATGGGACCGGAAGAAACCTATGCGGACAGAAAGCAGGGCGCAAAACTTGGAATTTACCACAAGTTTGCGAAGGACAATCTTGCACAGTATCTTGTTCCACAGGAATGTGGCAACAAGGTCGGCGTGCGGTATGCAAAAGTCACGGATGCGCGCGGCAGGGGAATGCTCTTTGAGGCAGCGGCGGAGACACTGTCGTTTTCCGCACTTCCGTATACGCCGCATGAGATGGAAAATGCAACACATCCGTATGAGCTTCCGCCGGTACATTACACGGTAATCCGCGCAGCGAAGGCGCAGCTTGGCATTGGCGGCGACGACAGCTGGGGTGCACCGGTACATCAGGAATATCATATTGAACTGACAAAACCGCTCACTTTTACCTTCCGGTTCCGTGGAATTTAAGACGATACAAAAAAATGCGAAAATTATAAAAATTTTTCTTGTAAAATGCAGACATTTCATGTAATCTATAACGTGAAATGCGAAAAACAACTGTCCGTGTGCGAAAGACATATGCGCACGGGCAGTCAGCATGGATGGAGTTACACATGGATTTATTTGAATACATGAGAGAACAGAAGAAAGAGACAGAATCGCCGCTTGCGTCAAGGCTTCGCCCGACGACCTTAGAGGAAGTGGTAGGGCAGCAGCACATTATCGGAAAAGATAAGCTGTTGTACCGTGCCATCAAGGCGGATAAGTTGAGTTCTATTATTCTCTATGGACCGCCAGGAACAGGCAAGACGACGCTTGCCCGGGTGATTGCACACACGACGAGTGCGGAGTTTATGCAGATTAATGCGACTTCTGCCGGCAAAAAGGATATGGAAGATGTCATCGCCCAGGCGAAGAACAACCAGGGAATGTATGGCAGAAAGACCATCCTTTTTATCGATGAGATACACCGCTTCAACAAGGGGCAGCAGGATTACCTTCTTCCCTATGTGGAGGACGGAACGGTTGTGTTAATTGGGGCAACGACGGAAAATCCTTATTTTGAGGTGAACGGAGCGCTGCTTTCAAGGTCTGTCATCTTTGAACTGCACAGTCTTTCCAAAGAAGATATCAAGACTCTTTTACTTCGTGCAGTGCAGGATGAAAAAAAGGGCATGGGAGCTTACCATGCACAGATTGACGGGGATGCTCTTGAGTTTCTTGCGGATGTGGCAAATGGAGATGCCAGAGCGGCATTGACGGCAATCGAGCTTGGAATTTTGACGACCGACCGCAGTGAGGATGGTATCATCCACATCACGCTTGCGGTGGCAGAACAGTGTATTCAGAAACGTGTGGTACGGTATGACAAGACCGGGGACAACCATTATGACACGGTTTCCGCATTTATCAAGAGTATGCGCGGTTCCGATCCGGATGCAGCGGTTTATTATCTGGCAAGGATGCTCTATGCCGGGGAGGATATCAAATTCATTGCAAGGCGGATTATGATTTGTGCTTCCGAAGATGTGAGCAATGCCGACCCGATGGCACTTGTAGTTGCAACGGCGGCGGCACAGGCAGTGGAGCGTATTGGGATGCCGGAGGCGAAGATTATCCTTTCACAGGCAGTGACCTATGTGGCGAGTGCGCCAAAGAGCAATTCTGCCATCTGCGCAATCGATGAGGCGATGGAAGTGGTGGAGCGCACGAAGACGGCGCCGATTCCGGCACATTTGCAGGATGCCCACTATAAATCAGCCGGAAAGCTCGGACATGGTGTCGGATATCTGTATGCACACGCATATCCGGGGCATTATGTAAAACAGCAGTATCTGCCGGACGGGCTGACTGAGGAAGTCTTTTACCGGCCGAGTGACAACGGATATGAGAAGCAGATTCAGGCATACTTAAACAGAATTAAAAGCGGACAGACGGAAGAATCCGAAACAGGAGACATCCGTTTCCATAAATCAAGTGATATGCAGGAGGAATGAAAAAAATGAAGTCGTATCAGAAAATGACAAAAGAAGAATTGTTTGCAGAAAAGGAAGCGCTCGAGGCAGAATACAAAAAATACCAGCAGCGAGGTCTGAAATTAGATATGTCCAGAGGAAAGCCGTCCCAGGAACAGCTTGACCTTTCCATGGGAATGATGGATGTATTATCCTCAAGTGTGGATTTAACCTGTGAGGACGGAACAGACTGCCGGAATTATGGTGTGCTCGATGGCGTGCCGGAAGCAAAAGTTCTGCTCGGCGATATGATGGAGTGCAGCCCGGAAAACATTATCATTTACGGAAACTCCAGCTTAAATGTTATGTATGACACGATTTCCCGCTCCATGACACACGGTGTGATGGGAAGTACCCCGTGGTGCAAACTTGACAAGGTAAAATTCTTATGCCCGGTTCCGGGTTATGACAGACATTTTGCCATCACAGAGTATTTTGGCATTGAGATGATTAATGTTCCGATGCTTCCGACCGGACCGGATATGGATATGGTGGAGGAGCTTGTGAGCAAGGACGATGCCATCAAGGGAATCTGGTGTGTACCGAAGTATTCCAACCCACAGGGAATTACCTATTCTGATGAGACCGTGCGCCGCTTTGCAAGATTAAAACCGGCTGCAAAAGATTTCAGAATTTATTGGGATAATGCGTACTGCGTACATCACCTTTATGATATCAACCAGGATCATCTGATTGAGATTTTAGCAGAGTGTAAGCGTGCCGGAAACCCGGATATGGTTTACAAATTCTGCTCTACCAGCAAAATCAGTTTCCCTGGCTCCGGTGTGGCTGCGATTGCAACTTCTGCAAACAACCTGGAAGATATCAAGAAGCAGTTAAAGATTCAGACTATCGGACATGACAAGGTAAACCAGCTCCGTCATGTACGCTACTTTAAAGATATTCATGGAATTGCAGAGCATATGCGCAAACACGCTGACTCCTTACGTCCGAAATTCGAGATGATTTTAGACACCTTTGACAAAGAGTTAAAAGAGCTTGAAGTCGGCAGCTGGATTGCACCAAAGGGCGGCTATTTTATCTGCTATGAAGCGCTTGAGGGCTGTGCAAAGAACATTGTGGCGAAGGCGAAGAAGGCAGGCGTGGTAATGACTCCGGCAGGAGCACCGTTCCCATACGGCAAAGACCCGAAAGATTCTGTCATTCGTATCGCACCGTCTTATCCGAGTCTTGAGGACCTGACAGTTGCAACACAGGTATTTGTAGTGTGCGTAAAACTTGCAAGCATTGAGAAGCTTCTGGAAGAAAAATAAAAATTTAGTGCAAAGCAAAAGGCAGTGAAAATGAGATTCATTTTCATTGCCTTTTTACAAAGGGGGGAGATTTATGAAGATTTCTGTATTTTATGACCATATATTACAGGCGGCAGAGCAGACGGGAAAGCCGGTTCCTGCTTTATTAAAAGAGGCAAAAGATGCCGGGATTGCTGCGGTTGAAATCAATATGACGTATCTGAATGAACACGAGGAGACCTATGCGCTTTTAAAGGAAGCCGGATTGGATGTGAGCTGTGTCTACGAGTTTTACGAGATGGATTCGAAGGACGAGACAAAGCGGGCGCAGTGTCATGTTGCGACTGCAAAGCGTGCCGGAGCCGGGAAAATTCTTGTAGTGCCGGGCTTTTTTTCGGACGAGACGAAGGACTATGTGACCTGTATTCAGGATTATGAAAAGACGGCTGCATTTCTTTCGGAGAATGAGAAAGCGCTTAAAATGGCAAATGGGCTTAAGGGTATCACCGCAATGGCAAAAGAGCAGGACATTCTGACCGTCATAGAGGATTTTGACAACATCGATTCACCGATTGCCTGTGTAAACGGGATGAAGTGGTTTTTAGAACAGGTTCCGGATTTGCGGGTGACCTTTGACACGGGAAATTTTATCATCCATAAGGAAGATATTTTTATTGCATGGGAAGCACTAAAGGAAAAGGTGGTCCATGTGCACTGCAAGGACCGTGGTACACAGTCGGTTGCGGTGGGAGACGGTTACATCCCGATGAAGGAGATTCTTGGAAAAGTGAAGGAATCCGGTTATAAGGGGTATCTTGCAATCGAGCATTTTGACGCTTCTGACCAGGAAACCTGTATCCAAAAATCGGCGCAGTTTTTAAAAAGCAATTTCTAATAAAAAACAATTTCTGATAGAAAAAAGTCAAAAGAGAAGAGGGGGAGAGATGGCATGATAAAAGTAACGGTCTGGAATGAGTTTAAACATGAGAGAGAACTCGAGGAAATAAAGAAAGTATATCCGGAGGGAATCCATAACTGCATCGCGGGATTTCTCGGAAAGTGTGAGGATATTCAGGTGAGAACGGCAACCTTTGAGATGCCGGAGCATGGTCTGCCGGAGGAAGCATTGGATGATACCGATGTACTCATTATCTGGAGTCATGCACTGCAGGATGAATTTTCAGATGAAGTGGCAGAGCGGGTACAGCAGCATGTACTGGCAGGAATGGGATTAATCGCCTTACATTCGGCACATTTTTCCAAGGTTATGAAGCGACTGCTTGGAACATCCATGACACTCAAGTGGAAGCATGGAGAGCAGGAAAAACTCTGGTGTCTGATGCCGACACATCCGATTGCCGCCGGGATTCCCGAAAAGATAGAGATTCCCAAGGAGGAGATGTACGGGGAATACTTTGATATTCCAAAGCCGGACGATGTGATTTTTGCCGGATGGTTTTCGGGTGGACAAGTATTTAGGAGCGGCTGCACCTTCACGAGAGGACTCGGAAAAATCTTCTATTTTCAGCCGGGGCATGAGGAGTATCCGATTTATCAGATGCCGGAGATTCAACAAATTATTACAAATGCCGTACGCTATTGTGCACCGGCGCTTTCGAAGAGAAAGAATTTAACATGTGAAGAAGTGAAATAAAGTAAAAAATGAGTGAGAGGTACTGTGTAACAGCAATTTTTCTCTCCAGGAGCTGCATAAAAAATCGCACCACAACGTGATTTTTATCCGTTGCGGTGCGATTTGCCTTTTTATGCATCTGCTTCATTCTGCCATTTTTCAAATTTCTCAAGTACTGCATCGTAGGTGCGCTTGGAGATATCCGGGAGTTCGTCGCCCCAGCTCTTGGTTGCAGCCTTATAGCCGTCCTTGAAAGCGTTCAAAAGAAGCTCTGCCTTGCTGGTGTCATTTCCGGATAAAGCCTTGGCGAAATCAAGAATACGGTCAGAGGTCTGTTCAACACCCCAGTAGCCGTCTTCAGAGATATCTTCTTTCGCCTGTGCAATCTCATCATCGGTGAGCAGGCTGTTTCCGTTCTCATCGGTGAAATTACCCTTTGCAAGGAAATGCCAGATGGAATCCGGATCTGAGTCTGAACTTGAGTTTGCGGAAGCGATGACAGCGCCCTGCTTGGTCATCATCTTCTCAACGAGAGAGCGAAGCTGTGAGGTGCGCTCCTCGGCGTCAGCTTTTAATTTGGCTACTAAATCGGCATTGTAAATCTTCTTTGTGGTGTCTGTCTTAGTGGTGTCCTGATTGGATTTCTCATAAATGACACCTGTATCATTCTTCTTGTCAGCAGAAGCTGTCGTGTCGGTTCTGGTCTCAGAAGCCTTCTTTGTCGATTCTGTCGTCTGATAAGATGTGGTCTGATTGTTTACAGCATTAATATCCATAAAAATTCCCTCCATTCCATGGAATCTGAATTGGGGATGCATCCGTGCAATCCCATAGTTCCTAAGTCTTATATCGGAACTTTGGAAAAAAATGTTTAGATGGAATTGACCTTTTTTGCCTGAAATGGTAAGATAATAATAGGATTGTATACAAAAAACATCAAAAATACATGGAGACACAGAAAATGAAAGATATTTCCGTGAAAGCTCTGGCGAAGATTAATCTGGGGCTTGATGTAGTACGAAGACGTGAAGACGGATACCATGAGGTCCGGATGGTAATGCAGACAATTCACCTGTTTGACCGGCTCGAGATGGCAAAAAATTCTTCCGGAGAGATTTCAATTACAACAAATCTTTCGTTTTTGCCGACAAACCGGAATAATCTGATATACCGTGCGGCAGAACTTCTGAGAGAGGAATTTCAGATTAAAGACGGACTTACCATTAACCTTCATAAGCACATTCCGGTTGCGGCAGGCATGGCAGGCGGAAGCACAGATGCAGCAGCCGTTTTATATGGCATGAACCGGATGTTTGATCTGGGATTAAAACGGGAGGAACTGATGGAACGGGGCGTTAAGATTGGCGCAGATGTTCCGTACTGCATTATGCGGGGAACCGCACTTGCGGAGGGAATCGGAGAGAAGCTTACCGCACTTCCACCGATGGTGAAATGTCCGGTACTGATTGCAAAGCCGCAGATTAGCGTTTCGACCAAGTTTGTCTACGAGAATCTCAGACTGAATGATAAGACCGTGCACCCGGATATTGATGCACTTGTGGAAAATATCAGAAAGAAAGATTTAAATGCTGTGGCGTCTGAGATGGGAAATGTGCTTGAGACGGTGACAATTCCGAATTATCCGGTCATTGCGCAGATAAAAGAGCATATGTTAGAGCAGGGAGCTGTCGGTGCAATGATGAGCGGAAGCGGTCCTACCGTGTTCGGACTTTTTGAGGACGGAGATACCGCTGTGGCTGCATATGAGAAGATGAAAGAGTCGGGACTTGCCAAACAGGTATATCTGACCAGTATTTATAACAATGCACGATAAGAATTGAAAGGGAGAAGAAAATGACAGAAGATTTGACACTGAACATGAATGCCTATCTTCCGTTGCGGGATGTTGTATTTAATACTTTGAGGGAGGCAATTTTAAAAGGGGAATTACAGCCGGGCGAGAGGCTGATGGAGTTACAGCTTGCGTCCAAGCTTGGAGTCAGCCGTACGCCGATTCGTGAGGCAATCCGTATGTTAGAGCAGGAAGGCTTAGCGGTAACTGTGCCGAGAAAAGGTGCCGAGGTTGCCAAAATGACCGAGAAGGATATGGAGGATGTCTTACAGGTGCGGGAGGCACTTGATGAACTTGCAGCGTCCATTGCCTGTGAGCTGATGACGAAGGAAGAATTAGAGGAACTGCGCGGCGCAATGCGCGAGTTTGAACTGTCGACAAAGACAAAAGAAATCAAACGCATTGCCCAGGCGGACGTGGACTTCCACGACATCATTTACCGCTCGACGGATAATCCGAAACTTGTCAGCCTCTTAAATAACCTGCGGGAGCAGATGTACCGCTACCGCGTGGAATATCTGAAAGATGAAAAGAATTACCCGATTTTGATGAGCGAACACAGTGAGATTGTGGAGGGATTGCAGAATAAAGACAAGGCGCGTGTGACCGCCGCAATGCACAAACATGTCAAAAATCAGGTAGTAGCGGTCAAGGAAATTATCAGAGAGCAGGAATAGATTTTTACAAAAACGGAAATAAATAAGGAACAGAAATCAAAAAAGGATAAGCAGTGATGCTTATCCTTTTTTGATGTGAAAGCAAGCAGGAAACGGAGAAAGGAAATGCAGGAGAAGACACCGGTTACACGAACACTCGAAGAAAACATTGCGCATATGGAAGAACTGTTTGCCGTGTGTGATGACATCAAGAAGAAAAAGTTCTGTCTGGGAAAATGCATGGATGTGCCGTGCTATCTGACTTTTATTGAAGTTTCGGTGGACATGGGAACCTCAAGCCTTGGGGAACTGCTCAAGTATTTTAACACGTTAGAGCGGGATAAAATCTACGAGGCACTCGAAAAAAATGCGCTCGGTGTATCGGATGCAACTTATTTTGAGAGTATCGAGGAAGCAGCGGACGGACTGTTGACCGGAGAGTGCATCCTGTTTGTGGAAGGGTTTGACAAGGCAGTGAAAATCCCGGATAACGGCTATCCTTCTATGGGAATCAACGAGGCAGTGTCGGAGAAGGTCATCCGTGGTTCGAGCCAAGGATTTTCCGATTCGGTAAAGCAGAATGCGGCGCTGATACGAAAAAGAATCCGTTCTCCAAAGGTGAAAGTGAAGGAAATTAAGGCGGGCGTGCGTTCTAAGACAAATGTCTACCTCGTTTATATGGAGGACTTGATTTATCCACAGGTGCTCACGGAGATAGAGAGACGGCTTTCAGATTTTGAGGTGGACGGGGTCTTAGACAGCGGCGTGTTAGAGCAGCTTGCGGAAGAAAAATGGTATTCGCCGTTTCCGCAGTTTCAGACGACGGAGCGTCCCGACCGTGCGGCAATGTCGGTGCTTGAGGGGCGGATTATTCTGTTGTCGGACAACTCTCCGGTGGGACTGATTCTGCCGACCGATTATAACTCCTTTATCAGGACAAGCGATGATTATTACAACCGCTGGGAGGTTGCGAGTTTTGCAAGAATTCTCCGGTATGTGGCATCCTTTTTTGCGATGACATTGCCTGGATTATATTTGGCGGTCACGAATTTCCACACGCAGATTCTGCCTACGTCTCTGATGCTTTCCTTTGCGGAGGCGAGGGCAGGCGTGCCGTTTCCGGCGGTGGTTGAGGTACTTATCATGGAATTATCCTTTGAGCTCTTACGGGAGGCGGGAGTGCGGCTGCCCGGCGCAATGGGAAATACGATTGGAATCGTGGGAGGCTTAATCATCGGACAGGCGGCGGTGGAGGCAAATCTGGGGAGCTCGATGGTGGTCATTTTGATATCATTTACGGCGCTATGTTCCTTTGCGATTCCAAATGAGGAATTTGCATCGGCATTCCGCCTGCTAAAGTTCTTCTTTATCGCGGTCTGCGCATGGCTTGGATTCTTTGGACTTTTGGCAGGACTTTTGTTTGTGCTGCTTCATCTTTCCCACTTAAAGAGCTTCGGCATCCCTTATATGATGCCGTTTGTAGGCGCAGATGTGACGGATTATGAGGATGAGCGGGACTTTTTGTGGCGGCTTCCGATGCGGGAATTAAAAAAACGTCCCATTTATGCCAGACGGGATAAGCGCACCAGGCTGCGATTCTTTGGGGAAAGGGAGAAAAAATAATGTTTTCGGATAATAACAGAATCTCCGGGCGTCAGGCGTTCCGGATTCTTACCTATGACCTGCTTGGGGCGGGAAGCCTGCTTGTCCCCGGGATTCTTGCAAATCGTGCGGGCTGTGACGGGATTTTTTCCATCGGGCTTGCGGTGGTGTTTGCACTTTTTTATGTAAAGGTGCTATCAGGAGTCCTTGCTGACAAGAAGCAGGACACGTTTGGAACTTATCTTGAGAGACGGCTTGGAAAAGTGGCGGGAAAAACAGTTTCAATTTTGTATGTCGTCTACTTCATCCTGCTGGCGGGATATGTGGCATATCATTTTACAAACATAATTTTAAAATATCTTCTACGGGAGGAGAGTTTTCTGTTAATTCTTTTTATTCTGGTGCTTCTCGCTGCCTACGGGCTTTCTGGTGGTCTTGAGGGAAGAGCGCGCGCTTATGAAATTCTGTTCTGGTTTGTGATGGCGCCGTTGTTTTTGATGCTTCTCTCTGCACTGGATGAAATCAGTGTGGATTACTGGACACCGGTTGTGACTGTGGCGCCGCTTTCCGTGCTTGGGGGCGCATGGGAGGTGTTCTGCTGGCTGTCGTTGGTATTTTTGCTGCTCTTTTTGGGCGGATCGGTCAAAAAACAGCAGATACTGGTGCGTGCGGGGCGGTGGGCAGTGCTTTTTGCAGGCATTTTATATGCGGTGCTGTATCTGATTCTGCTAGGAATCTTTGGAAAAAATGCGCTCTCCGTGATGGAATATCCGGCGGTCACAATGATGAGCACGATAAAAATAACCGGCGGCTCTT
>OGCY01000208.1_pt1 | contig 23532 bp, 22 predicted proteins | sample 1570311 | NCBI WGS metagenome assembly OGCY01 (sample SAMEA2582165, study PRJEB24529) | metagenome | biome: Human gut stool | place: China | collected 2011
CAGATTCATAGGAAGTTCCTCTATATCCCTCCTGAGCATTCAAAGAATCTACATCCCCCGCAACGCATAGTTTGTAGCAGTACACAAATCATCCAAGGTATTTAACAACGTGCCATCCATATCAAAAATTACGGTATCATACTGTCTCATTTTACACTGACCTCTCCTGCAAGTACACGCTTGTAATCTTCATAGTTTTTCGCCAGAAGTGCCGGCGTATCCAGCCCATACGGACAATGTGCCTTACACTTGTTGCAGTGCAGACATCCCTCGATTTTTTTCATCTTTGCCTGCACTTCCTCGGTGAGCTGTAACTCTGACGGGGAACGGCGCAAAAGCAGCGACATTCTCGCACAGTTATTGATTTCGATTCCTGCCGGACACGGCATACAGTATCCACAGCCGCGGCAGAACTCTCCGCTCAATTCCTCCCTGTCATGCGCAATGACTGCCGCTAACTCGTCATCCATCACCGGCGGGTTGTCAATATAAGAAATAAACTCATCCAGCTCACGCTCTCTCTGCACGCCCCAGATTGGCAGTACATTGTCATACTGCGCTTCAAACGCATAGGCTGCCTTTGAATTGGTGATAAGTCCGCCTGACAATGCCTTCATCGCAATAAAGCCCATCCCGGCTTCCTTGCATTTCTCCACCAACGCAATATCTTTGTCCGATACAAGATAACAGAACGGGAACTGCAGCGTCTCATAAAGCCCGGACTCGATTGCCTCTTCTGCTACCGCAAGTCTGTGATTCGTGATACCGATATGTCTGATTTTCCCCTGTGCTTTCGCCTCTAGCATCGCCTCATACAATCCGGTTCCGTCTCCCGGCTTCGGGCAAAAAGATGGATTGTGGAACTGATAGATATCAATATAGTCAGTTTTTAAGTTGTGGAGAGAAGTTTCAAGCTGCTCCCAGAACTCCTTCGCATTTGATGCCGCCGTCTTGGTTGCAATAAATACCTTTTCTCTCATCCCTTCAAATGCCACACCGAGCTTTTCCTCACTGTCGGTGTAAAAGCGCGCAGTATCAAAAAAAGTAATGCCCGCGTCAAATGCTTTTCTTGCCAGATGCGCTGCATCCTCCGTACTGATACGCTGAATCGGCAGTGCGCCGAATCCGTTTTTGTTTACCGTAATCCCGGTCTTACCAAGTGTTACTGTTTCCATTGTGTGTCCCTCACTTTTCCTCATTCAGATAAGGAAAGAATACATCGCTCTGACCTTTCCTGTCAAACATATTATTATATTGCAGAATCTGATACTTTTTAATCCACTCGGCTTCCTCTCCGTCCGCATCTTCGATGTGCTTATATCCGCCCTTTGTGAGCGAATAATAGCCTCTCGAATTGATTGCCGGAACAGCCTCCATCATATCAGCCAGAAACTGATTGTATGCCGGAAGCGCAATCCCCGCGCGCTCTAATGCCAGTGTGGATAAATAATTCAAACTCGTAATCTCCACCTGCTTCGATTCACTCTCATAGTTTGTCCAGATGAAAAACGGAACAGTATAAAGATTTTCCAATTCATCCTCGGTCAGCCCGGAAAGTCCCTTGCCGTTTAAGTATGGATAAAACCGGGAGGTAAGGCTTGGCTGATGGTCTCCGAAAAATACGATTTCGACCGGCTCCTCCACCGACTCAAAATAGGAAATCAGATATTCGAGTGCCGCATCGCTCTCATGAATGAGCGATACATACTGGTTTACGTCCGCAAAGTTTAATCCAAGAAGTCTTGCCTCCTCATGAAAATTCGGATATTCCTCGGTATATCCACCGTGATTTTGCATGGAAATTCCCATGATAAACAGATTTTCCTTCGCACTCTTGCTCTCATAGCGCTCAATGATTTTTTCATAAAATTCCTGGTCGGTCACATACTTGCGCAGAATTTTCGTCTGGTCAAAATCATCGATAAAATGTGTCTCATCAAATCCCATATCCGGATAAACGGTGTTGCGGCTCCACCCGGTCTCATAATACGGATGCATCGCCACGCAGGTATAACCGATATTTTTAAGATTCGATACGATAGATGTAGGTGTGTCTGTGATATACTGCTGGTACACAACGGAACCGCTTGGCAGAAATGCCATCGAGTTTCCGGTCATAAACTCCCACTCGGAATTTGGCGTTTTTGCCCCAAATACAGAGGAAAGCGCATATCCCTTGATGGTATTTTCCTGTAACGAATTATAAAACGGTGTCAGTTCAATATTTGTCTTAAAGTCTCCGATAACACTCAAATCTGCATAGGATTCGCTCATGATGACAATAATCGCAGGCTCTTTTTCAACCTTCTCCACATAGCTGCTGCCATCCCCGGAATACTGCTCCTCGAGCGCCTTTATGGCATCCTTGGAATACCCCTCTGGTGCCCTTACAAAGCTGTCCCGGATACTTAACACAAAGTTTAAAATATAACCGTTGCGGTAGCTTCCCTTCTGCTCCCAGGTCTCCGTATTAACCTTCTCCGACTTCATTCCGACGTACACACTGCAAAATATGAGTCCCATTCCGCAGAGAACCGCCATCAGAATACGGTTTTGAAAAGATACATGAAGCTTCCTTATGAATGCAACATAGAGCGTTGAAATTAAAACTACATACGCCGCACGCACGTCAAGCACAAACTCGTAGTTTCCTGCAACTGACAGACCGGTTGAGATGGATTTCAAATCACTGAAAATAAATTCATTTCCCCGGAAAAGGTAGACAAAATAATTGATTCCAGCCATACTCATCAGAAAAATATGGCCAATCATACAACTTAAACCTGTATTGTTGGTAAATATCTGAATCAGCAGAAACACAACCAGACAACAGAGCATATTTAAAAACAACTTCGTGTCGGATGTCTTTTGGCGCAGCTCTGCATCAAGCAGCAGATACTGGACATGATAGGTGGTAAATATGCTGCTTCCCGCGAACATCAGAATCGTCCACAGCCATGGCAGCTTCTTACTCAAATCGATTTTCAGACTCTTAAACAGAAAATAAAGTACACCAAAACACGGCAGCACCCAGACCGGATAGCCGGTCAGAAACAAGAGCACTCCCGCAAAGACCAGCGCAACCGCCAGTCGTATCAGATTTTCTTTTTCAAAACAAATACGTATTTTCATAAATCCCTCGAAATTCGCGCAAGGCGTAACTATCACTTATTACCACCTAGCATTGTATCAATTTCGAGGGATTTGTCAATTTGTTCTAATTAAGATTCTATTAAATTTTACTATTTTACACGAAATTCGAGCCGTTTTTTTCGGATTCGCCCAACTGCAAGCATGAGCGCACCCACGAGAAACGGGAAAACAAAGGTTGCAAACCGGTACAGTAAGGATGCAGAGCCTGCAAGCCCTTCTCCGACAATTCCTGCAAACAATGAGGTAAACACAAACTCTGTCGAGCCGATTCCAGCCGGTGCCGGAATGACTGCCGCAAGCATGACGGACAGCGAAGTTACCGCCATTACCTGGGAAAGTGTGCTTTCTGCATGTCCTAAAAATACCAGATAAGGGATTCCGTACCAGAACCCGAATTTGAGGAAATCAAGGAAAAGTACACCTGCAATCAGCCCCTTCTTTTTTAAAAGGAAACGGGCGGACTCCTCCATCATACCACACTGTTTCTGCAGTTCTTCTGTAAACTTCTGCAATCTGCCTTTTAACTTCCGGTTTGTAAAATCAAGAAGTACAAAAATCAGTCTGTGAAACCGCTTTGAACAGCAGAATAAAATCAAGCACGCAGTTATGATAAGTGTAATCGCATATCCGGCAAACAAAAGCCCTGTATAGTTTCCAAAATGACCACACATATACTGAAAGTTCAATCCAAACAAAATTGCAGAAAAGATTGCAATTCCCACCTTGTGAAACGCATATTGCAGCATATACAGCCCAAATCCCTTCGAGTAATCGATTCCGTTCTCTCCGAGATAGTAAATCGCCGCAACGCCTGCTCCGCTTCCCAATGTCGCCACACGGCAGAATGCACAGTAGAGTGCATTCTTAACACCCGTTATATAAGGAAATCCGGAATGATATTGTTTCGCCAGTGCTGTCGTAATCCACCCTTCAATCAGGTAGTACACGAGGGACATCAGACAGATTCCCACAACAACTATCGGCGCAGTTTCCTTAAGCTGCCTGAAAATGGGACCTGCCGAGTCGCGGAACGTATATCCGATAATTCCGATACAGACTGCGACAAGAATCCATTTCAATGCCTGTTTTTGTCTCTTGCTGATTTTCATCGCCTCTTATTTCTTTTTAAAGTTGGTATAACCCTTCTGGTGATATGGATGCTCTGCCCACAGCTTATCTGCAGTTTCCTTCCACTCGCAGGCATAAGCCTCACATTTTCCGCAAAGGTGTTCTACCGGTTCTGCCTCTTCCACATCTGTAGAGTGTGCACCTGTCTCGTGAACCATTCTCTGTAAGATTTCCGGATTCTCAAGCATCGGGCACGGACGAAGCATGTTATCGTTAAACGGCTGATTGTCTCTGTATGCCATAAATAACGGCTGTTTCAGACACTCAAGCAGGGATTTTTCACGGATGTTTGCTCCTGAATAGTGGATAAATACGCAAGGCTCCACATCTCCCTTCGGGTTGATATGGCAGTAGTTTCTACCACCTGCGATACATCCGCCTACGAACTCACCATCGTTCTGGAAGTCCATAACAAAGATTTCCTTGCCGCCTTCTTTTGCACGAACCTCACGGATTCTGTGGTAAATATACTCACGCTGTTCCTTGGTCGGCATTAATTCCGGCGCTGCCTTCATACCTACCGGCATCAGATGGAAATACCATGCGAAACGGCTTCCGTGCTCAATCAAAAGGTCAAAGAATTCATCGGATGTTACGGCATCCATGTTCTTACGTGTGTAGCATACGCTGTTTCCAAAAATCAGTCCGTTCTCGTGCAGCAGATCCATTGCATGAATTACTTTCTCATATACACCGGAACCGCGGCGGAAATCGTTTGCATCCTCGAATCCCTCAAGACTGATGGATAAGGATAAGTTGCCGACACGTTTCATGTCATCACAAAGTTTCTGGTCTACTAATGTACCATTGGTATAGCAATGGAATGCACAGTCATTGTGCTTCTCGCAGAGTTTGATGATATCTGCTTTGCGCACAAGCGGCTCTCCACCTGTCATCATATAAAAATAAATTCCCAGTTCTTTTCCCTGGGTCACGATACTGTCTAATTCTTCATAGGAAAGGTTTAACTTATTTCCGTATTCTGCTGCCCAGCATCCGGTACAATGCAGGTTACATGCACTCGTTGGGTCCATCAGAATCAGCCATGGAATATTACAGTTATGTACCTCTCTCATTTTACGGATGGTTTTGGTTCCGCAGAATGCTGCCTGGTATCCAAGGTTTAATGCTGTCATCTTTGCCACATGAGGGTCAGTCTCATCCAAAAGACGGTTTACATATCTCATCCATTTGTGGTCAGGATTCTGAATCATTTTCCGTGCGCCTTCATAGGACTCCTTGCTGAAGTTGTTTCCCATGAACTTCTCTGCCAAATCAACAATCTGGAGCAGTCCCTTCTCACGGTCCTTTCTAAGGCTTTTTAATGTGGCGTCAATTGCTACACTGAATGCTTTTCTTTCCACTGCTCCTGCCAAATTCGCCATAATTTCATTCCTCCGTTTTCACTTTCAAACACTTTTCTTTCTAAAGCAAAGTATATGAAATTTTCTCCACATTTTAAATATGCAATGCGATTTTGCTGTAGCCTGCAAATATACATTTCGACCGATTTGTCTATCTTTCAGCTCTGCTTTTCCGCATTCAAAATGCTCATATCGTGATATATGGTTTTCAATACCATGTTCCATCACTTCACTTATTATAACATTCCTTTTTAGTATGTCAAACTTTATTTTTTCTATTCTTTGATTTTTATTCTCAGTTCTATAAATCGGCTTAACATCTGGTAAAAAAGTGGTTATAATTATCCTAGAAACCCGCGCAGAATACCTGCGCAGAAACGGAGTTATATTATTATGCCTGGATTTATCACACATTATCTCTGGGGACTTGAAACCTATCACTCACTTGCCCCGGATGCTTATAAACATAATCTGTATCAAAATAAAGCTGCTTTCTCTCTTGGCTTACAGGGACCGGACTTGTTCTTTTACTTTCTGCCGTCCTACCTGCTGCCGCGCAAAAATCTCGGCTCACTGGCACACACCAAAGCCTCCGGCGCCTTTTTTAAAGCTCTTATGGAATCCGCAGAATCCTTTTCCTCCGATGCCGACTATAAAATTGCAGCTGCCTACCTCACCGGGTTTTTAGGCCACTACACCTTAGACACCATCTGCCATCCGTATGTCTATGCCAGAACCCACTATCACGGCAGGGAAAACGCCTATTTTTCCAGACATTCCTATCTGGAAATGGACATTGACCGCTCCCTGCTCTATGTAAAGCTCGGTAAAAATCCGTCTGATTTTCACCATGAGGATACGATACGGCTCACACCGCGCCAGACGTGTGTCATTGCAGAAATGCTTCACCACGCCTACGCAAAAGCATTTCCAAGGCTGCACGTCACCTATGCCGCTATCTATGCAAGCCTTTACGTCATGCCGTTCACCCTGTATCTTATGCACGATAACACCGGGCAGAAAAAAGCTGCCGTGCGGCTTTTGGAAAAGCATACGTTAGGCTACCCGTTATTTTCCCCGCTTATCTTAAGCGACTGTCTTGCATTCCGCACGGACCCGTTTAATCTGCGCCATGCACGCTGGACAAACCCCTGGGATTCCACGCTTGTCTCACACGAGAGCTTTTTTGAGCTCTACGAAAAGGCGATGGAGCTTTACCGGAAGCGGATTCTTTCTCTGGAGGAATTACTCGCCGCAGACGACACACAAAAAAAGAACCGGTTGAAACAGGCATTCCTTGCCGACTATGGAAATAATTCTTTCCACAGCGGTCTTGATGTCTCCATTCCAAGCTGATTCTTTTTCCGTAAGCTGCGCCTGCTGTCCAAAAAGCTGTGCCACACAGCAGCTACTTACTTCTCGGCAATTTCAAAATACTCTTTGACCTGCTCTAAGATAATCTCCATCAGCCTTGTGCGGGCTTCCACGCTCGCCCAGGCAATGTGCGGGGTTATGAGCAGCTTATCGCTGTCCTTGATTCTGCGAAGCGGATTCTGTTCTGTCATCGGCTCTGTCTCAAGCACGTCAAGTCCTGCTGCCGCAATGACTCCCAGCTCTAACGCCTCCGCGAGGTCTGCCTCATTTACAATCGGTCCTCTTCCCAGATTTAAGAAAATCGCATTCTTTTTCATCTTCGCAAATGCGTCCCGGTTCATCAGTCCCTTGGTATTCTCATCTAACGGTGCATGAACCGACACAATGTCAGATTCCTTTAACAGTGTCTCAAAATCCACCCGTTCATACCCCGGCTGGCTGTTCTTCCCGGAAGTCGAGTAATAGATGACATGGCAGCCAAACGCTTTTGCAATGTCTGCCACCCTGCGCCCGATTGCACCAAGGCCGATGACGCCCCAGGTCATGCCGCTTAACTCATGGAACCGGTTCGCAAAATGGGTAAAAATGGTGTCTCCAATATATTTTTCCGTTTTGACATAATCATCATAATAGCGCAGCTTCTCAAGCAGGTAAAATAACAGTGCAAACGTGTGCTGTGCAACCGATTCGGTCGAATAGCCCGCCACATTGCGCCATGCGATGCCACGCGCATCCAGATACGCTTTATCAAGGTTATTTGTTCCGGTTGCTGTCACGCATACTAACTTTAAGTGTTCTGCCTCCCCGATGGATTTCTCATCGATGACAACCTTATTCAAAATAATAACATCTGCGTCCTTCGTGCGTTCTCCTGCTTCCTCCGGTGTGGAAAAATCATATTTTACCACTTCCCCAATCCGGTCAAACCCGGATAAATCAATGTCCTCTCCGATTGATTTTGCATCTAAGAATACGATTTTCATGCCTGTTCCTCTTTCTCTTCTCTCCTTGGCATTATGTCACTCTCCGTCACATACAGCGTAACTCCGCGGATTTCTTTTACCGTTACAATGGTTCCCGCCTCGAACACTTTGCCGTCCTCGTAGGCTCTTGCCGTCCATTCCTGTCCCTTTAACACGGCTGTTCCGGTTTCCTTCCGGTTATCCACCGTATCTGTAATGCAGGCATTCTCACCAATTGCCTCCTCATAGTTGGTTCTTACCAGATGCGGCTTTAAGTACTTAAGTGCCCACGGTCTTGTAAATGCAAGTAAAAGCACCGATACCACAACAAAAATTGCTATCTGCCAGCCCAGATTTAATCCAATGAGGCTTGCAAGCAATGCCACAAGTGCTCCACCTGCAAACCAGATGGAAGTCAGTCCGACCGTTGCGATTTCCACCACCGCAAATAAAATAATTAAAATTATCCATAATGTAATTGTCTGCATATTCATTTCCCTCCCTGTGCCTGCTTTGATTATACCATGAACATTTTTTGAATGCTACGGTTAATTATCAGCCATTTTTTACCGAATAATAATTAAGAATATTCCAATTACATAACACTACAATGGAGGAATTATTATGTCAGCAATCGCAGGCACAGGCGTAAGCCTGACCATCTCCTTTTATAAAAGAAATTTCTACTCTGACAACCGAAATGCAGCCACTTCTGCCAAGCGGACCAGCTATTCAAGCACAGAGCTTGCAAATGCGGACGCTTCTGCCATAAGGCGTGCTGTTAAGAAGCTGCGCAGCTTTACGTTTGATGAAGATAATAAAATCAATATCCGAAACAGCGTATCCGCCTATGTGGACACAATTAACAATCTGATGACTTCCGGCAAGAAAACAGGTGACAAGCAGGCAGAACGCTATTTAAACAGCCTCTCCTCGTTAAACAGTAAATATTCTGATGAGCTTGATGATATCGGCATCACGGTCAACCCAGACGGAACCTTGACCACCAGAAGCACAATGTTTAGTTCCGCTTCTATTTCCAGGTTTGAATCCCTTTTTTCCAAGGATTCCGATTATATGCAAAAGGTAGATTCTTACGCTAAACGGCTTCAGAAACGCACCACACTGTTGCAGGATACCGAAATCCGCCAGAAGAATTTAAAGGAAAATGCCTCCGGTTCAACATCCACAACATCGGCTACAACCGAAGCCGCAGCACTTGTCGCATCTGCCCTGCAATTAGAACAGAGCAAAAATGGCATTGGCACATCCATTAATTTATATTTGTAATTAAAAAGAGGACATACTGGTATGCCCTCTTTTTTCAGAGCAGATAACGGGAGTCGAACCCGCCTCCTTAGCTTGGGAAGCTAATGTACTACCGATATACTATATCTGCACTAGAACCATTATATTCATTTTGATAACAGATTTCAAGTTTTTTTTATTCTCCGGACCGGATGCTCTCAATCATCATATGGATTCCTTCGCGGAGCGATATCTGCGGCATCCAGCCGGTTTTTGCGCGGACTAAGGCAGTGTCTAACACGTTGTACGCCACATCACATTTGCGCCCCGGAATCCGGTATTCGATTTGCGGCATCTCACATCCTAATTCTTCCACAATCATATTCAAAATCTGTAAAATGCTGTGTCCTTCTCCGTAGCCGATATTAAACACTTTCTCTTCACACTCTGTCTGTTCCACCGCAAGGATTCCCGCAATCGCGTCATCCACATGGATGTAATCCCGCACCGCCATTCCGTCTCCAAACACCGTGACCGGCTCACCGTTCATAATCCGGTCAATAAAAATCGGAATCAGTCCCTGCTTCTGCCCTTTGCGTACCTTGGTTCCGTAAGGATTTCCGAGACGAACAATCCGGTAATCAATCCCATACATATGATGGTAAAAGAAAATATATTTTTCAATAATCTCCTTGGTAAGTCCATAATTGCAGACCGGGTCGAGGGAAACAGACTCGGAAAGCGGCGCCTCACCTTTATTGCCGTACACGGTACCACCGGATGAAATAAACACCAGCTTGCACTGCGGATACTCCGCAAGCGCATCCAAAAGTGCAATGGTCGGCTTTACATTCGCCTCCAGGTCGTTCCAGACCTGTCCCATCTCATCGGAAGGTGTAATGGTGCTAATCAGATGGTAAACCACATCTATCTGTTTTAAATTCTCCCTGAAATCTGTCTTTCCGACAAACTCAAGCGGGCGAAACGAAACATTCCGATACTTCGCCAGCTTTGGATTCTCTGCCATATCAGCAACTACAATTGTATTATTTTCGTCTTTTGCCAGTCGGGAAACCAGTTTGCTCCCTAAAAATCCGCTTCCACCAAGTACCAGATAATCTGCCATTTTCTATCCTCTTATCTTTGCATATATCCTGCGCAGTTCATAGCGCAGATTCATCCGCCATACCACACTGCGCTCTTTTATGCCCTGCGGCTTTGCATTTTCATTTCTCATGTGCCCGACTGGCTCTAACAGAAACCGCTCATAATCGATTCCATCATCAATCGTAATCCTGCGCTTCTGAAAATGACAGTACAGCACCTCTTCTTTAAAGCTGCCACGGCTGCGGTTCTTTCCGCACGCATACACCTTGCCATTGTCATAAAGGAAATAGCGCGTCCCTGCCAGATCCGGGCGGTAATTTATCTTAAAATCTCCCTTTGCCACATAGATGTCTGCCATCACCGGTTCATTGTACATCGGAATCTGATTGTCCCTGAAAATTGCGGACACTCCGCCGCCCTTATGCTCTGCCCACTCATCAAATGCACACACTTCCGGGTCAAACAGAATCTCCTCGTACACCATATGTCCTTTTCTTGGAAGCGTCCGGTAATAACTGTTCACCTCAGGTGTGTTCCGATAAATCGAACAATGTCCCCTTGTGAGAATCCTGTCATTCTTCTCCAGGATTTCGTCCGTGATAAAATGACGGATATCGCCCCACAGAAGGTCCTCATCGCAGTACCCCCAGTAGTCATACCCTTTGATGTATTCTCCCAGTACTTCTCCGAATGCCGGTCGGACATCGCAGAGCTTATACGGCTTGCTGATTCCGTCGGTCACGCCATAGATTTCCGTAAAGCGGTTGCAGAAATCCCGGAAAGAAATCTCTATCTTTTTGACATTCGGCGGACAGGGAAGCTCTTCTTTGATATCCGTAAACAGATAGAAATCAATGCTTTCATTCTTCCCACAGGAAGCCAGCCATGCCGGAAGAAACACCGGTGCTTTTCCAAACCAGATGCACAAAAATGCAATTCTTTTCATAAAAATCTTCTCCGAATTTCTATTTGAGCGCTTTATTAATTCTTCTGAAATCTGACAATGCCTGCTTTCCGATGCCAAAAATACGCTTCATATTGATGGAATTGACACCACCCTGACGCGGTCGGAAGGTAATCGGAATATATTTCATGCTGCATCCCTTCTTGGTATAAATAACAGAAATCAGCACATTTGACAGATTAAAGTCCTTCGGGACAAGTCCGATATACTCTTTTAACGTGTCCGCTTTCATCAGACGGAACGGTGTATTGGCATCCGTAACCGTCACGCCAAAACAGAGTTTAATCACCAGTTTTAAGACTTTTGTAGTAAATACTCTGGAGGCTCCATCCTCTCTTCCCTTGCGCCAGCCGATGACCATATCATACTGTTCTCTTTTCTCCCAGAACTGCTCAAATTCCGACGGAAGGGTCTGTCCATCCGAATCCGTCTGGAAAATATAATCGGCTCCATGTTCCAATGCGTAATGATATCCATACAGTACGGTCGCTCCATGACCACCGTTCGGCTTTGTCACCGGACAGAAAAGCGGGCGTTCCTTCGCGTATTCCTGCATGATGGAATATGTGGAATCCTTACTTCCATCGTCAATCACAATCAGACGTGATTCTCCATCTCCATTGTGTGCTTCCACAACCGGATACCAGTCGTCAATGACCTGTCTGATATTTTCTTCTTCATTATATGCCGGTATTACAATATATAACTTGTCCATTTTTGATTTCTCCTTTAAAAAAAACAGTGCATACCTTCTTTTTAGTATACACTGCCCTCTTTCCGGTGTCCAGAAGTATTTTATACCGCATTCACCTGGTTTCCGACAATCTTATAATATGTTTTTGATGTCAGCTTAAATACGAACAGGTAAAAAAGCGTAAACACTGCCACCGTTGCGATTAAACATACGACAAACACACTCTGGTTCATCAGATTCATTAATGTCAGCAGCTTTGTCAGCATTGGAAATGCCGCTGTCAAGTGGATGACCGCTGTCACAAGCGGCAGGAAAAATACAATTCTTACCTGCGCATTGATGGACGCTTTCACCTCAGCATTGCTCATTCCTACTTTTTCCATGATTGCAAACCGTTCCTTATCCTCATACCCTTCGGAAATCTGTTTATAGAAAATAATTAAAACCGTCACCATCAGAAACATCACGCCAAGAAACATTCCCAGGAAAAAGATTCCACCATACAGAGAATAGAAATTTTCGTAAGCTCCCTGTCTCGTCTCATATGTGATTCCGCCATAAAAAGCATCCGAATCGCTAGACAGATACTTTTCGGATTCTTTATAATTCCAGTCATTAAATACTGTCCAGACCGCTTGTCCGACCGCCAGCTTTTCCTCTGCCGTTCCTGCAATATCAATTCCCACTTCATAATTAAATGCCGTGATAGATCCGTCCAGTTTCCGGTACTCTTCCGCTAATTCCTGATAAAGTGCACGAAGTGTCTCCTCATCCTTTACGATGACGTACCCTTCCCCGCCGGTAAACATATACGCCTGTCCCATCTTATAGGAAAGGTTCTCTTTCACATTGCAGACCTTCTCTCCAAGTACCAGACGTCCGCCCTTATAAAGCGGTGCAAATGCCGTTGCAATCTCATCTGTGTCAAGTTCGCAGACCTCCTCACCGGTCATCTTTTCATAGTCATCCTTTGTGCAGAAATTAACAATATAATAATCACTGAGTGCCATATCATCGCCCTTATTTTCAAGCGACAGCGTTTCTCCTGAAAGTGTACCGACGATGTAAAAAGTTTCTTTTGTCTCGACATTCGTCACCTCACCGCCTGCCTCATCGACGGCATTTAACAGTACCTCCTTTAAGTCATTTTTCCTTGGCGCATCCTCCCCATATAATACCGTTGCGGTAATCTCATGCGGATAGCGGTAGTTTAACTCATCCTCGGCACCAAAATACAGGCTGACCGTGCACGATACCATAACAAGCACCATTGTAGACAATATACAGATATTCGCAAGCCCCACCGCATTTTGCTTCATACGGTAAATCATGCCCGATACTGCAATAAAATGATTCGTCTTGTAATAATAGTTTTTATTTTTGCGCAGGAGCTTTAACAGTGCCACGCTTCCTGCAATAAACAGAAAATAGGTTCCAATAATGACAAGTATCACTGCCACAAAGAAAAGCATCAGCACCTTTAACGGATTTTCTTCCGTAATCGCAATATAGTAGCCCACCGCGATACACGCAATTCCTGTAATCGTCATTACTATCTTTGTCTTTGGTTCTTTTTCGCCGGTCTTGTCGCTTCTTAAGAGCTGGATTGGATTTGCCAGACGAATCTGCATAAAATTATAAATCAGCGTTGCCACAAATATTGCCGCAAACAAAAGTGCGGTCATGACACAGCCATCTATGGAAATATAAAACGGAATACTTACGCTAAGCCCTGTCAGACGGTACAAAAACATCATTAAAAGCTTATTGAACACAATGCCGGTGACGAGTCCTGCAACAATAACAATAAAACCAAGCACGCTTGTCTCCATTGTCATCACACAGGCAATATGACGCTTTTCCATTCCAAGAATATTGTAAATTCCAAGTTCCTTTTTTCTGCGCTTTACGATAAAACTGTTCGTGTAAAACAGAAAGATGCAGGCAAAAAAACCGATGACCCAGCTTCCAAGCATCAGGATTACTTTCAGATTTGTGCCGCCACGCATGCTCTCAAGTGCCGGATTCTGCTGGATTGCGAGCATGGAATAAAACATCAGCACACATAAAACTCCTGTCAGCAGATACGGAAAATAAAACTGTTTGTTATTTTTAATATTGGTAAACGCCAGTTTGGGGTAAAGTTTATTCATGATGCTCACCGCCTGTCGTTAAAATCGTAAGCGTGTCAGAAATCTTTGCATACAGTTCTTCATTTGTCATATTACCGCGATACAACTGATGGAACACTTCTCCGTCCTTGATAAAAAGAACACGTTTTGCATGGCTTGCCGCCTTCGTGCTGTGTGTTACCATCAGAATCGTCTGTCCCTCATTATTGATTTTCCCAAATAAATCGAGCAGGCTGTCAGTTGCCTTGGAATCGAGTGCCCCGGTCGGCTCATCGGCTAAGATAAGCTGCGGCTTTGTAATCAGCGCTCTCGCCACCGCCACACGCTGTTTCTGACCACCGGACACTTCATACGGATATTTTGCAAGAATTTCTGTAATGCCGAGCTTTGCGGCAATCGGTGCAAGCCGCTCTTCCATCTCCTTTGGTGCCACACCTTCTAACACTAACGGCAGGAAAATATTATCTTTTAATGAAAAATTATCCAGCAGATTAAAATCCTGAAATACAAATCCGAGATTGTCTCTTCGGAACGCCGAAATTTCTTTTTCCTTAATCGAGACAATATTTCTGCCGTTTAACAGCACTTCCCCACTTGTCGGCTTATCGAGTGCCGCAAGAATGTTTAAAAGCGTCGTCTTACCGGAGCCGGATTCACCCATGATTGCAACATACTCCCCTTCCTCGACAGAAAAGTTGATGGAGGAAAGTGCCTGCACCTGATTTCCGCCAAACCGTGTCGTATATATTTTCTTTAAATGATTTACTTCCAAGATTGTCATTGTTTTTCTCCTTTTCTCTTTGAACTGACCTAACTATAGCAAAAAAGGAAAACGCAAGCCATTCATCTGGCTTACATTTTCCTTCTGTATCTTACAGTTTTGTAAGACAACTGTCAGTCACGCAAATTCTCCATTTCTGTGACAAATCCAATCCGTACCCTTGTTCCTTCCCCTTCCTCTGATTCAATCGAAAAGGAGTGCCCTAACTTCTTTAAGATACGCCGGCACAGATAAAGACCGATTCCGGTCGAACGCTTATTGGCATGTCCGTTATAACCGGTATAGCCACGCTCCATCACACGCGGGATATCCTCCGCGCGGATGCCTATTCCGTTGTCTGCAATCACAAGACAATCTCCTTCCATCGAGATGGTAACACTGCCACTTTCCGTATATTTGATGGCATTCGACAAAAGCTGTTCCATCACAAACTCCAGCCACTTTTCATCCGTCAGCACCGAAACGCCAAGTTCCTCATACTCCAATCGGATTTTCTTATGAATAAACTGTCTTGCATACTGACGCACCGCCTGCCGCACAACCGTATCAAGCGGTACTGTCTGAAACACGAAATCCGTCGTCTCACCATCTAATTTCGTGTATTGCAGTGCCATCTTAACATACTGTTCAATGGAAAAAAGCTCTCCTAACTCTTCCGTGTTCTCCCCTTCCGTATTCTTTTCTTCTAACAAAAGTTTTAACGCTGCAATCGGCGTCTTAATCTGGTGCACCCACATCGTGTAATACTCTGCCAGATCCTGCTCTCTCGTCTGCCATTCATTCTCCTTGCGGTTCTTTTCCTCTGAGAGCACACGGAGGAGATTCTGATACTCCTGTTCAAGCGGATTCCACGGTGTCTCAAGATTTTCCAGGGAAAACGTAATCTCATTCGAAATCCGCCGCAGATTTTTGCATCTCCGGTAGGTTAAAATGATATCCACCACAACAAAGAGCATCAGGACAAATAAAATCACGCCCACACCATAAAAAACTTCTTCCTCTGGAATCTGGTTAAAAATCAGAAGCACCGCCATAATTCCGGCACAAAGCAGGATTCCGAAAATCCATTTCAGATTATACTTCAGATAAGTAAGCACCTGTTTCATCCAATCCGATACCCGATTCCTTTCTTTGTGAGAATAAAATCTGTAAGTCCCACGGCTTCTAATTTTTTACGCAGGCGGTTCACATTTACCGACAGAGTGTTTTCATCCACATAACTGTCGCTCTCCCACAGCTTTGTCATAAGCGTATCGCGGGTCACGATTTTTTCTTTATTCTCCATCAAAACCTGCAAAATCCGAAACTCATTTCTGGTTAAATCAAGTTTTTCCTCTCCGTACACAAGCGTTGCCTCCGACAGGTTCAAAAACGCTCCCCGGTGTTCGAGCAGCATATTCTGTCCTGCAAAATCATAGGTACGGCGCAGCATCGCCTGGATTTTTACCATCAGCACATCTAAGTCAAATGGTTTTGCCACAAAATCATCTCCGCCCATATTGACCGCCATCACAATATTCATATTGTCCGATGCGGAGGATGCAAAAATCACCGGCACCTTTGATACCTTCCGTATCTCCGTGCACCAGTGATATCCATTGTAAAAAGGAAGCTTGATATCCATCACAACCAGATGCGGCGCAAATGCCAAAAACTCTGCCATCACATTGGCAAAGTCTTCCACGCATTTCACCTCATAGTCCCAGCTCTCAAGATGGTTTTTCACACTTCTTGCTATAATCTTGTCATCTTCAACCAGTAAAATTTTATACATAACGGATGCACTGGTTCCTTCCCTCATTCTTCGCACGGTACATCGCCTGGTCAGCCCGGTTGAAAATCTCTTCCGCCGGAATGTTTTCCCCACGGTATTCGTAAATACCGCAGCTCACACCAACCTGCTGCCCCGGCATAAAGTCAAACCGCCAGTTATTTAAGTTCGTTCTCACCTGCTCCATTAACGCAAACACTTCATCTGCTTTCTTGTTCTGGCAGATAACGGAAAATTCTTCCCCGCCATACCGGCAGATGCTTCCCTCATTGCTGCATACCTCCCGCAGGATAGAAGCGATTCGGATTAAAACCACGTCTCCGTTCTCATGTCCATAATTATCATTGACCTTCTTAAAAAAGTCCACATCCAGCACGGCAACCGTCATATTCTGACGTTTTTTCTTACAATCATCCTGCCCCTCTTCCAAAAGTCTGTAAAACTCAGAATGGTTAAAAAGTCCCGTCATCGGGTCTGTCCGCAGTGCAACTTTCATCTCATCATTCATCTGTGCACTACCGAAAATAATCTTATTTTTCTGCTCGGAAAAATGAATTAAAATCTTACAGATTTCGTTTACTACAATTATAAGCGTAAATGTCGCAATTCCGTTTGAAACTCTCTGCCGCAGTGTCCAGGTATCATCAAACAGCATCGCCGTAAATACACTGAGAAACATCAGTGCAATACAGCCAATTGTTGTCCACTGTGTCAGCTTCTCATCATCAAACATTACCGACACTACAATCGGCGCCACAAATACCGCAGTTGTCACCAGAAATAACCCGTGAAATGTAGCAACCACCATACAGATTCCGCACAGTCCCAAAATCATTGCACGGTTCTTATAGCTTCCCGGTGTGGGCTCCTTTACCATATGTTCTGCTGCCAGCACACACAACAGATTCAGTATGCTCGGACACACGATATAGAGCACACAGTAGGTAAACGAACTCTGCTTAAGCGGTCCGCCCCAGAGCAGCAGTGCAATATAAATAATTACTTCTGTCAGGAATATCGCCCCAACCACAATATAATAGCATTTTAAAATACGTTCTCTCCATTGTTCCGTAACAAACGATTCTTCTTTCATACTACCTTCTCCAGATTGAACTACTATTTTCACCCTCTATTTATAAGATAGCACAAACCGTCTGAGATATCAAGAAAACAAGTTTACTTCCAGAAGAAATGCCATTCAATTATTTTCCTTCAAATAGATGGAAATACGGCTGTTAATGCGCTCTGCTGTCTCTCCCGCCGATTTTTGCCCGTTAAAATAATCTGCCGTCTCCTCTTCTATGATAGAAGACATCTGCGCGTCCACTCCCTTTGTCACCACCGCAGAATCAATCAGTTTTTCAATCTGCTCTGCCTCCTCCGGAAGCGGAACATAATGAAGAATGTTTCCAATGTCTATTAACGTATACCTTCTGTTGTCATCGTCGTCAAATGGATTTTCCGTCGCAAGCTCAAAATAAAGTTCCAGCGCCGATTTTTCCACCGGAAATCCCGCTGTTCTCTTTTCCGCATTAAAATTTTTTCCTGTTCCTTTTATGAGACTTTCCAGAAATTCCCATGCGGCATCCGCATGACCAGACTTTGCAGAAATCGCATAGGCACCATCCTTTGCCTCTATCAGATGGCCGGCACTTCCATCGAGTGTCGGATACCCCCCACACGAACCACTGTCTGTTTCGAGTATCTGCATTAAAAGGTTGACATCGTCCGCCGCGTCAATCTGCACCTCATATAAAAGCGCATCACCACCGTCAGACAGTGCGCCCCAGACTGAAGTATTATTGTTTGCCGTATCGCCCTCAAACTGCCTGCAAAATGCGAGTATCTGATAAAACTCCTCACGGTTATAATTGCATTCTCCTGTCTCAAAATCTACAAATGTATTTTGGTTAAATGTCAGGCAATATTGGAGCAGCTTCTGCGGGGCAGCAGCAAAAATTTTCTTTCCCGGATAACGCTCCGGAAGCCCCATCATATCGGAAAGTGTGATAGCATCCTTATTTCCAAAATCCTCTGTTCTCCCCACAAGTGTGCGGATGCAGACCGCCGTCGGCAGTGCCGCAAGTTTCCCATCAAACGTGTACGCATCCGCAATATTTGGTAAAATTTCAAGCTCACTTTTTTGCAGATAATCGTTTAAATCCAAAAATATATTTTTTGCCGCATACTCTGCTATCACGTCATCATCCAGGTTTAAAATATCCGGGCAGTCTCCCGAAATCATATCCAGATTCAGATTCGTGTATGCCTGTTCAAGCCCTTCCCTGCCCATGCTGTCATCTAATGCCGGGTCATAATATTCTTTCAGTTTTATATGATACTCTTTGTTCTGTCGGTTAAATCTGGCAACCGCGTCCATCAGGTTACTGCTTGCAGACAACGCTGCAAGTGTCACGGTCTGATAGTCCGGCAAATCCGCTTCCGCTGTTTTCGTCAGCACCGCAAGCGTCGCTCCGTCTCCGGTCGCGTCATTTAAAAGCACTAAAATCCTGCCATCGGAAAGTACTTCCATCTGCTGTACACTGCCATCCGTGATATTACAATCCGCCAGTTTCAAAAATGCCTCGTTCTGCTGTGTCTTTAAATCATAACGGTAAATTTCTCCGTCAAACCGCAGCAGACAGCCATTTTCCCTGTCATCCGCCACATTATTGCCTGCCAGCACTCCGGTATATTCCTGTCCCAGTTCCCCGCTGTCCCACGATAGCTTGCGGAGAATACCGTTGCAATAACCCGCCTCTTCTCCGTATAAAATGCCATACACACTGCCGTCTGCACTCTCCATCAATGCGCCTATTCCGTCTGCCCTTATTGTCTCTTTATATGTTCCGTCCGTATCGAATGTCACAACCGCATTGTCCGCTGTCCGAAAAAACAGATGCCCTTGTCCGTCAACTGTCGTCGATATTCCGTCTAACCCGATAATTTCCGTAATATCCCTGCGAAAGACTTCCGTTCCGTCACCGTCATAATTTACAAGCCAGGTTTCCATGGACGCCTCTGCACCAGTCCCCGCCTGTTCCTTCCACACACGGTATATAGCATCCAGGCTGCCGTCCGGCATCGGCTGTAACTGTACACTCTCCACATCCATGTCAAACACAGGAAGCACTATCGTTTCCCTTTTATATGGCTCCTTCATCTGCATCTTATAAAATTTCTGCTCCGGTGTGCAATAATAGACAACATCACCCAAAACCTCCATCTGCATCACATCCGCATCCATGGAATAAAATTCCGGATTGTATACAAACGCTTCCTCTGCTCCCGCCTCTGTGTCCTCCGGCACTTCATTTTTCTGACCTCCACAGCCTGCAAGCGCTCCTGCCAGCAAAACCGTAACAGTCAAAAAGCCCATTTTCCCCTTTTTCATAGTACTCTCCACCCCTGCCCGCTTTTTTAAGACATCCCAAGCCTGTTCCGGCGGACAAACTTCTAGTTAATATTGCCACACTGTGAAGCAGCCTCAAGATATCGTTCTAATTCTCTTGTATTTACACTGTATACGGTTTTTTCTACTACAATCGCATTATCTCCGCTGCTGTACTTATCCGCCAGCTCCTGTAACTGTGCTGCCAGTTCTTTCATATCCGTTTCCGCAAGCTGTTTGAAATTCTCGGAATCCCAGAATTTTTCGATTGCTTCCATTGTCTTTTGCAGCGCTTCTTTCATTGCATCTGTCATTTCCTCCTCATCCGCCACGCACTCAAGCCCCTGATTCGTCATTTTCATAACAGAGAGCTGATAATACACATGCACGTAGTACGCACTTGTGGAGTCATCATTTTCATATGCCCAGAGATTGTCCGCATAAGGATAATTCTTCCCGGATTCCTGCTCTGACATGGTCTCCTGCGGCTTCGCGTAAACAGCTGCCGCTGATGTTGCAAACGTGACTGCAAACACCGCAACAACCAGCACCATTGCCGCCACCGTCTTCCGGGTCTGCTTTTTCATCCTTATCACTGCCAAAATCCGTTCTTCATTCGGATTCCGGCTGAAACTGCTGCAAAATGTTTCACTGCGGGGCCTCCGTTCTTCCATCCGAAGCAGTGCCATTGCATACGCCTTTTTCTCTTCTGTTCCAAAATGCCCTATGACACGCTCATCGCAGCTTAACTCGATATCCCTGTTAAAGAAATATAACATCACCCACACGAGCGGATTCCACCAGTGGATACAGACTGCAAGCACCATAATGAACTTATAAAGCTGGTCAAATCGTCTGATATGCGTATATTCATGCTCAAGCACATATTCTATCGTCGCCTTCTCCGCCCAATCCAGATTCTCCGGCAAAAGAATAACCGGCTTTCGTAACCCATAGGTAAGTGGTGTGTCCACTGCTCCCGTCTTTCGGATACTGATTTTCCGCGCACATTTATGTTCCACCAGCCACTTTTCTACATCCAATCCGGTTACCGGAACCGTCGTCGCAAACCGCCGCATATTCATGTGGTATGAAACCGCATACCAGGCAAAGCAGACCACCGCTCCTGCAAGATAAATAACTTTCCAGAGATTCTCCACTGCTTTGTTTTTTTCTGCTGTGCTGTTCTTTATCGTTGCATCAGCTCTCTCCGCTATATTGTTCTTCACTACTGTGTCAGCTTTCTCCGCTGTTCCAGCTTCCTCTGCCAGACTCAATTGGGTGCTCTGACTTGGCAGTCCGTCATCTATCTGCTGGCATTTCTCTTCCTGTCTCACTACTCTAAATTCCTGAGGAATCAGGTTATAGATGCTCACCGGAGATGCTAGTTCAAACGGAACCAGTAACCGAATTAATACGATTCCCCATAAAAGCAGAAACATTTTCTTTGCCAGACGCTCCAAAAATAACAACCGAAGCAGCAACACCGCAAGAATCATGATTCCACCGCAAACACTCATTTCTACCAGATTCATCGAATATCACTCCAATTCTTCAATCATTTTCTTTAACCGCGCAATCTGCTCTGCCGACATCCGCTCTCTGTGTAAGAGCGCTGCAAACAGAGAGTCCGCCGCACCATCATACATCTTTTCAATCAGCTCATCGGTCTCCGCCATCTGAACCGCTTCCTTTGATACCAGCGCGTGACAGACAAACCCCGGTTCCACACGATCTATCGCCCCCTTCGCCATACAGCGCTTGATTAGCGTATACGTTGTATTCTTATTCCATCCGTATGCCTCGCCTAAAATCCCCGCTATTTTTCTTGCCGGAATATCTCCTTCCCGCCAGATAACATCCATCACTTTTAACTCCGAATCAAATAACTTTTTCTCTTCCATTCTTTCCTCCCAAACATATCGCAAAATATAAGACTGGAGTAGTCTTTTTCTTAGACTACTCCAGTCTTATATTTTTGTCAATCTTTTTTGATGATTATGTTCTCTCCGTTACATATTTTTCCAGTCGATAGGATTTTGTTTGAACGTCAAATATCTCCATGTATGGCTCACCCTCTATGTATCGCCAGCGCTCGATGAAATCCGGTATCACAACAAACAGCCTCTCCTCAGAAAGCCCGGTATATCTCCGAAAAGAGCTTTCAAAGCACTGCTCATAGCTCTTGCAAAAATCCGTGTTTTCAAATGGGTGTCCTATCTCTTCGCAGTGTCCTTCCAGTTGAATGTTATCAATGCAAAGGGCAACATTGGGATTTTCCTTTAGCTGTGCATACTTTCTGAAGTTCCGGTCTGTCTGAAAATACAACCTGCCGTCCAGCGCAACAATACTCATCATGCGTGATGTTACCTTGTTTTCAAGCGCTGTCGATAACACCATTTTCTTACCGGTTCCAAATTCCTGCCAGAACATTGCATATTTTTCCTCAAATTGCATTTCAATTGCCCTTTCACCTATTTTTCAAATTCACTTCATCCCATCTTCACATCGCGCCGCTATAGTAATACTTGTCAAAGGGAAATGACCTTTTTACATAGATTTTTTTCATAACTCAGCCAGTAAGATTATCTTACTGGCTACTCCTCTTTATAAAAGCCCTACACTCAATATCGGTATCCATTTGAAAACCTGCCGACTTATAAAACTGAATTGTTTTCTCGGTATTATCCGTAAATAGCGTCTTTTGATATACATTCTTATAAATTTCAAGAATTTTACGCAATAACGCTGTTCCAATCCCCTGATGTTGGTATTCAGGCAACACCAAAATATCCTGAATAAAAATAATCGAATATCCGTCTCCAACAACCCGGATAATTCCTAATAATTTTTCACCTGCATAAGCCCCCAGTATTTTTAATGAATTGGCATACGCATTTCCTATCATATCCGCATTGTTAACATAATTTATCCATCCAACGCTTTCATACAGGTTTAATATCTCTTGTTCTTTGTACTCTTGATATTCTTTCACTGAAAATTCCATTTTAATCCTCATTTCTGCGCACACTTTTGCGCGTAACTATAATTTCGCCATTTACGAGTGTTATGTTTTTAGAATTTTCAAATTTTATAAATATAATAATGACATATTTGTCCCTCCCAATTCAAAGTCAGCCTTTGCAAATATCATTATATCTATTATTTTTTTCTCTGTAAAATTATTTTCTGTCAATCACGTCATGACTAAAAAACTATTACAGCGGCTGTAAAGGGATATCCTTGTCATCTGATTTTTGCGGACACGACGAGGACATTAGGGGTAAAATACCCCCTCAACAAGACATCGGGGATTCGGTCTCCGTTCCACTCCGGTCCACGCAGACCAAGGTCCACCGGACCTTGTGCGCCCCGAACAACTGCGTTGTCCTGGGTTTGACCTCCTCCTGGTTCCAGAAAATAAGAAAAACGCCACTCTTTCGAGGGACGTTTCTCTTATTTT
>OGCY01000210.1_pt1 | contig 23421 bp, 14 predicted proteins | sample 1570311 | NCBI WGS metagenome assembly OGCY01 (sample SAMEA2582165, study PRJEB24529) | metagenome | biome: Human gut stool | place: China | collected 2011
AGAGTACAATGACACCAATGCAGCGGCAAATACGATTTCTTTAAATAAAGATTATTCCGCAACCCTTTATCAGGCAAAAGATGTGGACTGGTATAAGGTGGATATTACGGAGCGCGGTTACTTCAAGTTTAATTTTATCATGAATGCAACCGCAGACGAGACAAGAAATGGCTGGGATGTTGCTATCTATGATTCCTCCCTCCATGAACTGAAAAGCTACCGTGCACTCAAATCATCCTTCAGCAGTCAGGCATTGCCGTTTGCAAAAGGAACCTATTATGTGAAGATATGTGCAAATTATAATTACAATGATTCTTACGCACCGACAGATTGCATTTACAAGTTTAATGTTTCTTTTACGGGAAGCGATGCGTGGGAGACAGAGTACAATGATACCAATGCAGCAGCAAACACCATTTCTGCAAATAAGGATTATTTAGGAACTCTGTACAAATCGACAGATGTAGACTGGTATAAAGTAACGATTACCGAGCAGGGTTATTTTAAAATTAAATTTACCGTAGATGATTCTGTAAACGTAGATGATATTCACTGGGGCTGGGATATAAGCGTCTATGATTCCTCCCTCAATGAGATAAAGACTTACAGCGAGATTACTGGCTCTGTGACAGAATCGGTATTGCCGTATGCACCGGGAACTTATTATGTAAAGGTATATGCAAATTATAATTACAGTGATGGTTATGCACCGACAGACTGCATCTACAAATTAAATGTGGTTACCAAGAAAAGCTCCACCTGGGAATCAGAGGGAAACGATACACAAAAGACCGCAACTTCCATGTCATTGAATAAAAATTACAGCGGAATCTTTACAAATTATAAAGACGTAGACTGGTATAAGATTAGCGTAAAAAATCCGGGTGTCGTCAAGATTACACTGGCAAAGGATAAGAGTGTCAGCGCAGATGACGTGAAGGATGGCTGGAGTGCCTATGTTTATAACAAAGCCGGCGATAAGGTGTTAGATAAGATGGAGGGAGTAAAAAGTTCTTCGTCTGTCAAGCTGACACTGAAAAAGGGAACCTATTATATTAAGGTGTGTGCAGCCAGCAGTTACAGTTCTTCCTATGTCCCGACACAGTGCATTTATAAGCTGTCTGCAATGTATAGCAAGACCCCGGCACAGGTAACACTTAAGAGTGTAAAAGGTGGCAAAAAGCAGGAGACCATCAACTGGAAGAAGGCATCCGGTGCAACCGGATATTATGTATACCGGAGTACTTCCAAAAAAGGAAAATACAAAAAGATTGCAACCATCAAGAAAGCATCAACGGTCAGCTACAAAGATAAGAAGTCATTAAAGAGCAAAAAGACGTATTACTATAAAGTTGTAGCATATCGTACAGAAAATGGCGTGACTGCAACCGGTAAGGCATCGGCAGTCAAGTCTGCAAAGACGAAGTAAAAATCTTGCGGGGAAAACAGAAACCGGGAAATACCGGACTTTCCGGGGAAAGACTTGACTTTCCTTGTTTTCCGTGCTAATCTGAGAAATGCAGAATAGAAAAACACTGAGAAAAAGAGAGTACATTTGCGGGAACTCTACAGAGAGATTCTTAAATCCTGTGTGATTGCGAAGCATCGGCACCGGATTTGCTGCGAGAGAATGAGGAAAGGCAGATGGAATATGGCTTTGGAGTGGCAGGGATGAACTGTTCTTTGTGGCTGGAATGCGGCAGCGGGAACAGATAAGACCCGACAGGACCGCCTGTTACAGCGGGGGATATTGAAATTGTGTGCAGAGAAAAGACACAGTGAGATGTCCACAGAGGCTTAAGAAAACCGGAAATTCGCGATGGTGGAGACATTTGCCAGTGCGATACAACGGCATATTTAAGCGAATAGAAGTGGTACCACGGAATTATGCCCCGTCTTCTTTTGGAAGACGGGGCTTTTATTTTTGGGAAAATTATAGAATTTTACCAAAAATAAAATGCGCAGCTCGCGGAGGTGAAATTATAGATACGCTGTCCGCAAGCGCGCACAAAATCCTGCAAGCAGGATTCGTTTTATAATGAAAGGAGCAGACAACATGAGTAACAAAGGGAAATTTTATATGACAACTGCCATCGCTTACACTTCCGGTAAGCCGCATATTGGAAACACCTATGAAATCGTACTGGCAGATGCGATTGCAAGATTCCGCAGACAGGAAGGGTATGACGTATACTTCCAGACCGGAACGGATGAGCACGGACAGAAGATTCAGGAGAAGGCAGAGAAGGCAGGCATCACACCGAAGGAATATGTAGATAAGGTTGCAGGAGAGGTAAAAGAAATCTGGGATATGATGAACACCTCTTATGATAATTTTGTCCGTACTACAGATGCAGACCACGAGAAACAGGTACAGAAGATTTTCAAGAAGCTGTATGATAAGGGTGATATCTATAAGGGTGCCTACGAGGGACTTTACTGTACCCCGTGTGAGTCCTTCTGGACAGAATCCCAGCTGGTAGACGGCAAATGCCCGGACTGTGGAAGAGAAGTAAAGCCGGCGAAGGAAGAGGCATATTTCTTTAAAATGAGCAAGTATGCAGACCGCCTGATTGAGCATATCAACACACATCCGGAATTTATCCAGCCGGTTGCCCGCAAAAACGAGATGATGAACAACTTCTTACTTCCGGGCTTACAGGATCTTTGCGTGTCAAGAACCTCCTTTAGCTGGGGAATTCCGGTGGACTTTGACCCGAAACATGTCGTATATGTATGGCTGGATGCGCTTACCAACTATATCACCAAAATTGGTTATGATGCAGACGGCAACTCGAGCGACCTCTTCAACAAAAACTGGCCGGCAGATTTGCATCTGATTGGAAAAGATATCATCCGCTTCCATACCATTTACTGGCCGATTTTCTTAATGGCACTGGATTTACCGCTTCCGAAGCAGGTATTTGGTCATCCGTGGCTGTTACAGGGCGGCGAAAAGATGAGTAAATCCAAGGGAAATGTGATTTACGCAGACGATATGGTCAACCTGTTTGGCGTGGATGCAACCCGTTATTTCGTGCTTCACGAGATGCCGTTTGAGAACGACGGAATTATCACCTGGGAGCTTGTGGTAGAGCGCTTGAACTCAGATCTTGCAAACGTCCTTGGAAATCTGGTGAACCGTACCATTTCTATGACAAACAAATATTTTGGCGGCGTTGTGACTAAAACAGGCGTTACCGAGGCAGTCGATGATGACTTAAAGGCAGTTGTGACAGAAACAAGAGCTACCGTAGAAAAGAAAATGGCAGATTTGCGCGTTGCAGATGCAATCACCGAGGTATTTGCATTATTCAAACGCTGCAACAAATATATCGATGAGACAGCACCATGGGTACTTGCAAAGGATGAGGCGAAAAAAGACCGCTTAAGCGAAGTGCTTTACAATCTGACCGAGTCCATCGTCATCGGAGCAAGCCTGCTTGAAAGCTTCCTGCCGGAGACCGCAGAAAAAATCGTGGCACAGCTTGGCACAACCATCCGTGATTATGACAGCCTTGACCAGTTCGGACTTTATGAGAGTGGCAGCAAGGCAACCGATACACCGGAAATCTTATTTGCACGTCTGGATGTAAAGGAAATCATGCCGAAGGTAGATGCAATCCGCGAGCGTCAGAAAGCAGAGTTTATCGCAGAGCAGAAGGCACTCGGCGAGGAAGAGGCAGAGGAGTCGGAAAAGACCGAAGAGGCTGGAATTGATATCGAGGCAAAACCGGAGATTGCATACGATGACTTCATGAAAATGCAGTTCCAGGTAGGTGAGATTATTGCCTGCGAAGCAGTGGAGAAGTCCAAGAAACTGCTTTGTTCCCAGGTAAAGATTGGAAGTCAGGTGAAACAGATTGTATCCGGAATCCGCAAGTACTACAGCCCGGAAGAGATGGTCGGCAAAAAAGTAATGGTTTTAGTGAATTTAAAACCTGCCAAATTGGCCGGTGTTCTCTCGGAGGGAATGTTATTGTGCGCAGAGGACGCTGAGGGCAATCTGGCGCTGATGACACCGGAAAAGGCAATGCCGTCCGGAGCAGAAATCTGCTAGAAAACGGTCTCTTAATGCGGGAAAATCAATGATATTGGAGAAGGAATCAGAAATGAAAAGAAAGAAGACAGCAGCATACCTTTTGGCAGCTGCACTTGGAGTATCCGGTCTCTGGGGGATGACCGGATGCGGTGATGGACAGGGCGTGGAAGAAAGCCGGCAAACCGCAGCAGATACAGAAAATACTACAAACGAAGAAAATGCTGTGACCACAGAAACGCAGGAAAGTGCAGATGCACAGGCGGTGAAAGCGCCGCTGACTGATTATCTGACCGACGAACAGTTTGCACTCGCAGACCAGTGGAATTCCTGTGACGATACGGCGCTTGCCGCAGTCATGCGCAAGGCGGCGGCAGGTGAAAAAGTAACAATTGCCTGCATTGGCGGTTCCATCACGCAGGGAACGATTTCAAGCGGCAGCATGGATGATGAGGTCGGGTTTAAAAAGTGCTATGCAGACCTGTTCTTTGAATGGTGGAGCGATACGTTCCCGGATACGGAGTTTGATTTTATCAATGCGGGAATCGGCGGCACGGACTCGTACCTTGGCGTGCACCGGGTACAGAAGGATGTGCTGGATTACGAGCCGGATTTAGTGTTGGTGGAATTTTCCGTCAACGACGGAGATACTCCTTCCTATAAAAAGTCATATGACAACCTTGTGCGCAAAATTTTAAAATCGGACAGTCAGCCGGCAGTCATGCTTTTGTTTATGGGGCAGACAAATGGAACGACGGCGCAGAACAGTCATGTCCTGGTTGGATTCAACTACAAGCTTCCAATGTTAAGCTACCATAATGTATGTAAAAACCTGATAGAAACCGGAACCTATACCGCCGGAGAACTTTCCGGGGACGAGGTGCATCCGTCGGCATTCGGGCATGCCATTACAGGGGAAATTCTGTGGAAGTACTTAAATCAGGTGTATGCACAGAAGGATACGTATGGAGAGCCGGAGGAGTTTACGGCGGATGCGGTGACCTATGAGGCGTATCTGGATGCACAGATTTTAGATGCTACAAACCTTACCCCGGATGCGCTTGGAACCTTTGAGGAAAAGAGTGTCTGTCAGCAATTCCCAAACGGCTGGGTCTGCGAGAGCGGTGAGGGAGAGCTTACAGTTACGGCGACATTCCGCAACCTGGGAATCCTTTATTATGCGACGGTGGACGGCAAGAGCGGTCAGTTTGAAATCTATGTGGACGGGGAAGCGGTCCGCACAATAGATGCAGATTTTTCCGGTGGATGGGGAAATGCCATCAATGGAACGGAGGTTTATACCTCTGATGAGGCGGCAGAGCACACCGTTACCATCAAAAAAGCGGCGGACTCTGCCGGAGCTGGATTTGATTTGCTGGGCTTTCTGGTATCTTAAAGTCTAAACGTCAATCTGGCGGAAGCTTAGATATCCGTCGCGGTAGGCCTGCGGCGTAAGCCCGGTAAGGGACTTGAACAGATTGATAAAATGGGTGGTGTTGTCGATTCCAACAGCGGAACCGACTTCATGTACCCGCAGATTTGTGGTCTCAAGCAGGCTTTTTGCATGGGAGAGCCGCACTTCGTTTAAATAGCGGACGGGCGGCTTCCCAAAATATTTGGAAAATTCCCTGCACAGCCGGTAGCGGCTGATGTGGTATTTTTCCGCAAGAATTTCTACAGAGTAATCTCTCTGATAAACATTGTCAAACGCATATTTAATTTCTTTTAAATAGGTAGGAACCGGTTTCTCATCTAATTCCACAATGTGCATTCCAAGTAAAATATCCGTTAAAATATCGGTCAACAGCCGGTTTTGCAGTATGGCGTGGTGGGGAGAAGTCTCAGTGCCCAAGGAAAGAAGCCGCTTTAAGCAGGAGAGAATCGGCGAATCGGAAGGAAGTTTCACAACAGGAAATGAGAGTTTGCAGATTTCTTCGTAGTAAGCGGACGCAGCATCTCCATCAAAGAAAAACAGGTGTACATTCCATGGGGAACGGACGGACTTTAAGGTAATACGGTCGCGGCAGTCCCAGAACAGAAGCGTGCCCGGGGAGAGTGTTGCCGTCTCACCTTCGGTTTCTGCTTCCCCTCTGCCGGACTCTGTATATAATAGAAGAAACCCGTTCACATCCTGAAAGGAAAACGAATCCGGCTGTTTTAAGGTGCGGTGTCCACCGGCACACAGATACAGCAGATGTTCCTGCAAATCCGGAAGTGACGTATGCGAATCCGGAAGAAAATCTGAAAGGTCCCCTCTTGAATATTCCTGTAATGCACGTTCTAAGCCGGATGTAAAGAACTCCGTAATCTGCATGAAACCCCCTCCATTTACTTCAGAATAAACTTTATGAACTATAATGTAACTTAACATATCAGAAGGGAAGCTGTCAAATCAAAGGTTTGACAGCTTAATTTTTTAAGGAAAAAATGACTGTTAATAATCGTAAATTTAAAAATAACAGTTGTATAATTGCACAAAAATGACATTTTGTTTTTGTATAAATGGACGAACTGCACAATGGAAGCACAAATGAATGATTAAATGCAATAATAAATGATGAAATGGATGGTTAAGTGGTCTATACTTTAGTTACTTAAAATTACTTAACAAAAACCGATAACCAAAACAGAGCGAAAACCGTCCGATATGTGGGGACATAAAAGATGGAAACATTTGGTTTATTAGGGGGATTGATGATGAAGAGATGGAGAGTTGCTGCGGGGGTTCTCGCGGCTGCTACAGTAGGATTAACTGCCTGCGCAGGAAGCACAGAAACCTCGGACAGCGGGACGGAAAAAGAAGCATTTGTCCCGGAAGTAGTCGGAACTTATGAGGCGGAGGATGCGGAATTTTCCGGTAATGTGCATGCGGAATCCGAAGTTTCCGGTTACAGCGGAAGCGGATATGCGGCAGGATTTGCAGAAGATGAAGACAGTTGTACCTTTCAGGTTGAAATTACCGAAGATGGTTTTTACGATTTGGATTTCATCAGTGCAAGCAGCGGGGATTACAAAGAGAATTATGTGAGCGTGGACGGAGAAAGCCTTGGAACCATAAGCGTTTCGGAACAGACCTTTACAGATTCTGTGGTAAGCCGGGTATATCTTACCAGCGGACAGCATCAGGTTTCCGTTTCCAAGTACTGGGGCTGGGTGTACATCGATAAACTGATTGTACAGACGGCAGCACCGATAGATACCTCCATTTATGAAGTATCCGCAGAACTGTGTAACAAGAATGCGACAGACAGTGCAAAACGCCTGATGAGTTACCTGGCAGATACTTATGGAAGCAATATTCTTTCCGGACAGTATTGTGACACCGGACAGTTTGGCAAAGAGATGACAGTTATCAATAAAGAGACTGGAAAGTATCCGGCAGTGTTGGGACTTGACTTTATCGAATATACACCTTCCCGTGTGGAACATGGCAGCAGTTCGAAAGCAACAGACTATGCTATCAACTTCTGGGAAAACGGAGGAATCGTTACTTTCTGCTGGCACTGGAACGCACCGACAAAGTATCTTACCGGAGAATGGTACAGCGGATTCCGGACAGAGGCAACGAACATTGACCTGGCAAAGATTATGAACGGAGAAGACCAGGAAGGATATGACCTCTTAATGCAGGACATTGATGCGATAGCCAAACAGCTTCAGATTTTACAGGAAGCGGATGTTCCGGTTCTCTGGAGACCGCTTCATGAGGCGAGCGGCGGCTGGTTCTGGTGGGGCGCAAGCGGACCGGAGGCATACAAACAGTTATACATTCTTCTTTATGACAAACTTACCAATGAATATGGATTGAATAACCTCATCTGGCTGTGGAACGGTCAGGACAAAGACTGGTATCCGGGAGATGAATATGTGGATATCATCGGAGAAGATATTTATCCGGGAGAACAGGTTTATACCTCTCAGGTAAATAAATATCTGGAAGCAGTCGACTACACGGATGCCGGGAAAATGGTTGCCCTTTCGGAAAACGGCTGTGTGTTTGACCCGGAACTTGCAGTACGGGACGGAGCAATGTGGGGCTTCTTCTGTACCTGGGGCGGCGAATTTGTGGCAAAGAGCAGTGCAATCTATTCTTACAGCGAACAGTATACCGACACTGAGATGCTGAAAAAAGCATACGACAGCGATGTCGTCATCACGTTGGATGAATTGCCGGATTTGAAGACATATCCGATTCGTGACTGATGACAGAAAGGGTGATGAACGTGAAAGAATGGTTTTCCTATGAGGGACGGCTGATGCAGTTTCTCCAGAAAACTGGAGAGCTGATTCTGCTAAATATTGCATTTATCCTCTGCTGTATTCCGGTTGTGACCATTGGACCGGCGCTGACATCGTTTTACTACGCGGTTGTGAAAAGCATCCGGCATGAGAGGGGCAACCCACTGGAAGAGTTTTTAGGCTCCATGAAACGGACACTTGGAAGAGGATGTCTTCTGACGATTGAGATTCTGCTTGGCGCGGCAATCCTGTATCTTGGGAAAACTACAGCACAGGCAGCAGGAAACAGACATCTGATGGCAGTTTATCTGGGACTTCTCGTGATAGGCTCCTGCGTCATCGTGTATGTATTCCCGGTGTTGTCACGATTTGAAATGAAATTATCCGGAATCTGGAAACTGTCCTTTGTGATGGCAATCCGGTTTCTTCCGATAACAGTGGCAATGATTGCAGGAATTGCGATTGTAGTATGGATGTTGTTTTTCATTTTACCGATGCCCTGTGTGGTAATTGTTCCTGGAGTGTTCTGCCTGTTGGCAACCTACTTGATGGAACGGGCTCTGCTGGCATATATGCCGAAGGCAGAGGGAGACGAAGATGCATGGTATTATGAAAAGAGAGAACGAAAACAGCAGAAAAATGAAAGGAAAGAGGTAAGGCATGAAGGCTTATAATGGATTAAAGAGAGCAGCTTCGGCGCTTTTAATCGTTGGAATGGTTTTTACAATGCTGCCACAGGCAATGACCAACACCTACGCCATGACGGACCTGACAATGGACGAATACGATGACATCGTAAGTACTTACTCAGTCAATGATTCCGTGCCGGATTACAAGGATTATGTGAATCAGTTTGATGCGGTATATCCGTCCGAACCTGTCACAATCGGCGCAGAGGACTGCGTCCGTTATGATGAGAGCGATGTTTCGACAGAGCCGGTCATCTATACGGATTATGAGGGAATGTCCGGTGACAGTATTTATACCAGCGAGGATTCACTGGTAGAGTACGAGGTAGAGATAAAAGAAGAAGGATTTTACAATCTTTCGTTGGAATATTATCCGATTGAGGGTAAGAACTCTGATATTGAACGAAGCATTTTCGTAGATGGAGAACTTCCTTACGGCGAGTTATCTTTAATTACCTTCCACCGCGTATGGAAATACGAGGCAGAGCAGGGAGACAACACAAATGGTTCCGTTTCCTATGTCTGGGAAAAGGATAACCAGGGAAACGACTGCAAGCCGGGTATGGAAGAAGCGCCGGAATGGATGACCAGCTTTGTATATGACAGCGATGGTTATATTACCTCTCCATTGTCTGTATATCTGACAAAAGGAACCCATACCATTTCACTTCTTTCCCTTCGTGAGCCAATGTTAATCCATTCGATTACATTGAGCAATGCGACAGAGACAGGAGATTATGCAACGGTTAAGGCAGCAAATGATGCGGCTGGTGCGACAGACACCACCGGTCAGAAGATTGTAATCGAGGGTGAAAACCCGACAAAGACATCTTCCCAGATGCTTTACCCGATTCAGGACCAGTCCTCTCCGGCAGTATCTCCGGCAAGTGCGAAGGAACTGCTTAATAACACCATCGGAGGGAACTCCTGGAGACTGGTAGGACAGTGGATTGAATGGGATTTTGATGTTGCAGAGACCGGATATTACAATATTTCTCTTTATGATTGTCAGAATTATGTCCGCGGTACTTACGTTTCCCGCCGAATCATGATTGACGGGGAGGTTCCTTTCAAGGAAATGGAAGCTTACGGTTTTAACTATGACCAGAGCTGGAGAGAGGATGTTCTTTCAGATGATTCCGGAACGCCGTATTCGTTCTACCTGGAAGAAGGACATCACACCATCCGCATGGAAGTAGTACTTGGTGACTTCTCTACAATCGTAAGTGAAGTAGAAGACTGCGTACAGCAGTTAAACAGCATTTACAGAGAAATTATTAAGATTACCGGTGTATCTCCGGATACCTACCGTGACTATCAGATTGAAAACACCCTGCCGGGGCTTCATGATGAACTTGTAGCAGTAAGAGATCAGCTTGATGCAGCAATCACAAGCTTACAGAACTTAACCGGAAAGAAATCAGATAAAGAGACCGTACTCATTACGATGAGAGACCAGCTCGATGACCTGATTGACGATGCGGAATATTTTGTAAGAACCATCGGTGCTTATAAGATTAATGCCCGTGCCTGCGGAAACTGGATTACCCAGGTAATCGACCAGCCGCTTGCAATCGACCGCATTAATATTTACTCCGCAGACCAGACAATTTCTTACGACAATACTTCTTTCCTTGCAAAAGCGGGTTACGAGTGCAAAAGATTGTTCTACTCCTTCATTATTGATTACAACCAGATTGGTAACGTTGCAGAATCCGATGACGGAACAGACGAAACCATCACACTCTGGATTGGTTCCGGACGTGACCAGGCAAACGTTATCAAGGCAATGATTGATGAAACCTTCACAAATGAAACCGGCGTGAACGTCAATGTACAGCTCGTAGATATGTCAACACTGCTTCGTGCAGAGTTAGCGGGCGAGGGACCGGATGTGGCAATTCAGGTAGCAAATACCAACGGAATTGCAGGAGCGGTATTAAATACCGGAAACGATACACCAGTCAACTACGGTATCCGTAACGCGGTATTGGATTTGACACAGTTTGATGATTTGGACGAAGTAACATCCCGTTTTTCCGATGCGGCGATGACAGCATTCTCCTTTGATGGTGCGGTATACGCACTTCCGGAGACCATTACCTTCCCGGTAATGTTCTACCGCAAGGATATCCTTGCTGAACTTGGAATGGAAGTTCCGCAGACATGGGATGAAGTTAAGGTGGCAATGACAATCCTCTCCAAGAACCAGATGGAATTTGGTATGCTGCCGAGTGAACAGATTTTTGCAATGCTGCTCTATCAGAACGGCGGACAGTATTACTCAGAAGACGGCTCACGTTCCATGTTAGATTCGGACGTAGCAGTCAACACTTTCAAAGAATATTGTGAGTTCTACACAGATTATAAGTTAGATAAAGCAACAAGTGCTGAGGAGCGTTTTCGTACCGGTGAATGTCCGATTATCATCGCAGATTACACTACCTACAACAACCTGGTCGTATCCGCACCGGATATCGCAGGACTTTGGGATTTTGCTCCGGTTCCGGGAACCGTACAGGAAGATGGAACGATTGACCGAAGCGTAGGTTGTACCGGACTTGCCAGCATCATCATGGCAGACACCGAATATCCGGATGCCTGCTGGGAGTTCTTAAAATGGTGGACTTCCGCAGACGTACAGACACAGTACGGACGGGAGATGGAAAGTCTTATGGGTTCCGCAGCCCGTGTGCCGACCGCAAACTTGGAGGCATTCAGCAATATGCCTTGGCCGGTGGATGATTACGAAGCACTTGAGGATGCATTCCAGTGGGTAAAAGGAATCCCACAGGTACCCGGAGGATATTACTCCTGGCGTAACGTAAATAATGCATTCTACACTGTAACAACCGAAACAGACACTGCATCCCCGCGAGAGGAATTGATGGATAAGGTTATCTACATCAATGCAGAGATTGATTACAAGCGGCAGGAGTTAGGTCTCCCGTTAGCAGGAAATTAGAAAGGAGGAAATATCGATGGCACAACAGACGACACCAACGACGAGAACCGTCTCGCAGGAAGCATTGGAAATTGCGGCAAAACAGAAGACATTGCGCTACCGTATCAAGAAAAGCCGTGTCTCTTATGCAATGATGGCACCGTATTTCATCCTGTTTTTCCTGTTTACAGTACTTCCGGTTGTCATTTCAATCATACTGAGCTTTACCTATTTTAACATGCTCGAGTGGCCGACCTTCACCGGATGGTCCAACTATATCAAGCTGTTTCTTGAGGATGACATTTTCCTCATTGCCTTAAAGAATACGTTGCTGTTTGCAGTAATCACCGGACCAATCAGTTACATTCTCTGCTTACTGTTTGCATGGATTATCAATGAGTTTTCCGGAAAGCTTCGTTCTTTCTTAACCTTAATCTTCTATGCACCGAGTATCTGTGGTAACGCATACATGGTATGGAACTTAATCCTTACCGGTGACCGTTACGGATACTTAAACGGTATTTTGTTAAAACTTGGAATTATCGATGAAGCAATCCTCTGGATGCAGACCGAGAAATACGTTCTTCCGGTGCTCATCGTAGTTCAGTTGTGGTTATCACTTGGTACCGGATTCCTTTCCTTTATCGCAGGTCTCCAGACCGTAGATAAGAGCCTGTATGAAGCGGCTGCGTTAGACGGTATCAAGAACCGCTGGCAGGAATTATGGTATGTAACACTTCCGGCAATGAAACCGCAGTTGATGTTCGGTGCGGTTATGCAGATTACACAGTCGTTTGCAGTAGCAGATATTTCCATCCAGTTAGCTGGAAATCCATCTGTCAACTACGCAGGTGCAACCGTCGTAACCCATCTTCTCGATTACGGCTCCACCCGATTTGATATGGGTTACGCATCTGCCATTGCAACCGTACTGTTCTTACTCATGGTAGGAACCAATAAACTGGTACAGAAACTGTTAAGGAGGGTTGGAGAATAATGAAAAAGAAAAATCAGACACCTTCTGGCAGAAAAAGACGGTTCTTTAAGCGAAGAGAGAAAAAATTAAACCGCTCCATGGCGGGAAATACAATATTGTTCGTCATCATGTTTATCTGTGGTGTGTTCATGGCGTTACCGCTTGTTATGATTATCAACAATGCGTTAAAGCCGCTGGATGAGATTTTCCAGTTCCCACCGAAGATTTTTGTAAGAAACCCTACACTGGAAAACTTTTCCGACCTGTTCGTTTTGATGAACAACTCCTGGGTACCGTTTTCCAGATACATATTAAACACCATCCTGATTACCGGAGGCGGTATGGTAGGACACGTAATCTGTGCTTCCCTGGCAGCCTATCCGCTTGCAAAACACAAATTTCCGGGAAAAGATATTCTGTTCAGTATGGTTGTATTGTCCATGATGTTCTCCTGGACCGTTACACAGATTCCGCAGTACTTAATCATCAGCTGGCTGCACATTAACAATACCTACGCAGCGTTAATCCTTCCGGCGTTTTCCTTCGGTATGGGTCTTTACCTGATGAAACAGTTCATGGAACAGCTCCCGGATTCCCTGATGGAGTCAGCGAGACTTGACGGTGCTTCCGAGTGGAAGATTTTCTGGTCCATCGTAATGCCGAACGTAAAACCGGCATGGCTGACACTGGCAATTTTCCAGTTCCAGCAGATGTGGGGAAATACAGGAAGCCTTTTCTTAAGAAACGAGGAGTTAAAGCCTTTACAGTATGCCTTACAGCAGATTACAGCAGGTGGTACGGCAAGAGCAGGAGCGGCAGCAGCAGTTACCTTTATCATTGCAGCAGTGCCGATTACGTTCTTCTTAATCTGCCAGAACAACGTATTGGAAACCATGACCACATCCGGTATGAAAGATTGACGGGAGGAGCAGAATGAAAAAACAGAAAATGTTTACAAAGATTGCTGCCTTCTTCGCCGCAGTCGTGATGGTGGTTACCTCACCCTGTATGGCAGCACTTGCGGAAGAGTTACCATATGATACTTACAATTATGATTACCGCAAAAATATCGTTTTAACACCGGCGGCTTACGTGCCAAACGGCAGAACAACAGGGCTTTCAGCAGGAACGACAGATTTTAAGGAACCGCAGGATTTATGTGTGGCACCGGATGGTCTGGTATATGTGGCAGATACCGGAAATAACCGGATTGTGGTTCTCGATGAATCTTTAAACAAAGTAGTCCGCGTGATTGATTCTTTCAGGAGAGACGGCGCAGACGATACCTTCAATGCACCATACGGTGTATGTGTATCAGAAAAAAATGAGCTTTATGTTGCAGATTCCAACAACAAGCGAATCGTAGTGTTGACACCGGAAGGTGAATTTGTAAAGATTGTGGATAACCCACAGTCCGAAATCCTCGAAGAGGGATTCGACTTCGTACCGTTAAAGGTAACCGTTGACTATGCAGACCGTGTATATGTCATCGCCAAGAACGCATTTGAAGGAATTCTGGTATTTGAGAGCAGCGGCGATTTTACCGGATACTTCGGAACCATCGAGGTTAAGATTACCATGTGGGAGAAGTTCTGGAGAAGACTTGCAAGTAAGGAAGAGCGTTCCAAACAGCAGCTCTATATCCCGACTGAGTTTACCGGAATCGACATCGACAGCGACGGTTTCGTATACGCATCCAACATTGATGCGGACGGCGTACAGGGTGTCAGACGTCTGAATCCAAGAGGTGAGGACGTTATCCAGAAAGGTGAGAATGAGAACCTTGGCGGAGATATTGTGACAGGAACTTACGGAACTTACAGCGGAGCTTCAGAGTTTACTGATGTAGTATACAGAGGACACGGAATTTACTCCCTGCTAGACCGCAAGCGCGGACGTATCTTTACTTATGATAAGGAAGGAAATCTCCTTTATATCTTCGGTGGACTTGGAAGCCAGGAGGGAACCTTCAACACTCCGGTTGCCATCGAAAGCATCGGAGACCAGATTATCGTACTGGATGCCTACTATGGAGCAATCTTAAAATTCGGGGAAACCCGTTACGGTTCCCTGATTAACGATGCCGTAGCACTTCGTTATGACGGTGATGAGACACAGGCAATCGATAAATGGCAGGAAGTATTAAAGCTTAACGAAGACAATGAGCTGGCAAATACCGGTATCGGAAAAGCATATCTGACTGCCGGTGACAACAAGGAGGCGATGAAGTACTTAAAGCTCGGTATGAACCGCAAGTATTATTCCATCGCATGGAAGCGTTATCGTAACGAGGTTTTGACAGAAAGTCTCGGAGCAATCATGAGCACCGTAATTGTACTGATTGTGGTACTGGTAGTGTATAACAAGTTTTTCAAAGAGAAATTAAAGAAAAAGCGGGCGCTTAAGAGGGCAAACGGGAAAGGAGGACTTACTTAAATGAAGGAGTTATTTTCAAAGGAAAAATGGAAATATGCTTTTTATACGGTGAGTCATCCGATGGATGCTTATTATGAAATCAGACACCGGGACAGAGGAAGCGTTCCAATTGCCATCGTGTTAGTCATCCTGTTTTCATTCAGCTTCTCCATCAACCGTATGTCGGCAAGTTTCGTGGTCAATGACACTGACCCGCTGACCGTCAATGCGGCGACAGAGCTTATCGCAGTATTATTACTGTATCTGCTCTTCTGCGTGGGAAACTGGTCGATTACCTGCCTGATGGAAGGCGAGGGAAGACTCAAAGACATTGCAATCGCCATCGGCTATGCAATGACACCGATGATTGTCTGTTTTAACATTGCAACCGTTTTCAGCCAGTACGTATCACAGGAAGAAGGCGCGTTCTACGGCATTATCATGGGACTTGGAATCGCATACAGCCTTCTGATGATGTTGATGGGAATTATGGAGGTACACAATTACACACTGGGAAAAACACTTCTTACAGTACTTTTAACCTTCATCGCAATGTTTATTATCATATTTGTAGTTTTACTGTTTGTAGATTTAATCAACCAGGTATACAGTTTCTTCTACAGTATTTATCAGGAACTGATATTCCGAGTATAGGAGGAGGATGAAATGCGTAAAAGTAAAAAGATTTTAATCGCCATTGTAAGCCTCATCCTGGCAGTAATTGTTATTTATTTTGCACACTGGATGATCCGCTACTATTTCTATAATGGATATCAGAAAGACCTTTCTTCTTACACTTACGAAGAGGGCGGTGAGTTTACCCCGATTAAGGAATCCTCTTCGGATGTAAAAGGAATGGTGCTTGCAGCGGAAAACGATACGTTAAAACTTTACGCGAATACGGAGACCGGAGAGGTGGCTGTGGAAGATAAGAGAAACGGTCAGATTACTTACTCCAATCCGCAGAACGCAGATGACGATGCAGTTGCCAACGGCACAAACAAAAGTTACATGAAGTCACAGATTATTGTGGATTACTTCAATGAGTCAAGAACGCAGGGAACTTTTGATTCCTATACGTACAGCACTTCCATCGGACAGCTGGAAACACAGTCGATTGAAAATGGAATCCGGTTCATCTACACGATGGGAGACCTTTCAAGTTCAACCGGTATTGTACCGCAGTACATCAGTGAGGAAACATTAAACAATGTAAAGGCAGCGCTTTCTGAGGACGATGCAAAACAGGTTGCAAAGAAGTACGTTCAGAGTGATGTTGCAGACGGTTACATGGAATTGCTGGAATCCGCAGTAAAAGGTGCATCCCAGCTTCGTAAGTTAAATAAATACTTTGAGGCGGCAGGATTTACCGAGGAAGATTACATCCGTGAGATGGAAAATTCCGGCGTGGATGGAGCAATACCGATTTCCTTTATTATTCCACTTGAGTACCGCCTTGATGGAGATGCAGTGGATGTATCCGTTCCGATGAGCGGAGTAGAAGAAAATGGCGGCGGAAGCATTTTCCGTATCCAGCTTTTAAGATACTTTGGAGCAGCAGGAACGGATGAAGACGGTTATATGTTAGTACCAAACGGTTCCGGTTCCCTGATTTACTTCAACAATGGAAAGACAACCGTTGAGAACTACTCCGAATATGTATACGGAATCGATCCGTTAGCAGCCGAGTATACCGTTCGTGAGAATACAGAGAACGTAAAGATGGCGCTCTTCGGAATTTTCCGTGAGGACAGCAGCGTATTTGCAACGATTGAGGATGGCGCATCCTTTGCATATCTGTCCGCCGGTGTATCCGGCAAGATTAACGAGTACAATTATGTATATCCTACATTTGTACTCCGCGGAAACGACAAATTGTCCATGTTTGGTACAACTGGAAACGAAGCAGATATTCCAATTGTAGAGACCAACTTCTACGATGCAAACCTTACCGTAAAATACACCATGCTGACCGATGAAAACAGCGGTTATGCAGGTGCCGCAAACTATTACAGAAACCGCCTGGTAAATGAAGGCGTTCTCACCGCAAAGGAATCAGACAGCGAGGACATCAAGTTCTACTATGACATCTTAGGCGGTGTCGGAATGACAGAATTTATCCTTGGAAGCCAGCATCAGGGAATGTACGCAATGACAACCTTTGATGAGGCGGAAGAGATTTCAAACGATTTGGCAGCACAGGGAATTACGAATCAGGTAATGAACTATCAGGGCTGGATGAATCGTGGATATTACCACGACGTTGTGGATAAGATTAAGGTTCCACAGAAGCTCGGTGGAAAATCCGGACTGGAAGATTTAAGCCAGACAGTGACCGCAAACGGCGGAACCTTCTACGCAGATGTGGCGTTCCAGCAGGTAACCTCCATCAGCAGGCGTTACTCCGAAGGAAATGAAACAGCCCGTTATTACGGAGCCGGATATGTGGCAGAGCTTGGACTTGTAAACCCGGCAACCCTTCGTAAGACTTCGGGACTTGGATACGATGAGAACCACTACTATCTGGTATCTCCGAAATTCCTGGTAAGATATACCAATAAGTTTTCTTCCAGGATAACGAAGTACGATATTTCCGGAATTTCCTTAAGAGATTTGGGAAGCGAGCTTCACTCCGATAAGAAGAGAACAAACATCATTAACCGCGAAGAAGCACTCGACGTTGTAAACGCATCGTTAGCACAGATGGAAGAGACCAACAAAAACATCATGATTAACAGCGGAAACGATTACTCTTTTGCATATGCGGATGATATGTTGAATGTTCCACTGACGGACAATGATTACTACATTGTGGATGAGACAGTACCGTTTTACGAGATGCTGCTCCACGGATATATTGATTATTCCGGAAGCGTGATTAACTTAAGTGATACTTATGATAAGACGGATATCGTATTGAATCTGGTGGAAGCCGGAGCGTCTCCGCACTTCATGTTCTCCTATGAGAACTCCAGTGAGATTAAGAATACCGGATTAAACCGGTTCTACTCTACCACATATGCGAACTGGAAAGATGATGCGGCAGCAATTTATGCGCAGGTAAATGAAGCATTGAAGAATGTAAATGGTGCATATATCACAAACCATCAAATCTTAGACGACAATCTGCGGGCTGTCACATACAGCAATGGAGTTACGATTTACATCAACAGCGGAACTGAGGATCAGACCGTTGACGGAGTAAAGGTTCCTGCGAGAAACTTTGGAATAGGGGGAGCGAGATAATGGAAAAACAGAAAAAAAAGAAAAAAATGTCGCTTTCAACGAAACGAAGTATTACAGGATTAATATTCATCCTTCCATGGTTGATTGGATTTATCTGTTTTTACTTAAGAAGTCTGATTATGACCGTCGAGTTTTCACTGTCAGAGCTGACAGTGAATCCCGGCGGGGGCTATAGCCTCAAGTTTGTAGGACTCGACAATTTCATTTATGCGTTCCGCGCACATGCAACCTACAAACAGATTCTTACAACATCCATTGGCAATATGTTAATCGATGTACCGCTCATTACCTTTTTCAGTTTGTTTATGGCAATGTTGTTAAACAGAAAGTTTAAGGGAAGAACGTTGGTAAGAGCCATCTTCTTCTTACCGGTTATCCTTAATTCCGGAGCAATCATGGATGCGATGGATCTGGCAAGAAGCATGATGAGCGGCGGAATTTCAAACGCCAGTGCAGAAATGGCAGCAGCGGCGGCAGGAAGCGGTGTAAGCATCGAGTATTATATTCAGATGTTTAGTGCACTGGGACTTCCGGAGAGCATTATCCAGTACATATCCGGAGCGGTTGGCCGAATCAGCGACATCATCAATGCTTCCGGTGTACAGATTATCATCTTCATCGCGGCATTGCAGTCCATTCCGGGCTCCATGTACGAGGTTGCCAAGATTGAAGGCGCAACCGCTTATGAGACATTCTGGAAGGTTACTTTCCCGATGGTAATGCCTCACATTATCACGAACGTTGTTTATACCGTTGTAGACAGCTTTACCGAATCCGATGTAGTAGAGCTTGCTTACAACACAGCGTTTAAGGAAATGAATTATGGATTAAGTTCCGTATTCAGTCTGGTTTCGACCGTAATCACCTGTTTGATTCTGGTTCTTGTATGCAGGTTCATTCAGAAGCGAACGTTCTACTATAATTAGGAAAGGAGAAAAAAGATGGAAAAGGCAAAGAAAAAATTCTCGCTGGATTCCCTGAAGGGCGGATTAAAAGACTGGAAAGAAGATTCCCAGTTTGCCAATGACAGAGTGCGTTGGGCAACAAACGGAAAAGCGTTTCTACTCGGATTTTTCCGGCTGGTACTCATTGTTGGAATCTGCTACGTTATCTTAGGTCCGGTGATTGGTATCATCAGCAGTTCTTTTTTCTCCGATGCGGATAATTATAACCCGATGGTTTACCTGATTCCGCAGGAGCCGACGTTAGAGCGTTACAAGATAGCAATCCAGTATCTCGACTACGGCAGAACCGTAACGGCATCTCTTTTATATTCGTTATCACTGATGCTGATTCAGGTTTTGATTTGTTCGATGGTCGGATACGGATTTGCAAGATATGAATTCCCGTTTAAGAAGCTGTTATTTGGCTGTGTGGTTGTAATGATTGTAATTCCGACCCACACCATCATGCTTCCACTTTACATGACATTTGCAAAGTTTGACGTATTTGGAATCCTGAATCTGACAACGGGTTCGGCAGTAAACCTTCTGTCCACCCCGATACCGATGTATATCATGACCCTGTTTGGATGTGGTTTACGCTCCGGTCTTTACATTTACATTTTCAATCAGTTCTTCCGTGGACTTCCGAAGGAAATTGAGGAAGCAGCGTTTGTAGACGGAGCCGGAACGTGGTATACTTATTTCAGGATTATGTTAGTAAATGCACTTCCGTCTGTTGTAACCGTGGCAATCTTTTCCATGGTATGGCAGTACAATGATACGTTTTACGCAAACCTGTTTTTGATTAGCGATGACATCGTAATCAGTAAGAAGATTTCTACGATTGAGGCAACCATTTCAAACGTGGAGAAAATCTTAGACCCGAACATTCTGGAACTTTTCCTGGATGCCGGTATTGTGCTGATTATGATTCCAATTATCATTATCTACATAGCATTACAGAAGCAGTTTATTGAGGGTGTTGAGAGAAGCGGTATCGTCGGGTAAGAGGCGATGCACTTATCTTATAAAACAACTATTTTAAAGGAGGAGAAAGAGTTGAAAGCAAGAAAAATCATGGCATTATCGTTGACAGCAGCAATGACTTTGAGCATGGCTGCCTGTGGTGACAACGGTACGCAGGCAAACAGCGGAAATACCGCAGGAGCCGGCACAGAAGTTACCAGCGAACAGGGTGGGGCAACAGAAGCCACAGAACAGGCATCAGATACAGGCACAGCCGACAATGATGCAGCAGACGCAGGTGAGGTTAGTATCGACTTTGAAGATGGGGTGTACGGATTTGTCGGAGTTGACAAAACTGTAAATTCCGCAGGCGATGATTCTGCACTTTCCGTAGAAGATTTTGCAGGATCTAAGGCATTAAAGGTAACCGCAGCTTCCAGCAAAGCAAGATTCCTTGGTATTCAGGTGGATGCGCTTCTTGGGGACAGCGCTTCTTCCGTGAAGACAGTTGAGATGTCCATCGGTACTTCCCGTTCTGACGGAACATTTGCAGCAACTTCCGGTAATATCTATGCATTCCTTGGCGAAGACAATGCAAAGAATGCACAGGAGTGGTCCGTATATCTTGAGACCGCAAATCCAAAGACCGTTACCTATACGGTTCCGGATGGACAGTCTTTTGTAGCAGGAAACTACATGGTAGTTTCTCTTGAGACAGATGCTGGCGAGACACCGGCAGACTTCTACATTGACAACATCGTATTCAAAGATGCTTCCGGAAATGTCTTAACGGCTGATACTTCTGCTGAATATGCAGCAGCAGATACCGGCGTTGACAGATCCAACCTTTGCAGCTTAAAGAATGCAGTAGAGTTTGAAGGATTTGCAACCAGTGGAGATGGCTGGGCACAGAACGGTTACGATATGCCGCAGGAAATCATTGACGCATTAGTTCCGGGTTCTGTTGTAGAGATTTCTTACAGCAGTGAGAACGGAGATATGTGGCTTGTAATGCCGGGCGCAGCAGCAGGCTGGATGAGAGTTGGTCAGGGTAACGCAGACGGAAGCGGAAGCGATGCAGCAGTTATCAACGGCTCTAAGAACATTGCTCAGATTACTTATGAGCAGATTGCAGCAGTATGTGGTGATGATGTATCTACCTGGGGTGCTACCATGCAGTGTGAAGCATCCGGAGCATGGGAAGTTTACAGCGTAAAAGTTGGAACAAAGGCTCCAAACTACTCTATTACAGATGCAGTAGAATTTGAAGGATTTGCAACCAGCGGAGATGGCTGGGCACAGAATGGTTACGATATGCCACAGGAAATCATCGACGCATTAGTTCCAGGCTCTATTGTAGAGATTACCTACAGCAGTGAGAATGGAGATATGTGGCTCATGCTGTCTACTCCAAATCTCACCTTAGGTGGCTGGATTGGACACGATAACAATGCTTCTATGGCTCCATTGACAGGTTACAACAACAACGCAAGCTACATGGCCTATTTAGCCAATGCTATCTACCAGGCGGATCCAAATGCTTGGGGAGTGCAAGACCGCTTCACTCTAGATAGCAGTGTCATTTCATCTACTGTTTTGAAATCTACCGGACAACGACCTGGTCGTGTCAATGTCAATGGTCGTGACATCGATGTGTCAGGTGCTACAGTTACCAGCTATTGGGCTAAAAATGGTGCTCCACAAACGACCTACCGTTTTGCTATTGGTGGATCAGATAATGATTATGCTAGTGCTTGGGCTGGAATGCTAGGAGGTTCAGCGGGGACTTCCAATGGGAATCGCAATAGCAATCGGACAGGCAATACTAGTACGCCAAGCAGTTCATCATCGAGTGGACAAAACCGGTAAAAATTATCAGGGACAATACCATAAAATCGTTTTCATGTCTAGAGAAAACCTTGTGTTTTTTGTGAAAATACGATATAATAAGAACAAGTAATTTGTCGTGCGCTTTATTTGAAATATTGTCCAAATAGAAGCTTACAGCAGTTAAATCAAACTTTATAAAAGTCGATTTAGCTGCTCTTTTTGTGCCTATTTTTAGAAAAAACTGGGTTTGTCACACAAACTTAATCTTTCTAAAAATTCCAAAAAGGATAAATGATACGGAGGAGATTTCTTCTCACGTGATGTAGATCACACCCCCTTCATAACATCGTTTCGACTGGATGAGAACTATTCTGATGTAGTCAAAAGCGATCTAGAAACCGGATCTTCAGAGAGGGGCTTCCCCTAGCTGGTATCCTAGTATAGAAAAAGGAGTTAAAACTTTGGCAGGACATGACGTTCAATACGGGAAACATCGGACCCGTCGTAGTTTTTCAAGAATCAAAGAAGTTCTTGATTTACCAAATTTGATTGAAATCCAAACGGATTCATTTAAAGATTTTCTGGATCATGGTTTGAAAGAAGTTTTCGAAGATGTATTGCCAATTTCGAACTTCACAGACACAATGGAGTTGGAATTCGTCGGCTATGAAATCAGAGAACCAAAGTATACCTTGGAAGAAGCACGTATCCATGATGCGAGCTATTCTGCCCCAATCTTTGTAACCTTCCGCTTGGTTAACAAGGAAACAGGAGAAATTAAAACTCAAGAAGTTTTCTTTGGTGATTTCCCAATCATGACTGAGATGGGAACCTTCATCATCAATGGTGGAGAGCGGATCATCGTATCTCAGCTCGTCCGTTCACCAGGTGTCTACTTCAATGATAAGGTGGACAAGAACGGTAAGGTTGGCTATGGATCAACGGTTATTCCGAACCGTGGAGCTTGGCTAGAACTTGAAACAGACTCAAAAGATATTGCTTACACTCGTATTGACCGTACGCGTAAGATTCCATTTACGACCTTGGTTCGTGCCCTTGGTTTCTCTGGGGATGACGAGATTTTTGATATCTTTGGGGATAGCGAATTGGTTCGCAACACTGTTGAAAAAGAT
>OGCY01000211.1_pt1 | contig 23397 bp, 20 predicted proteins | sample 1570311 | NCBI WGS metagenome assembly OGCY01 (sample SAMEA2582165, study PRJEB24529) | metagenome | biome: Human gut stool | place: China | collected 2011
CGTGCTGCCTTCGGAGCTGCTGCCGGTGCCGGTGCTGCCTTCGGTGCCGGTGCTGCTGCCTTCGGTGTGGAAGCTGCGCCTGTGAAGCCCTCTTCTACTGTTACTTCATATACATTACCGTTTACTGTGATTGTATAATTTTTCATTGTGATTTCCTCCTGATAATATTAATTCCAGTTTCTGTTAGAAACACGTTTGATGGAGCGGACTACAAGTCCGTTGTCAACAGTCTCTTTTCCCTCGTAAGCTGCAATCGCTGCTGTAATCACGGAAACGAGCTCTGTGTCGTCGGTGAGGTTCTCCTCCTCAGCCGGTGCTGCTGCCGGTGCCGGAGCCGGAGCTGCCGGTGCTGCCTGCGGTGCTGCCGCCGGTGCCGGTGCTGCTGCAGCCTTCTTTGCCTTCATCTTTGCCTCAAATACGTTGATGTATTTGAACATGCTGATCAGCCAGCTGATGAAGATCAGGACTGCGAATACAACGCCCATACCCATTAAGGTATTCATTCCGGCTTTCGCCATCTTCTCGCCTGTTGTGTAAACCGGAGAGAAGGAAATTGTCTCAACCTTGTTGAGGTCCTCGTCTGCGATCAGAGTGAATTCCATCGCTCTCTTCTCGTAAACAGTGTTCATTCTTGCGACATAGCCGTCATCACTTTTTGTAACGACTGCTGTCTCGCTGGAAACGAACGCGCCAAGGTCATCCTTAATGGAATCCCAGGATTTTAACGCATTCTCCATAACAGTATCTTTGTTCTTTACGCTTGTTGCAAGGGCCTGTTCGATGGAAGCGTCATCCATCTGGTTGAACAGATCCAGGTACTGCTGGGAGCCGGACTGCATCGCCATTTCGATCTGCGGATCGATCGTTTCAGCGGTGTCAACGGCTGCAGAGCATCCTGCAAGCGCGAAGAGGCAAACTGCCATGCAGAGTGCAAGCCAGATTCTTCTAATTCTCTGTTTCATATTTCAGCCACCTCATATTAGATCGTTCCGTGCTTTTTGGACGGACGATCCTCTCTTTTTGTGAACAGCATCTCAAATGCAGCAGCTACACGCTGTCTTGTCTCGGAAGCCTCGATGATATCGTCTACATATCCTCTCTTTGCTGCCGCAAGTGCGCTTGCCTGCATCTCATTATACTGTGCTGCTTTTTCATTGATCAGGGCTGCCGCATTGTCAGCCTTTGTGATCTCGTCAGCATACATGATCTTCACAGCCGGTACTGCTTCCATGACACCGATCTTCGCGTTCTTCCATGCGTATACAATGTCAGAACCGATGGACTTGCTGTTCATGGTAAGACCTGCTGTTCCGTTTGCCTTGCCGACAACGACAGTTACCTTCGGAACGTCAGCGTTTGCGAATGCGTAGGTCAGGCGTGCTGCCGCCTTCGCGATCTTCTTCTCGTTGCATTTGCAGTTCTTGTAACCATCTACATTGACGAGTGTAAGTACCGGGATCTCGAAAGCGTTGCAGAAGTTTACAAATGCTGCTGCTTTCTCACATCCTGCTGCGGTAAGGGCTGCGTCATAAGTAGCAGTCTTCTCGCCGTCTGTATAAACTTCGCTGCGATTTGCAACACAGCCAACGGTAGCTCCGTTTAAGCGGATAAATGCCGTTACCATCTCCGGTGCGTAGTCCTTCTTCATTTCCATGTAGAAGCTGTCATCAGAGATCATGGACAGTGCGATGGATGTATCGCCTGCGCAGTTCTCGATATCTGTGCAGATTCTGTTTAAGTCATCCTCACATTCGCTGTAAGACATGTCATCCTCGTTGTTAGCCGGAAGGATGGAAACAAGGTTTCTGATCTCGGTGAAAATTTCTTTCTCGGAGCCAGTCGCGCATACGTTTCCTGTCTCTTTTGCCTGATACTCAGCGCTGGAATTATCAGCATCGTTCTCAGCGATTACAAACGGAGCATTCACAAACATTTTTGCGTCCTGTTCCATAAATGTGAAATCAGCCATTTCAGATGCCACAGCCATTCCGCCGCCGCAGTTTCCAAACACAGCCTGGATCTGCGGGATCACACCGGATGCCATTGCCTGGCAGACATAAAGTTTGCCGAAGCCGTCCAGGGCATCCATGCTTTCCTGGAGTCTGAATCCTGCACAGTCAACCAGACCAACAATGGGTGCGCCCATTTTCATAGCCATACTATAGAGCTTCTCGATCTTCTCTGCGTGCATTTCGCCGATGGATCCGCCCATTACGGACGCGTCCTGGCTGTACACATAGACGAGAGCACCATTGATCGTACCATAACCGGTAACAACACCATCTGCAGGGGTTTCCTGAGACTGCATGTTGTAATCAGTGCTTCTGGCAGTAATATAAGCACCAACCTCAACAAAGCTGTTGTCATCAAGCAATTCATGAATTCTGTTGATTGCCGACGTTTTTGTCATTTTGCTGTCCTCCATTATTCCTTAAATTGACGAAAATCAAATTTCTGCCTAGTGTAATAATAAACGGATTTGATGCAAAATTCAAGGAGTTTTTCCCCGCCTTAGCAACATTTTTATCCCTTTTCGTCAGAAAAATTTAAGAAACTTTTTTTCTAATGCCTGTCTCGTGATGCAGTTAATTTTTTAAACCTTCTGCTTCCAGATGACGTTTCATCTCAGTAAAGCCCCGCCCGCGGACTTCTCCGACCTGGTGAACCACCATGAATGCTTCCGGATCGATGTCCATCACGATGCGGTTTAATTTCTGAAGTTCCCTGCCGGAAACTACGGTGACGACGGCCATGGACGTCTTTCTTAAGTGCCCGCCCTCGATCTGGAATAATGTGGTTCCACGGTCAAGCTGTTCCTGCACTGCGATATTGATCTCCTCGTATTTCTCGCTGATGATCTTCGCCTGTACCTGCTTTTTGCCCATCATGAGCATCTTGTCCAAGATCACGGTGTAGACCATGACCATGATAATCCCGTAGAGGATCTTTTCCCGGTCGCGGAACAAAAGCTGGGATAAGAGGATCGCCACATCGAAAACGTACATGGACACAGATACCGGAACCTTAAAGCGTTTCTGCAGGACAAGCGGAGGGATGTCCATGCCGCCGGTGGAGGCACCGGAGCGGATCACGAACCCCAGAGCGAATCCGATCATGATCCCAGCAAAGATGGCACAGAGCATGGGATCCGTTGTGAATACGAAGTCTCCCGCCAGGGCGGTCAGGCGGTCAAGGATGAACGGGTAATAAAATGTCGCAAGCAGGGTCGTCGCCGCAAATTTTTTCCCCAACTCCAGCCAGCCGAGACCGAACATGATAATATTGAAGACTGCCACGAAGCCAGAAAGAGGGATCCCGAAGAAATGCTGTGCCATAAGGCCAAGTCCTGTGGTTCCCGCGGCGATCATGTCCAACGGCAGGATGAAGAGGACGACTCCCGCGGCGTAGACCGTGAGACCAAACAGGATAACCGCAGTCTGGATAACGACAGATGCCGCCTTGTTCTGTTTTGTTTCTGATGTTTCCATTTGTTTTGTTACCTTTCTCTTTGTGTGCTGTTTATTGTTGTCTATTATTGTTTGTATTGTTTATGTATTTTGTATTATTTGTATCTGTTCAGTAGGTCTGCGCACTTGCTGCGCTGACCGTAAGAAAACCTAGGCTAAAAGGCAAAAATCCCATCGGCGTAGCCGATTTGGAATGGATTTTTGCATGTAACTGTGAAGGTACTGAACAGTTACTATTATTTAAATTTTCCGCCTTCGCAATTTTTCGCGTTTTCTGTTCTTTCCACTACCTCTTTATCACAGAAAAGCGCACAAAAAAAGGACGCCCGGAGGCGTCCTCATGAATTTCCCTTATTTGCCGAAAACTGCTTCATAGTCTTTACGGAATTTCTCAATTCCCTGGTCAGTTAACGGGTGATGTGTCATCTGCTCGATTACTTTATACGGAACCGTCGCGATATCAGCGCCTGCAAGTGCACACTCTGTTACATGCATGGTGTGTCGTACGCTTGCCGCGATGATCTCTGTCTCGATATCATGGAGAGCGAAGATCTCTGCAACAGTGTCGATGAGATCGATACCCGGCTGGGAGATATCATCGAGACGTCCTACGAACGGGGACACATAAGCTGCGCCTGCTCTGGCTGCAAGAAGTGCCTGGTTGGCGGAGAAGATCAGGGTCACATTCACCTTGATGCCTTCGGAAGAAAGCACTTTTGTCGCCTTTAAGCCTTCCACCGTCATCGGGATCTTAACGACCATATTCGGGTGGATCTTCGCGATCTCGCGGCCCTCCGCGATCATTCCCTCCGCGTCAGTTGTTGTTGCCTTTACCTCACCGCTGATCGGTCCGTCTACGATAGAAGCGATCTCTTTTAAAGTCTCAACATAATCTTTTCCTTCTTTTGCGATCAGGGACGGATTTGTTGTAACTCCGCAGATCACTCCCATGTCATTTGCTTTGCGGATTTCATCCACATTGGCTGTATCAATGAAAAACTTCATTGGTTCCCCCTCCTGTATTTCAAATAATCGTAACTGCCTGGTATTTTCACAGCTACAAATCGTCATATAAGTCCATTTTAACATGAGGATATGTTTTGTCAATGCATTTCGACGTTTTTCCCGGATTCCGCCCATTCCTGAATGCGTGTTCGCGAAAAGATGCAGATTACAGCAGGCGAGCGCGTTCGGTGTGGAAATTCACCATGACACATTCTTTTTATCCAGCATACGGGATAAATTCAAAACAATCCTCTTCATACACCCCGTCGATCTCGAATCCCCAGCCTTTATCCGACTTTTTCACTGCCAGACGGCATCTGCGTCCATCGGAGAGCTCCATGTCCACAAAGTTTTCCAGATCTGTCGCCCGGACATAGTACTTTGTTCCCACTGGAAGTTTCTCCTCTTTTTCACTGCCGTCTGCTTCCATCATCGTCACCGGAAGCTCCCTCGTGGATACCAGCGCCGCCTCATCCTCCTTTGAATCGCAGACATTGACTTTTGTATACACATCATTCTCTGCCACCGGCATCCCGCTCTCACCCACATGGAATTTCCGGTAAGCGTCATATGTTCCCAGGGCATCCACTCTGCGGGTAAGGTAAAATCCATCCGGATCATTTAACAGGGCGCCATGAGGACTGTCATTCGATGTACCAACATGGCAGATCTCTTCTCCCTTCAGGTCAAAGACTTCCATGGTCCTCCAGTCATTCTCACTCTGGATCTCCGTGTAGAGATATGGGTGCCCGTCATCTGTCATGACGATCCAGCCGTACTGGGGCTGTCCATAGAGTTCCATCGTGAATTCTTTCTTCTTTCCACCCTGTTCCCGCTCGATCGTGATATTTCTCGTGTCATACCCGTCTGCGGCATCATCAAAATGATAACTCACAGAAGTATCGTTTTCCTCGTGCTCATACGTCACAGTCTCCCAGGGACTGATCTTTTCTGCCCAGCCTTCTGAAGCTTTCCCTATATAGTCTGTCTGGAACATCGCTTCATTTCCGGCAAACGGAACCTCCACTTCAACAGCTCCTGCCGCATATGAGGCGATAACATACTGGTCAAAATGAATGCACACACCTGTTTTTGTGATGCACCATCCCAGTGGCCCATATCCATCCGTCCCCGCAAACAGACTGTCCACAGTCATTTCATAATCTTCGAATAATCCCTTCTCCTCCTTCTGGTCAGAAAGCTCCTCCTCCACATATTTCCGGAATCCCGGAAGATCTTTTACTACATCGCAAAGTTCCAGCTCTTTTCCTGTCTGCGTATCGAAATTGTGGTATTCCGTCACAGAGCTTGGATGCGCGCCTCCCAGATCATAATATTTCAGCCAGTACATACTGACGACCGTATGGTCGAAGCGGACCGGATTAAATTCATAATTGCAGACATATGACTGCTTCATATCCGGGTAATTGTTCCGCATATCCTCAGCTTCTTTTTTATAGGAGGCATACTCCTCTTTATTCTGGCTGACCAGGTTTTTATTCAGGAAAATGAGCGACTGCTTCAGCGCATCATATCCGTCCCCCTGTACATAGACCTTGTCGCAGCGCGATGTGATGATTGGAGTCTGGTCTGTGTCATCCCATTCCCCGTCATATTCCCCGCTTACCGCGATAGGGATCAGGGTGAAGCGGTCCGTCTGGGCATCCGCGCCCGTATTCCCATTTTGATCAGTGCCCGATATGCTCTCCACCGCACTCTCCGGCTCACGTTCCGCTGTGGATCCAGTCTCACCGCTCTCCTGTGTCGTCTCCGCCGCTGTATCCACCGTCACTATATCTTTTTTCTGACAGCCGGTCATGAGACTCATTGCGATCAGGAGATATAGACCATATTTTCTCATACTGTTTCCTCCCTTTATCAATTTTTATAACCATTCGATTTTATTTGCCGATGACATGCAGCATTCACATTCTGTTTCCCTTTGCAGCCGAAATTTTCCTGTATCAGGATTATTCCTTTTTATAGCCTTATCTTATCGCACATGCTCCGGGGAATCCATTTCTTTTCCCTTACGAATTCTTAAAACAAAGCGGAAGAAAACAGAACGTACAGCGGATCTCCCCCTCTTGCAAAAAATTTCGGCATATTTGGGCATAAAAATACCGGAAACAGGCAGTTCCCCATTTCCGGCATTTTCATCATATTCTCATATATCTATTTTATCTGCGCGCCGCGTCTCTACAGCATCCAATCCTTCAAAACATCGTGATCACGCAGAAGTTTTCCAACGATCGTCTTATCGATCTTTCTGAGCAGCGGCTTTTTCAACATTTCAAACGGCATCGGAAGCTTCATCTCAAGCGGGGACTTTCCGTCCATGAGCTTCACCGTGCTGTCTAAGAGCTCTCTCACATCATAGACACTGCCCCATACCTCCGGCACACCGCGGTCCACTCCACAGAGTCCGTATACTGCCTCCATGGCGGTACGGACAGAATACTCTGTGGTAAAGATCGTATCTCTCGGAGTCTCCGCAAACTGTCCAAGGAAAGCGGCATTTACAGAACCGTCCGGAATTACATCCGGGCGGTCTCCGGCAGACCTCGGCATAAAGAATGCGGTGATATACGGCATCATGGTCGGCGTGCAGTTGCACTCTTCTCCTGATAGTCTCTCGATATCCTCCACCGGGATTCCGAGATGATACAGCCACTCGGCGGTGATCTCCTTACCGGTACACTCCTTCATGGGTTTCTTCACATAGTCGCCCGGGACATCGGTGAACAGGCTGTATACCCATACACACACCTCGTCCTTCTTCTGATTCTTGAACTGTCCCTGGCGGTTGATGGTCCAGCTCAAAAGCCACTTGGAATCGCGGCAGCTCACGATACCGCCGGTAACAACTTTGCCTGTCCTCGGGTCGCGCTTGCAGATTTTCTTGATCTGGTCGATGATCTCTTCATTTGCGGTGGTGACCGTCGCAGACTCCCAGTTCGTCTTCTCGATATCGGAGCAGAATTTTTCCGGATGACCGAAGGACGGATCCTGTGCTGCAATTTTCTTCCAGAGGCTCCAGCAGCCGCTGCTTCTCACTTCCGCGTCACCCACCGGCGCATGGTTCTGGTCACCGTAGATCGTCCCTTCTGTACAGCTTCCGTTTGTGATAAACACAAGATCCTTTTCCGTCAGCGGGATCTCCGTGTCCCCGTTCTTCGTGCGGCACTCGATAGCGCGGGCCGTCTTCTTTCCGTCCGTGATCTCAAAGCGGACGTTTGTGACCTCTGTGCCGAACCGAAACTCCACGCCTGCCGCCTCCAGGTATTTCTGCATCGGCAGAATCAGGGATTCGTACTGGTTGTAGCGGGTGAATTTCAGAGCGGAGAAGTCCGGAAGGCCGCCGATATGGTGGATAAATCTCTGGAAGTACCGCTTCATCTCCAGGGCGCTGTGCCAGTTTTCAAAGGCGAACATGGTTCTCCAGTAAAGCCAGAATTGGGAGCCGAATACCTCATCATCGAACACATCCTCGATGGTCTTGTCATAGAGATCCTCATCCTTCGTGAAGAAGAGCTTCATGATCTCCATACTGCCCTTCTGGCTCAGACCAAACTTTCCGTCCGTATGGGCATCCTCGCCGCGGCGCTCTGTGGCACGACAGAGAGAATAGTTCGGGTCATGCTTGTTTAACCAGTAATACTCATCGAGAACGGACGCGCCTGGAACCTCCAGGGACGGGATGCTGTGGAACAGATCCCAGAGGCACTCGAAATGATCCTCCATTTCGCGGCCGCCGCGCATCACATATCCTCTTGTCGGATCATCGATTCCGTCGCAGGCACCTCCGGCGATATCCATGGCCTCTAAGATGTGGATGTTCTTTCCCGGCATCTGGGCATCGCGGACGAGAAAGCATGCCGCCGCCAGGGATGCGAGACCGCTTCCCACAAGGTACGCGGACTTCTCCTCGATTCCCGCCGGCTTCTCCGGGCGGGCGAACGCTTCGTAGTTTCCGTTTGTGTAGTAGATTCCCTTGCTGTTCTTATCATGTTTTCCGAGTTCTGTGTTGCGGTAATCGGATCTGCTTCCATGGGAAGTCTTTTTCATCTTATCCATTTCCATGTTTCCGCGCTTCTTCGCCGCGAGTACCGCTGTGATTCCAGCTCCGGCCGCCAGAACTGCTCCGGCTTTCCATCCTTTTTTGCTCATCGTTTCTGGTTTCCTTTCCTGTTTATTTCATTTCTACATTCCGTATCATGTAGTTTTCATAACTATATTGCTGCTTTTGATAGTAATCCTTTCCACGGGCTTTGTCAAGCTTTCCATTCAAATATTTTGAACGCAAAAGTTTTTTCTGCGCTTCCCGCCTTTTATCTTCTCCTTTTTTCTGATTTTCATTCAAAAAGTACCCCGCCCGCTGTCTCTATAGGGGCAGCGAACAGGGTACTAAAAAGGGGAGGATTTGATTCCACCGATTTACTAGCGTTTATCAGTGTTTAAAAAGGCTGATAAACGGGCATTTTTGCCCTTTTTCAGTTTATCTCTGTTTATATGTGTTTACCTAAAGTGTGTCAAAAAGTGTGTCAAACTTTTCACTACATCAAATAATTTCATTCAAACCTTTCTAATTCCATCGGAAATTTACAAGTTATTTTTCAATGTTGATTTCATTGAAATTTTCAAATGATTTTTCGGTGAAAAAGTTCTATTGTAAAACCAGAAAGGGGGAAGGGAAATTTGCAAAAAGATAAAGATGCCAAACCGCAGGATCTAGTTGGCATTTATTGTGAGCTGGCAGAAATTCTAGGAATGGATGACGTGCTTACCATCTACGAACATTTTAGAGGTCAGCAAATATCATTTCCCACTCGCCTGTACTCAAAAGATTACATTATCGAAAGGGTTGTATCTAACCCCTCACAGTCTTTAAAGAAAATGGCTGTAAAATATGGATATTCTGAGCGCCGTTTACGCCAGATAATTCAAGAAAAACACTAAAGGAGATAACAACTATGGGATTTTGGGATACTTTAGGAAATGCTCTCGATTCATTCGGGGAAATGAATCAATCTGCAATCAGTGACGCAGCAAAGCTTTCTACCGATGAACTTTTTCAGAAAGTCAACACGGTCAACGTCTTACTTAATCCTCTCATCTATGCCGCATGCACGGAAGAATTAAAAAAGCGCGTCCATCGCATGGCAAAAAGTGATCTACTAGAATTTTATGATGAATTTGCATCTCTTGAACGCACCGACGCAAAGGACATATTGATCGATGAACTGAAAATACGCGGATACGTTTTTGACAACGACTAATTTAAACTATACATTTCTTTAGGAGAAGGAGGAAACATATGTTTGGATTTGGAAAAAGTAAAGAACAAAAGGCAGCCCAAAAAGAAATTGATCGTTTAACTCGTCAAAGTGAACAGATTCGGAAGTTTGTTGAAAATAAACATTCCGAAATAGATAACGATCCTAGTTTATATAAATGGCAAAAACAACGCCACAAACGTGATATAGATAAACTTTATACTGTACACTGCCTCAAAACCGGTGAAAAAATGAGAGAATTAAAAGAAAAACTTAAATAATCTTAAAAGTAAACGGCTATATGTCTTCTGACATGTAGCCGTTTTTTATGAAAGGATATAATCATGAAAAAAATCATTAAAGAACTTGCAATCGAATTACTCTTAACATCACTTGTATTTCTGTCAGAGAATGTAAAACGTTCTAAAACAAATTCCAAATAATTTTTACATACATCCTATGAACCTAAAGGGATCAGTCTGACAATCTACGTTGTCAAGCTGTCCCTTTAGAGATTTAGAGATTTATTTTTTCTGTCCATGGTACCTTTATCTTAGATATGCTATAATTTTAGCAAGCCATGAGGAGGTACTCGGTATGAACAACATTCTCGATTTTTACGATTTTTTAAAACACACAGCTTACCGCTTGACGGATAAAGGAAAGATTCGTCGTAATTCGCTTGATGGAACTCGCCTTACCAGTAATTCTATTACCATTACTCAAATAGATTTCGACTCTTTCAATGGTAAGCTCATTGATTTTGATGTCTCATATAAAATATCAGTTTCTGATTCAACCAATTCAATCATCGTCACCAGAATGCCTAATGGACAAGTCGACTCTGAGGAATGGGATACGCTATTCAGCGACATTGATTTCTCAACCAAAAAGAGCGAGGATATAGCAGAAATCAAAAGCCTATTCAAACACTATTTCAAGAAAGCTATTGCTCAATACTTAAAGGGTAATCCTGCTGCCACTCACTTCACTGGTTGGGTTCAACATATGGATGGATTTACATATCTTCCATTAGGAGATTTTCCTGCTAATGCTAATGTGCTAAAAACAAAGCAGATTTTCTTCAATCATTATTTGAATAACCGTGAATTCCATTCCTCACTGAATGAGTGTTGTGAACAGACAAATAATTTTCAGCCTTTTTTTGATTTTATTTTTTCTGACAAAAATATTTTTACCGTGTTTGCCTACGGTCTACACTCAGTTCTTTTCGACTATCTTTCCGAATACAGACCGTTTAAATTTGAAAACGTCTCCAATACAGATACAGCACTGTTCTCTCTTTGCATGTATGGGGATAATGTCAGCGCCATAAAAATTATCGCCAATATTCTCTTGAACTTTTTTGAGATCGACGCTAATAACTGGAAAACCATTAAACGAGACGTTCATATATCTGCCTCTTCTTTGTCGACCAAAAATTTTGATAGACAGCGTTCCTACATGAGCGTCCCTATCCTCATTACATCCAAAAAGAATAATTTAACAAAGGCAAGTAGCATTATCAAAAAAATAAATAATATGCGCGAACGCGGAACACTTCATGCTTTTCCTGTATACATTAACCGCTCTCCTATACTCGCAGATGAAATTCTAAATTGTAATCTCAATTTTGTTAATTGTGACAATCTTGGCGGGAATGAATCTCTTTCCCTTCTTCACCTGCAATTTTTATTACTTGTATATTATTTTATTCTATTTTTAATTGAGATTAGCAATTCCATGGATCAAAATGAGAAACACTACAATTTCATACACGCTAGTCTCTATAATACTGCTAAACTTTATGCTCTTTCCAATGAATGGTTAGAAGAAAACCTTCCCAGTTATCTATTATTCAATACAATGAATTGTTTTTGCTACTTCCTTTTATATGAAAAAAAAGAGGAGCTTGTAAAACCGATCTTAACATATGCTGTAAAAGCTTTTTTATTGAACGGTAATTCATCCGAAGCTACCTCCTCCTCTTTAACAGCCTATAAAGGGCAGCAGGCAGATTTTCTGAAACACTTTGCACTCTTCTTGCTACATCAAAGTAAATCTGCCGCAAACAGCGACTGGCTCTTTTCTGGAACAGAAAAACGCGGCAACAAGGAGGAATGTTATTATTTACGTCAAAAAGACGGATTCAAAAAATTTCAAGAATATTTAAATAAAAAAAAGCTTCCGTCGATCAATCAGCGGAATTTTGACAAGATGCTCCGCGATCATGGATTACTAAAACTTCCAGCATCTGGGAAATCCAATACTCTTTGCCGCGGAAACAAAGAATACTATTATGTACTGTATAAAGATAAGGTCAGTCTGTTCCTTAACGAGAATTTTCAAAAATGATCGTTTGGATATCCAGCTTTATTTTTTTCATATCAGAACGTGATAATTGTATTCTTTCTCCGTTAATATAACTGATCGGATTGAGTCCGATATGCATGTGAGGGAGAACCATTTCTCCCTCATTTCCTCTTTCATGAAGAGCAAAAACGATCTGATAATTATTTTGGAAATAATCAGCAATTGCATAGCAAACCTTTGCGTACTGTTCAAAACCAATAATTTCATTTTTCTTAAATGCAATAAAAATATGCCGAATTCGTTTATAGTTCGTTTTCCTATATCTCTTTTGAATCAATACAAACCGATCTCTAATTGTCTTAATATTTTCTTTTGACACATCCTGCGGACAAAAAATACCATGCGGGCATTTTTCTATATCAAGAATATAATGTACTACATTCTGGATATCTTTTTCCTTTGCGTATGATCCTTTTATTACTCTAACGATAGCCATGTATAATCCATCTCCTCTTTAATTTCCTCTAAACATTCTGATTCCGTCATTCTCCCTGCTTTCTGTTTTTCCATCAAATAACCAAACTTTTCTAACATTCGAAATGTTAAAGATGCATCCGTACCATCTGTGTGTTTTGTGGCACAATCAATAATATACCGACTAAACTTCTTGCCGCTATTTTCTGCCAGTTCATTCATTATTTCATATTCCTCTTGGGTACACCGGAACGATCTGCTTACTGATTTATTCTCAGCAGTTTTTTTCTGTTTTTTGTCCATAATTTACCTCTTTTCTTTAATTTTGTATTTTGTAATTTGTATTTAGTATTTCATATCTATCATTTTCATTGATTATATGGGCATTATATTTCTGTAATATATCCACCCATAACAAGATAGCAGTTTGTAATACAAAACATTTTTGCATTCATTATCTTCACTGTCTGCATTCGTATTCTTTTCTATTCGTCGGTATTTACCCTCAAAGATATTTTTTCATCTCCGTCTGTACTTCTTTCTAAAAAATACGAAAGGAGTTTTTTATGCTCAAAATTATTTGTAATACAAACTGCTATACGGAATCTTGGATTTTCAACTTATACATTATCAAACGGAACGGAGGTGCAATCTAATATGAATATCACAGAATCATCTCCGGCATATACACCATTATCAGAGAAAGGATTATTGAGCATAGCGGAATTCATGACTTACGCAAGTGTCGGAAAAAATACTGCTATAAAGCTCTCTCGAACTGCTCATTGTCGTGTTGCTATTGGAAGACGAGTTTTAATCGACAGAGTGAAATTTGATGAATGGTGCCACTCAAATTGTGAATAAAAGAAAGGAGTTACAAATGAACACATCCGAAAAGAAATTACCTAAAGGAATCAGTTATCGTAAAAGTGACGGGCGTTATATAGGTCGTTTTAGGTATCACACAGAACTCTATACCGTATATGGAAACACGGTAAAAGAAGCAGTAAAGAACCTAGAAACAGCCCGTTACCAAATCATGAATGGGGTATATTTTAAGGATGATTCTATAACATTCGATTCATGGTTCGAAATTTGGATTAATGACTACAAGAAACCAAATTCAAAGACAGGAACTATCAATACCTATACACAGAATTATCGGGCATATATCCATGATGCACTTGGAAAAAAACAAATGCGTGACATAAGAACCGATCAGATTCAAAGATTCTACAATATCCTGTCCGACAAAGTTTCGCACAACACGCTTGAAGTATGCCGTGCAATTTTAAACGGCATGTATACACAGGCTATTAGGAATGAATTACTGCAAAAAAATCCCATCGCTAATGCTGTATTACCAAAAGATAACAAAAAACATACCGCAAGGGTTTTATCTGAATCCGAACAAAGAACTTTTTTAAAGTATGCAAAAAGTAGTCGTTTCTATCCTATTTACGAATTAGCTCTTTCAACTGGAATGCGCAGCGGTGAATTACGCGGCTTACAATGGAGTGATATTGATTTTGAAAACAGAGTAATTCATGTCACACATACCTTAGTTTACTATGATGGGACAACCTTCCTTGATTCACCCAAAACGCAATCAAGTGAACGGGACATACCCATGCTAAATAATGTTGAAATTCTCTTAAAGCAGCAGCGTCGTTTCAGATTTGAATATCGGGCAAAAATGGGGGAGCTATGGAATCCTGTAAAAGAGTTTGAAGATCTCGTATTTACCAATTACTACGGGAATCCCATAAACCGAGACTGCTTTAAACGAGATCTGGACAAAGTTATAAAACAAATGGTCGATGATGGCATCCCTTTTCCACGAATTACACCACATACGTTCCGACATACCTTTGCCACTCGAAGCATCGAACATGGAATTTCGTATAAGGTTTTACAGACCATCATGGGACACAGTGATCTTTCCACCACAATGGACACATACGCTCATGTTCTTCCGAACACAAAAGCTTCTGAAATGGAGAAACTGGAAAACATGTTTAAAATCGTGTAATGTGTGTCAAATGTGTGTCAAAAGCCTGTTCTCCACGAAACCTGTATCTTGAAAACATTTGTATTGATCTGGTGCAAATCCTTATAAAATAAGGCTTTGCTCAAAAAAATACCTCACCCGCTGCACAGGGCAAACAGGCAAGGTATTAAAAAGGGGAGGATAAGTATTAATCTTTTTCTTTTGTACTGGTCATAGGATTGCCCGTTTTTCCGTTTTTATACATTCATCATTGATTTTCCATACACATTTTTTTATAATAAGCTTACGGAATACATTCAGATTGGAGAATACAGAAATCATGAAAAATCTTGTAATCGGACAGTCCGGCGGACCTACCGCCGTCATCAACGCGAGCCTTTATGGTGCGGTAAAAGCATTCAGGGAATCCGGCGCGGACGGACATGTTCTCGGAATGATCAACGGAATCGAGGGATTCCTCGCTGACCATGTGATGGACCTTTCCACGGACCTCTCTGACAAGGAACTTGAGCTCTTAAAGCTCACTCCGGCCGCATACCTTGGTTCCTGCCGTTATAAACTTCCGGCAGATTTAGACAGTGAAGTTTACCCTGCGATCTTCGATAACTTCCGTGAGATGAACATCGGATACTTCCTCTATGTGGGCGGAAACGACTCCATGGACACCGTGGACAAGCTCTCCCGCTATGCGGAGAAGATTGGAAGCGATGTGAAATTCATCGGAATCCCGAAGACCATCGACAACGATCTTGTCCTCACCGACCACACACCGGGCTTCGGAAGCGCCGCAAAGTATGTTGCCTCCACCGTCCGCGAGATCGTCCTCGACGCCTCCGTCTATCAGCAGAGATCCGTCACCATCGTCGAGATCATGGGACGCCACGCAGGATGGCTCACCGCTGCTTCCAGGCTTGCAAGAAAATATGAGGGCGACAACCCATGCCTTATCTACCTCCCGGAGACTCCGTTCTCCTTAGAGCAGTTCTATAATGACCTGGACGCTGCATTCAAGAAATCCCCGAACCTCGTTGTCTGCGTCTCCGAGGGAATTGCCGATGAGGGCGGCACCTTTGTCTGCGAGTACTCCGACGCAGCGAAGCTCGATTCCTTCGGTCACAAGATGCTCACCGGCTGCGGTGAGGTCTTGGAAAGCTTTGTCCGCGACAAGTTCGGCGTGAAAGTCCGCTCCATCGAGTTAAATGTCAACCAGCGCTGCAGCGGCATGATGGTATCTGAGACGGATATCGAGGAAGCTGCCATGGCAGGCGCTGCCGGTGTGAAGGCAGTTCTCGCCGGGGAGACAAAGAAGATGATCGCCTTCAAGCGTGACTCCGACATGCCGTACAAGATGCACTGCACACCGGAGGATGTAAGCCTCATCTGCAATCAGGAAAAGAAATTCCCAAAGGAATGGATCAACGCGGCAGGAAACGATATCACCGATGACTTCTCAGCTTACGCTCTCCCGCTGATCCAGGGCGAGCCGAAGCGCGTGATGGAGAACGGGGTGCCGAAATACCTGTACAGAAAGTAAGTTTGGTATTATCACCCATAACCGCGAATTTTAACAAAACTCTTCAACAAAAGCAAAAGCCCGTGAAAACATGCTTCCACGGGCTTTTTCCTTTTCTTTCCTTGGTAAGAACTCTCCCACTTCCTGTCCCAGACTTATTCAAGATCGAAACAGCCCTGCACCGCTGCCAAACGAAATCCACTTTTCCATTTAACTGCTGCACAGAGCTGTTTATTTTTCATATTCCATTAATTCACTTCACTGATATCCATCAGCCCGCACCCGTCATAGAAGAACTTTAAAATCTCCTGGCAGGTCTTTCCCTGCTTTGCCATGCCCTGGGCACCGTTCTGGCTCATGCCGACACCGTGTCCGAAGCCGCCTCCGTAGATTGTGAAGGTCGTCACCTGATTTTCATCGGTTCCGTTGTTCTCGATATAGATGAAACCGCTGGGAAGCGTATCCCATCCCGTAGATGTGGAACCGTCTTTCCTGTTGTATACAAGTGATACATTTCCGAGAATGCTGCGGATCCTGCTCTGCCCGGAAAATGTCTTGGAACCTTCCGTTCCAACGACCTTCAGGGTCTTCGCGTATCCGCCCGCTCCCCTGGATGTGATCGTAAGTCCCGTGATCCTGCCGACCCCGCCGATCTTTTCGTCCAGGATCGTGCTGGTGGTCTTCGTGTTCCAACGGAACATCGGGAAGTCAGAGTCGTAGGCATCTGTGTTCTCGTCCTTGATAAAGCTCTCAAAGGCCTCGTTGGATGTCAGATCCAGCTTCTTCGCCTTGTTGTTGATCGTGACTGCCCTGAGGTACGGCGTGTTGGACGCATCCGCTCCCCACACACTTCCGTCGGTTCCATGCCCGTCAGATGTGGAGTAATAGAACGCCTCGATGGGATCCCCGTTGTATTCCAGAAGCTGACCAAAGGTCTCATTCACAGCGGTATCCGTGGAATCGAAGGTCAGCGTGTTGTTGTACACCTGGAAATTCGTGCTGTCATCCACATGGGCACCGTAGGTCGAGTAGGCATTGCCCTGAATCTGCCTCCATGCGTAGGTTCTCGCACAGACCGCCTGGGCCTTCAGCGCCTCCAGCTCATAAGTCGGCGGCATCTCGCTCGGTGTCACCCGCTTTAAATATTCCTCGAGATCCACCTCGTTTAAGAGAAGCAGGCCGTCACTCTCCTCCGTGATCTCCATATGTCCCGGATAGACGGGCATTCCCTGAGCGCGCTCCAGACTGTGTACCGTGATCATTCCGCCTTCATTTGCGGAACGGAATGTGAGACGCCCACTTGCGAGCCTTGAATCTCCCGGTTTTATCGTCACCGTCTCCCCTGCTGCGATGGACTCCGTCTTTGCATCCTTCTCATCTCCGTACTCCAACACTGCCATGGAGTCGCAGGAAAGTGTGATCGTATCATGGAACAGTGACTTAAATCCGTTCGTCATGATAAGCACGCGGATCATGTCGATATCCGGTTTCTCCGTCGTCAGGGCCGCACAGATCTTTCCATCCGCCACCACAAATTCCTGCATGTGGTAGCCGACGAGAATATCCTTCTTCTGCTGTTCCCTGAGAACACCGTAGGTCCGATAGATCTTAAACTGATCCGCCAGCGGCACGCTGCCGTAGCCGTCGATCTCAATCTCTGTGTCGCGGACCGCAAGGACCGTTCCGGTGATCTTCTCTTTCTTCAGCACCAGTCGTTTTGGGGTTCCGCCCTTTAAGTACAGATCTCCGATCTGACCGGAGATCTCGCTCTCATCCTTTAAAACTCCCTTTACCGGAAATTCCCTCTGGATATTTCCGATAAAGACCGTCACTGTCTTTCCGGAGAATCCCGAGATCCAGGCATTCTCGTAGACGATCTCGTCCGAGACCATCTCCTCCACCTTTAAGATCTCATCGTCTCTCGCCAGAAACCGGATCTTCTGGTCAATGTATCCATCGAGGTAAAGTCCCTCAAACTGAAAAATACCGTCCCTCGTGTAGGCTGTCCATGCAGGCGCACCATCCACATTGTCCGGTGTTCCGTAAAGGTCCGTCTCCACCTCAGCCACAGCTCTGTCCGGATCCACCGCCGCGCGGAACGCGTCATAGAACTTCCAGAAATTCTCACTGGAGACCGCCTTTTTCGCCCGGTCACCGGAATCCACATAAGAAAGGAGCGCATCTGTTTCCCCTTTTCCCTCTTCCGATGCCTTTTTTGCCCAGTCCGAAAGAACCGCGTATGTAACTGCGGACGTAGCGCTCCGCTCGTCCGCTTTGACCGATCCGCTGTCAAGATATCCCTGACCATAGAGGTAGTCCATATATTTCACATACCACTGGTCCGATAGATCTTCATCAAAATTCGACGTCTCCGGCGCATTTTCAAGAATTCCATCCCCCGACTCCAGTGTCAGTGCCACCGTCCGGGATGCCGCTGCCAGGGAGACTCCATCCTCTTCCCTGTCCAGAAGTACGATCACGATCAGCAGAACCACGATGAACGTCGTGACTCCCGCCATCCAGTTTATCAGTTTCCTTCTCTCGTTCATAATTCCTTTCCCGACCAGAACCAGCTACTGTTCGTCACCGTGTTTTTTATACTCGCCGTTCTGTTCGTCGATCCGCTTCAGATTTACATAGTCCTCTTCTTTTATGCTCAGACTCTTCTTTGAAAGGAGATATTCCTGAATCTGATTATAAATATGAATGATGACTGCCATCAACGGAACCGCAATGATCATTCCCACAAATCCGCACAATCCGCCGAACAGCAGGATCGAAAACAGTACACCAAAGCTGGAAACACCTGTGGAATTTCCCAGGATCTTCGGTCCTAAAATATTTCCGTCAAACTGCTGAAGCACAAGGATCAGCCCGATAAAGTACAGACACTGTTTCGGACTGATGAGGAATACGAGGATCGCACACGGAACTGCTCCAATAAATGGTCCGAAGAACGGTATCACATTCGTCACTCCGATAATCACGCTGATCAGCAGCTCATACGGCAGCTTAAACAGATGCATCAGGATAAAGCAGAGAATTCCGATGATCAGGGAATCGATCAGTTTTCCGATAATAAAGCCGGAAAACGCTTTTTTAATAAACTGGAATTCTGCCACAACGATATTGGCCGCTTTCAGTGGAAGAACGGAATAAATAAATTTTTTTCCCTGCGCTGATAGGGATTCCTTGATATTTAACAGATAGACCATAACGATCAATCCGATCAGCATGTTTTTTGTCAGCGTGATCACATTCATGACTCCGCTGGATACGCCGCCGACAATCTTCTCAATATTCTGGAAGTTCTGGAAATTGGAGAGATTCGACATTAAGTCCGTCTCCATCCAGCTCTGAAAATACTGGGCTGACTGCTCGTAAATATTTAAGATTGCCTGCTCCACCGGCGGGTTGTTCACGAAGAATTCCGTCAGCCAGTCATACACGTTCTGGAAATAAACCGGCATCATGTTGATGATCCCCACGATACTGGAATAGAGCTGCGGGATGATCATGCTGGAAAGGCTTACGACCACCACGATCAGAAACGCAAGGCTTATCACTGTTCCAACGGCTTTTCCAAGGAAATTGCCGAAGGATTCACTCTTGAACCGTTTCTTTGGCGCGATCTTCTTTTCCTCGTCCTCTTTTTTCTTGTCGTCATCGTGCACATACACGACTGTATTGTAGCACCAGTTATAGACCGGAGACATTAAAAAAGCAAGTACAGCGCCGTAGATCACCGGTGCCAGGACAAACCGCACTTTTCCCAGAAAGGCAAACACTGCATTCCTCTCCAGAAACAGAAAGACGACAAACACCGCTGCGATCAGTACCAGGATTGCCGTCACCCCCATGTAAATGTATCGTTCGAACCGTTCATTTTTCATAAAAAAGTTTCTCCTTTGCAGTTGTTTCTTCCATTCATATCATATGTATCGAAACCTGTTTGCACCCATAATATCATACTTCCCATGTTTAGAAAAGAGCATTTGCGAAATCTAAACCCCCGTCATGCGCGGAAATCATGCGTCGTTCATCCATGTAAAATAACGCCATGTTATATCCCACTATATGAAAAGAAGCAGCGATCTCTCGCTGCTTTTTTATCTTTCGCAATCCCAAAATGCCGTTTCCTGAATAATTGACGCCTAGCAATGCTAGGTGGGCATCCGCACTTAAACATCTGCCTTCCACTCTTTGGAGGCCTGACATCCGTTCAAGAATATAGGAATCCCGTATGTCAAAATGTAGGTTCAAAATAGACAGGAGTGTCGAACATCCCAGGAATCACATTCCCTTTAACTGAGAACTATTATAGCGCATCACGGATCATTTTTCAAGTTCCATTTCCTGGTGTCATGTATTTTTCTGCGACTCATAATTACAACTCCCGACATAGCTGTAAACCGGATCTTCGATCCCTGCTGTACTGTCTGTCTTGTCTTTAACACAGACAAAGCATCCCAAATATCGGCTGATCTTTTTTTACATCATACCTTTTAAGAGCTTTGCTGTCTCCTCCGGTGTCTCACAGAGGTAATCTGTCCCGGCGCTCTGGAGTTCTTCACGGCTTCCATATCCGTAAAGCACGCCGATCACGGAAAGTCCCGTTTTCTTCGCACCGTATACATCATGTTCCCGGTCACCCACCATGATCACGGAAGGCTTCTCCTCCTCGCTGATGCAGTTTTCTTCCAGGACATAGCGGATCACATCGTCCTTATTCACACGCGCTTCATCCATGGACGCGCCGCCGATAAATTTAAAATACTCTGTCAGTTGGAAATATTCCAGGACTTTCTTTGCGGTCTCCTCCGGCTTCGATGTTGCCACATAGAGTTCGAGGCCAGCCTCCTTTAAGGTCTTTAACATATCTTCCACGCCATCGAACGGCGCATTATCCATCCAGCCTTTCACATCGTAGTATTCCCGGAACACATAGATCGCATCATTTGCGTCCTTATCTGAAAAATTATAATATCTCTTAAAGCTGTCGAAGAGCGGCGGTCCCACAAACGGTTTCAAGACCGAAAGGTCATCCACATGGATGCCGTAATGTTTCAGCGCATACTGAACACCCCTCGTGATCCCTGGCATGGAATCCGTCAGTGTGCCGTCAAGATCAAAAAATACTCTTTTTAACTTCATCATTTTTCCTCTTTCACGTATTTCCAATTTCATGAGTTTTATTATCCCATGCCCCCATTTAAATGTCAATTATAAAATCCTGTACTGCCCTTCCGCCAACCTCCACTATTTTCCATGGCTATCGACTTTTCGTTTTCAAACCGACAGAATATATCACCTGTATTCTATTTCAGATCTGCAACTGCAAAAAAGCGGCACCCACCAGAACCGCTTTTTTACGGTTCTGGCACATGCCGCCTTTCCCTTATCCTTTTTATCTGACCCGGAGTTTACCGGAAAAACTCGTGATTTCCATGTTTAAACAGGAATTCCAGATGTCTGTCAAACCAGCTGGCGTTCTTTTTTGATGACGCATGCCGGTTCATAAAATACAGGGCACCGTCCGTCAGGTCTTCACCTGAGAGCGCCCGCCCTACGGCCTCCACCGTCTCGGCTGTGACCCTGCATCTCTTGATGGAGCCGTTGGACACCGGTGAAAACTGGTGTTTCTGGTAGACAACTTTCGTGATCGTGTTCGGGAATGAGTCATTCTCCACACGGTTTAAGATCACGTTCGCCACCATGACACGGCCTTCCATGTCACAGTTTCCAGCTTCCGCCTGCACGATCCGTAGAAGAACATCGTAGTCGCTGTCAGAGTAGCCGGTGAAAACTTCCCTTGCAGGCTCCTCCGCCGCAGTCTCTTCCGCTTCCGCCTGTACCTCTGTCACAGGTGAGCCTTCTGCTTCCGCCTCAACCTGCACAGCTCCGGCCTCTGCGTTTCCCGCAGTTTCCACTTCCGGCCCCGCAGACTCATCCTGAGCCCCATTGCTCTCGTCTGCTTTTTCCGAAGCTCCTGCGTCCTCGGCGCTGTTCTTATCATTCGTCTCTGTATTTTCAGTTTCTTTCTCGATATCTGCTTCCGTCTCCGCGGATGATGCTTCATCCGCCGTCGTCTCATCCTCTAAAACATTTCCGTCTGTTTCCGGAAGAGCAGTATCTTCTGTCTCCTCCAGACTGTCTTCATCCGAACCTCCCTGCGTCTCTGCAAACGCTACGATCGCGTTTTTGCCTCCGCCCTGGAAGTCCACCGCTGTAAATGGAATCACTGCAATCAGTGTTGCGCCCATCGTGAGAATTGCCGCATTCCGGTGCATCTTCTTTGTCACACCGGTGAAGAGTGATTTCACAAACTGAAAGACTGTCTGAAGAAATGAGTTCCATGGATTCATTTTTGAATACCCTCTTTCTCCGTCCTGTCGCCGGTTGTTCATTCCGACCGTTTTCCGGCCGGTGTCTGTGATTATAGGAGAATGAGAGGGCAAATGTCAATAAGCCATGGCCAACTTTGTTACATTTTACAGCCCGTTTTTTAATGATTGTTACATTTTATTAATATCTTTTCCAAATATTATCGGCATAAAACCTAAATTTTTGGTGGTATTGGCAAGTATAAAATATTGCAAATGTTACAATTTTGTTAAATATTGATTCCCCACTTTCAGGTGGTTTCCGATAACTTTTTCATTTATGTTAACCATTTTGCTGCAAATCCAGCAGTTTTGCTCCCACATAGTCCGCGAGAGTCTGCGGGGAAAGCAGTACCTGGAATCCCCTCTGGCCCGCGCTGACAGCGATCGTTTCGTATTTTAACGCCGCCTCATCAATAAAAGTCGGGAACTTTTTCTTCATTCCGATAGGAGAACAGCCACCGCGGATGTACCCCGTTGTGGCTAAAAGATCCTTCATCGGAAGCATCTCCACCTTCTTATCTCCCGCCGCTTTCGCCGCCTTTTTTAAATCTACTTCACCGTCCACAGGAATACAGCAGACGAGAAATCCGGTGCGTTCTCCCTTCAGTACAAGGGTCTTAAACACGCTTCCATGATCCACACCCAGCATGTCCGCCGCATGGCTTCCGGAGAGATCGTTCTCATCCACCGGGTACTCCTTCGCCTCGTAAGGGATTTTCGCGGCATCTAAAAGCCGCATCACATTTGTCTTTGTTTTATCATTTTTTGCAGATCTGCTCATAAATATTTCCTCCTGAACACAGCCTTTTCCCTGCGCCGCATCTGCCCGCAGTCCGGTATTTAATCCTTTTAGGCTGCACATCATTTATACAACGGAATACGCAAAAAAGCAATAATAAAGAATGTGCCTTGGCACATTCTCGCGCCTCGCGCGGTCGCTTGCGACAATCTA
>OGCY01000212.1_pt1 | contig 23385 bp, 21 predicted proteins | sample 1570311 | NCBI WGS metagenome assembly OGCY01 (sample SAMEA2582165, study PRJEB24529) | metagenome | biome: Human gut stool | place: China | collected 2011
ATCTTCAACCACGAGTATACCTGGCATAGCATATGCACCTCTCTTTATTAACTATTCATCTTAAAATGCTTCAATGCCTCCACAATTGCGCTCTCTTTATCTTCTGGACACTGTGGCTGCCTGCTATCTTCATTTTTAGGTAAATTAGGACTTGGAACAAGTTCCAAGTCTGTCGCGGCAGTCGTCGAATTGCCCTGCAAGCAGTCCATTCTCCTCGTTGCAACGCACAAATTCTTTCCAACCTCAATTCCGCATTTTCTCTTTACCTGTGAGATATACAGATTGGAAACCTTCATGCCGGCATTATGTTCAGCCACATACTTCTTTATCTCATCATATGTTGCCTTAGTCTCTGCAGATGTTATATCCACATTATCAAGTTCAATCGTGACATTAAATGTAATCATCCGGCTTTTGTTTTAGTTGGGACAAAAGAACAACCGTCTCCACATGCCATGAGTGTGCAATAAAGATGCACATCCCTTGGCTTTTTCGTTAAGCCTTGGATTTAAAAATGATACAACGGTTTCCTACCGGACCTGCAAAAATAAGCATAATGCACCACTTTGCACCTGCCATAGAAAAAGATTAGATTTGTTTTTGAAATATAAGCCGGATTGCTTATCCATGGCTATATAATCATATCCGGCATCTGTAACTGCCTTAATCATATCTTCTCTTGCTCCGTAGATCAGCTCCCCTGGCATAAAACCTCTGTTACAGAACGCAAGCGCAAATGTCATTCTCTTTCTCATTTTCTCAAACCTCCTCTAATTCATTAATGTAAACATCTTCATTGCATCCTTTACATTTTCCTTCATTGCATCTCTTCCCACCATGGAAATGGATGAAAAGGAAACCGGTTCATCCGGTTTTAAGTTCTTTAGATACTCTGATACTGCATTACCACCGGATTTATCCATGTAGGTAAAGTAATTCACTTTACGGACACCTGCTTCGGATCTGTATAAATTTTTGTCTCATCATCTGCTCCAGTATCATCTCCGGCTCCTGATTCTCTTCGTCCCATAGACCCCAGTTCTGCTTCTACGGAAGCCCCTGTCTTTGCTGCCATGGCAACTGCTTTCTTTGAAAATATTGATGCCGTTCACATTGCAAAACAGTTTCACATCGGTAAAACCAAGTTATATGAAATAGCTAAGGAAAGCTATGGCATGGGAATTGCTGAATATATCCGTAAATTGCGTATAGAAAAAGCCAAGCTGCTCTTAAAAGAACAGCCTGACCTTTCTCTTACAGAAATCTCAGCACAGTGCGGATTTTCTGATTATAATTATTTTATTACTGTATTTAAGAGAGAAGTTGGCGTGCCACCAAGGAGTTATGGGAAAAATAATTTAACTCTTTAACTCCAAAGCCAATCTTACTACACGCTTTGCACAACGAAGCAAATCCTCATGCGTAATTTTATACCCCTTATGTATTCCCTTTAATGCCTGCATTAAGTCCGCATGATCAATTTTTCCACCTGGCATCATAATATCATTTCCCGCCCGTATGGCTCCTGCTGCATTTGCAGCCGGATACTTGTGCTTGGTTTCTCCTGTTACTCCCTGTGTTACCCAGTCTGACATCACGATGCCTTTAAAATTCCACTCCTCACGAAGCAGTGTTTCCAACAAGTCTTTTCTGGCTGAAGTGTGTTCACCATTAATCAAGTTATAAGAGGACATAACTGCTTTGGGTGCAGCTTCCTTTACTGCAATCTCAAATCCTTTTAGATAGATATCACGAAGTGCCCTCTGACTTACGATACTGTTGGATCGGAATCGGTTTGTTTCCTGATTATTTGCCACAAAATGCTTGATTGTAACAGCGCACCCCGGATGTTTTTGTACACCCTTTGTGATTGCAGCTGCCATTTTTCCGCTTATCAATGGATCTTCGGAATAATATTCAAAATTTCGTCCACATAACGGATTCCGATGGATATTTAGTGCAGGAGCAAGCCATAAGTTAACACCAAAGCGTTCCATTTCCGTTCCAACGATATCACCGCATTTATAAGCCAATTTTACATTCCAGCTTTGTGCCAATGCAGTTCCTATCGGAATTGCAGTACAGTATTGTTCAAAAATTTCTCCGTGACGTTCCGGTTTTTTATCATTTAAATGAAGTGCCGCAAGCATCGGTTCAGGAATCATCTCAAACATAGCTGCCAAACTTCCTTCGTCTAAGCTATAAACGCCCTGTTCATCTTTTCCATACTGTTTTGACAGACGAAGTCCGGCAGGTCCATCTGCCATAACAAGTGTCGGAAGTCCCTTTTCATTAAAAATGGAAGTCGTTTCTCCCGCAGCACCTGCCACCTTAAGTCCTGCATTTCCAATTACACTGTTACTGCCTTCGTCTTCAAAACCTCCAACGCAAATGTATGCCAGTTCTTCATCTGTCATATCTGCCACTAGCGCATCTGCTTCCTCATCAAATGGTAATTTCTTTTCTATTGTGGCATCTGTATCCTGTTCAAAATCCGCCCCAGTAAGTACGATGTCTGCTTCTGCAACTTCCTTAGTATTTTTACAGGTTAGTTTCATGTCTTTAAAATCCGCATTTCCACCAACTGAAGACACCTTTCCTACAACGATTCTATTCTTTAGTTCTACTATCCCAATCACTTTCGTATCGCGGCTGGAGACTCCCATACGAATGATATAGTTTCCTGATTCCAGAATACGTTCCCCGGTTTCTTCCTCAAAAGAACACAGTGATGCCATATCAAATGAAAGTTCCACTTCCTGTTTCTCTCCCGGGTTTAATCCCTCACTCTTTGCAAATGCAGCAAGCACCTGATATGGCTGATCCAGTTTCCCGGAAGGAACAGATACATATAATTGGAGTACCTCTTTTCCAGCATACTGACCAATATTTTCTACAGTAGCTTTTGCACAGATAATACTCTTATTGTGCGTCATTTGAATATTAGTAAAAGCAAATTCTGCATACCCTAACCCAAATCCAAATGGAAATAATGGTTTTATTCCAGTCGTATCAAAATAGCGATACCCCACATAGATGCCTTCTTTATATCGGGTATCATCCTGCGTTGCAAAATCTCCTTCATTGCAGTAATCTTCGTAACGTGTCCATGTACTGGTAAGCTTTCCCGATGGATAGCTTTTTCCAAGGATCACATCTGCAAGTGCATCCCCGACACTAATCCCCAACTGAGAAAGTACTAAAATGTTTTCGACATCATCTAATACTGGAGATAAATCAACCGGTCCACCTACATTTAAAACTAAAAAAAATTTATCATAAGCTCGCTGAAGTTTTAGAATATCCCGGACTTCAGTATCAGAAAGCATGAAATCACCTTTCATATTTTGTCGGTCTGAACCTTCTCCGCTGATTCTGGATAATACATAGATAGCGGTATCGCTCTCCCCTGCTAACGGAAAATCATATTCCGGTTCCGGCATTACAGCACCCATAGCTGCCAGAACACCGGTGAATCCCTCTTTGACAATTTTTGCTTTCATTTCCTCTACAAATACCTGATGCGCATCCCTGATACAGTCATCATACTGATCCAGCCATTCTGTAGTGGTAATCTCAAAACCGGCATTTTTTAGTCCGTCTTCTACTGTCACATACTGTCTTACATTGACATCACCAGAACCTGTTCCACCTTTTATGGTTTTTCTAGCGCCGCTACCATATAGTGCAATCTTTCCTGCCTGCTTTAATGGGAACTTTTTGTTTTTCTTTAAAAGCACCATACATTCAGGCAATAGTTTTCTTAATCTTTCAATATGTTCCACTTCATAATCGTACATTCCATTTCTCCTTATGCCAAAAGGGGAAAGCCGTTGCTCTCCCCTCACAATTATCTTATTTCGATGATGAAAGATATTTCTCACAATAATCATAAGATGTCTGAATAAATGCATCTACTACTGCACTGTCGTATTCACAGGTGTGATTTGATTTCGGCATAGAGAAGAATACATGATCAACCTGATTCTGTGTCAGCAACTCATCTAAAATCACTCCATGCTGATAACCAACGATAATATCCTGCCCAGCGTAAGCCGATACAGTTGGCACACTATTTGGTGTGATATATTGTACCGGTGAAATTTCACTTAATGCAACAATTTTTTCTTCTTCAGACATATCACTATATCCCGGAATAATTTTTTGAGCAAACAAATCCATTGTTAATCTGCTTTGGAAAAGTCCCGGTGCAAATGCTTCTTCTCGAAAAGCCGCCGGACCAACCTGTTCGAATACCAATGTAACCGGCACTGTTGCAGCATTAGGCCTTGAGTAAGCATACAGTAAAGCCAGATGTCCACCTGCCGAATAACCGGAGGTTGCCATCTTATCAATGGTATATCCCATAGCTGTAGTCTGTTCACAAATCGCATTGATACAGTTTTCCATATCATCTAAAATGTCGTCCATACTATTTGCTGCGTTTGTTTCTGCACCAAACAGACGGTAATCAATGTCTGCTGTAATGTAACCCTGTCTTGCATATCTTGCACATGCATAATCAAAGTCTTCTTTTGCCCCACTTGTCCAGCTTCCGCCATGCGTAAATAAAATAAGAGATACCGGCTCTCCGGTTTCTACCGTTGAAGGAATAAATAAATTATAAGTGTTACGGCTATCTCTTGTATCATCATATACCTGATTTCTATAAACCGTACCTTCTTCAGCTGAAAGTTCCGGTTCAGTCATTCTTGCATTATTAAAAAAGGTTGCAGCCCATTGCAGCATTATTGGAGAGGCACCCTCTGTAGAACCGGAAAGTGCTGCCAGACCATCAAATTTTTCCCATTTACCGTCATTTGTACTCTCATCATATAAATAATAGTAAGTATTCGGTGTCAAAGCTTTTGTCTCTGTATTACAAGAACCAAATCCATAAACGATTCTTGCAAACTGATACTTATTTTCTGTAAATTCAGGTCCCTTAATTGTTACATTCACTGCAACGTTATCATCATAAGTAAGTTCTGATTCATGCTCCATGGTCCATGTTTCATTCCATAATCTGATGGAAGATCTTGCTACATGCGCAACACTTCCAAACGGCATATGAATCCCTTTATTTGTCACTACTACACTTCCGATGTAACTTCTGATCAATGGTGTAAAAGCAGTTTCTTCGTCATCCTTTGGTCCGACTATTTTCTGGTAAATGCCATACTCTTTTCGATAGAGTTTGCCACCATGTTCAACTACAATTTTCCCTTTGATATCAATATTCCCTTTAACAGACAAGGTTGCTCCGTCGCATACGGTCACGGTAATACCTTCCGGTATAGTAAATGTCGCCCAGTTATCAACTGTCACTTTACCTGTAATCACCATATCTTCTGTAAGACTCTGACTATGTTTTATAGTAATATTCTCCGATGCTGCTACATTGACCGGATTTACCAGTACAACCAGTAGCATCATAACCACCAATACACTTACCAGATTTTTTTTAGTAATTTGCCCCATTTTTCTCCTCCTATAATAATCATAAAATGACCACTCTGTTTCTCCCTTTACTCTTTGCCTGATACAAAGCTTCATCAGCTTTTCCTATTACATCTTCATATCCGAAATGCTCCGGCAGGTGATTTATAATAGTTGCACCCACGCTTACTGTGACTACATATTCAATTTCTTTGCATGGCGTCTCTAGTTTCAAATCATAAACACATGTTCTTATTTTTTCAGCGATCTTAAACAGTTCATCATCAGTTACAGCACATATTAAAACAACAAATTCTTCACCTCCATGTCTAATCGGGATCATTCTGTCATCCTCTTCTGTCACTTTCTTTATCTGTGTGGCAACCTCTTTCAGACAAACATCACCCTTATCATGTCCAAATCCGTCATTATATCGTTTAAAAAAGTCTATATCCAACATAATAACACCGAGTTTTTCCCCATATAGCCTCATTTTTGCTTCACATACTGCATTGGCTCCTCTGCGGTTATACAATGTTGTCAAAGAATCTATAAATGAAGATAATTTTAAGTACTCCAATGCCACATCCTTAAACCGGCGTTCTTCCTGAAACATAAGACCCACAATAACAAATGCTGCAAACCCGATTGCTACTAAAAGTCTGTCTTTTTCCAACCAGTCCGTAAGGGACTCAATAATAAAAAACACAGTCAGGTAGCCGAACAAGATAGATAGAATTTCCTTTTTCTGGAGAAGTGTGTTCTTCATAAATACATAAGTCCACAGAAACATCATAAATAGTGATTCCGCTGACAGTTCCTGAATGATAAACGTACTATATACGGTGAATACCCATACACTCCAATGACTCACATAAATAACTCTATATGCACCAATTTTTCCGCTCTTATGTCGCCCTAGATAAGTAAATCCCAAAACATATCCTGCCGTACATAATGTCTCTATTATAATAAAAATTACTGCAATCATCCGATGCGGACTCTTTTCAAATCCAAGCATCCACACCAGATTAAGTCCGTATAATACAAAAAGTACCGGTGCAAATAAAAATGTTTCGCGGCAATGATACACATAATACTTTTCAAATGTAGCCATTGCAATACGATTAAAATCATTTCTCAGATTATCATTTTGTTCAGCAAACATATGTGCATATGCCTCAATCCATTTTTTCATCCTTTCACTGCCCCCATTGTAATACCTTTGGCAAAATATTTCTGGAAGAACGGATACACCAAAAGCACAGGTGTAATCATAATACCTGACATCCCCTCCATTTTCTGTATCTCCAACAGTCTCTGTACCCGATACTGCTTCAGAATTAGCAGGTGTTCACTGTGTATCCTTTTGTCCACAGCCTGCAAGTGTGCTGAACACCATGAGTCCAGCAAGTAATACTGCTAACTTCTTTCTCATATTTTTCTCATATTTGTCCTCCTAAAATTTTTTTCAAAGGATTCGCCTTTGGTATTATTTATTTTAGGCATAGTTTACCTGATATACAACATTTGATGTTGCCCTCCTTTCATATAATCTTGCTTTCTATACACACAAAAAACAGGGACGTATCTCACTCACACGAGAAAACGTCCCTGCTTTTACAGTCTCACTGCAATATCGCAATAATCCAATTCCGATTCTTTTCCGTACTTATATGTAATGAATTTACCAACAAGAGGCAGCATTGTTTTTTTGCCTTCGATTTGCACACTTGAAACTGTTTGAAGTATTCTGTCAAGATGTTTTTTGGGCAATGCACATCTGTCATGAGCTGAATATGCACAGACAAAATCAACAGACTTTAATGTTTCCACTTTTTCGGCAAATGTCTCTGTTCCAATTTTACTTCCCACCCCAAACAAAAGCCTTCTCGCTATCGAATCCCCAGACAATAAAATCTTTGTCTTTTGGTCTAACAGAAGGATACTTCCCGGTGTATGCCCCGGAATGTGGTATACCGATAATAGTCTGTTTCCAAGATCAATTACATCTCCTTCATTTAACGCATACATAACAGGACATGGGACAGTCGGTTTGTTTACCTTCGGGATACCGTATTTCACCATATCCATATCCGCAGGATGCAGCCACACTTCATCTCTTTTATTCAGATGAAAGATGTGATCCACATGCCCATGACTTAATACCAGCTGCACAGGCTTATCTGTCAATGAGCAGGCATAATCCCACAGATTTTCATCATCTACTGCAAGGTCAAATAAAAGTGCTTTTTCTTCTCCGACTACCAGATAAGAATTTGCAGTAGCCTTCTGTGGTTTCTGTAGTTCTTCATCCGATTTGCCTTGCCTTTTACCACTGGAAATCAAAAAAATGCCATCTGCTATCTCAATTGAAAATAAGTTCTTCATTTTTCTACACCCCATTTTATGCCCTCTAAAGCACATATTGCTTTACCAAATGCCTCCGTAGGCTGTCTGAATAACAATGCCCGGTTTCTCTTATCATTTAATGATTTTGTCATTTCTTCCAGATCATTACGATTAATAGAATCCACAAATCCCGGAATATAATTGTTAAGAATCGCCACTGCTCTTTCATCGTCTAACAGGCGTTCCAATGGTGTATCTCCGTTATAGAGTGCCAGATAGTTCCGTTTCGTCTCGATCTCAAAATCATAACTTCCGCTTGTCAGATACATTACTTCCTGTTCTGGAAGCATCACTTCCGCCTCACAGCCAAATGGAATTTCAAAATGGAACACCAATCTGCCATCTCCCTTAATCTTCCACTGTGACACATATCGTCCCGCAGCAGAAGCATAGGAACCATTTAGATATCCCAGTCTGATATCAGGCTTTGGTGCAAGACGTACCTTTCTAAATCCCGGTTCAATCGGGGCAATTCCCATGGCATGGCGATATAAAAATTCCATTACGGAACCATAGGAATAGTGATTCAATGAATTCATTCCCGTACCACTCATGCTTCCATCTGCCAAAACAGAATTCCATCTCTCCCAAATGGTGGTAGCACCCAGATTAACAGCATAAAGCCAGCCTGGGAAACCTTCAAAAAACAAAAAGTCATACGCCAGATCTTCCATACCATTATCAGCCAAAACTGTATTCATCATGGTAGCGCCTACAAAACCGCCTTTAATGCGATAACAATCCTTTTTTATTCGTGCCCTTAATGCAGTTATCACCTTTTCTTTATCTTGATAGATTCCAAACTTAAGTGCAATCAGATAGCCTGTCTGGGTATCAATTGCCAGTCTCCCATTTGGTGTAAAATATTCCGCCAACATAGCCTTACGGATGTCTTCCGACAACTTTTCATATTTTGTTGCTTCTTCGTATCCTAAAATTCTTGCTGCCTTAGCCACATAGCTTGCAGAAGCATAATAATAGGCAGACGCCACATATCCAGAATCTGTCGCGCCAAAGGTACTCTGTTCTGTCGCACCATCCAACGCAAGCCAGTCGCCAAACTGGAATCCAAAATCCCAAAGATATTGTTCTCCTCTTTTCTGATCTTCCCTTCGGACACAGTCTACCCAGTCTCTCATCATCGGATAATGACATGCCAGCATTTCTTTGCTTCCATAATAGTCATAGTACATGTTTGGTAAAAATGTTAGGATATCACTCCATACACCCGCAAATAATCCTGGGAATTCATTCGGAAGATAAATCGCTCCCTTCCCATCATTTCTCAGCTGATCTGAACGTAAGTCACGCATAAATTTTGCATAAAATCCACGAGTATCCATCAGATATCCGGCGGTCGGGCAGAACACCTGTGCATCTCCTGTCCATCCCAGTCTTTCATCACGCTGTGGGCAGTCGGTCGGCATATCAATAAAATTTGATTTTAATCCCCAGACTGTATTTTCGTGAAGCCTGTCTATTTTGGAATTTCCGGTCTCAATCTTCCCTATCCGGTCCATGTCTGAATAGACTGCTTTTCCCTTAAAGCAATCCGGATTTATCTCATCTAGTCCTGAAATCTTGATATAACGGAATCCAAAAAAGGTAAAAAATGGTCGGATCACACGGTCGCATCCATCCGATACATAAGTAAACTCGGATTTTGCTGTACGGTAATTTTCGTGATAAAAATTACCATTTTGCAGGATTTCTGCAAACTCCAGTTTCATTTTTTCCCCTTTTGGAATGCTCTGGGTACATTCGAACATTCCCGCAAAGTTTTGTCCAAAATCAAGAACAGTCTCTCCTGCCGGAGTATGAATGACTTCCTTTACCGGAAGTGTCTCCATCTCAAAAAGCCCCGGTGAATAACGCTCTACCAGTTTTGCCGGTGCCTCCATCCGTCTGGCACTTCTCCATGGATTCTCCTTATCTTCCCAATATAGATAATCCTGTTCTTCTCCATCGTAAATACTTGAATCGCGCACAATATTTCCCCGATACTTCCAGCTTGTGTCAGTACCAATCACTTCTTTTCTTCCATCTTCGTAAACAAGATGCAATTCCGCAATGAGCGCGTATTCATCTTTCCCATAGGCTGCATCTGTCAGACCAAACCGTCCCATATACCAGCCTTTTCCAAGCCAGACCAGTAATTCGTTTTCTTCACTTAACATATCCGTTACATCATAGGTACAATATTGGATATGCTCTGCATAATCATTGATAAATGGTGCAAGCACATCATTTCCGACCTTCTTCCCATTTACATATGCTTCAAAAAGACCAAGCCCACAGATATAAAGTCTGGCCTGTTTTACTTTATTTGAAACATTAAATAATTTTCGAAATTCCGGATGAATGCTGTCATTTTCTGTAATTCCAATCCAGCTTGCAGACCATGGTTCTTCCAGCTTTGCTGTTTCAAACCAGCATATTTCGCTTGTTGCAGTTTCATTCACATCTGTTGTAACAGAAACCTGATAGTAATAGCGAGTATAAGGTTCCAGTTTCATGTCAAGTTTTGTACCCAGAGAATCCAGCTTGGGATTTTCTATTTCGTAAACAATCTGTTGCAAATTGGCATCCGTTGCAACCTTTATCACTGCGTTTTTCTGTTTTTTACCCGTTGCCTCCCGCACTTTCCAGGAACACAAAAGCGTATCATACAGATACCCCATCGGGTTTTTTAATCCATTTATTTTTACCGAATAAATTTCCACCTATTCTTCCTCCAACGATTTTAATACTTCCTCAATAAACTTCTCATGGATGTCCAGATCACGATACATTCCATGATTACAGTTTGGAAATTCGAAGTACTGATAGTCTATTCCACAACGATTCAGAGCATTCAGCAGTAGTTCTTTTTGATTCGCCGGTACACAATGGTCTTTCAGACCATAACCGATGATTATCCGAATCCCTTTCATATCCTCTGAAATCAACCTTGCCGGTGATATTTCATCAATATAGGTTTCGTATTTCCCTGTCTGCATCATTTCTGCTGAAACAGAATGACCAGTCATAAGTTTTACAAATTCCGCATCCGTCTTTACTTTATCCACTCGTTTTAGCAGTTTCCAGTATCCCGGTTCAAAATCAACCGGCGCCACCAGTGTAAAAATATGGCTGATTGGAATTGGCGATTTCTTTCCATACTTTGCCGCATATCCGAGAGCAAGTGTGCCTCCGGCTGAACAGCCACTTAACACCAAGCTATCTATATGAAGAATTTTTTGCTTCTTTTCCAATTCTGACAATTTTTCCTTCATTGCTGCTACACAGTACAGTACTTCCTCATACATCTCATTTAGATTCGTGTCATAGCCATGCTTATGTAAAGAATAATCCAGAGACGCCGTCACATACCCCTTTGCGGCATAAAAACTGCACCATGCTTTTCCATCTTCTTTGGAACCGGAATTATAACTTCCACCATGGATAAACAATATCAATTTATGTTTCATCCCAGTAGTTTTTATATCCGGAAGGTACAAATCATATTTATGATTTCTTGCATTCTCATAAAACAAATCAGAGAGGATTGTCACACTCGCTTTCTGTCCTTCCTGATACGGAAGTACTCCTTTACCGCCCAGTCGGTTGATACTGATGATCATCGAGAGAACAAACACAACCACAAATAATATAATCCAAAATAGTATCCAGATTTTCATGTAGTTCTCCTTCTAAATGATATGATCCAAAAAATATTCTCCTGCAAAACGCCCTGTTACGACAGCCGCAATTATTACAAGTAACGTAATCGCAATGTATTTCATACACATCCTCTTTTCTAAGTAACAATCTATTGTGGAGTAATCAGACTCGTTTCAAGTGTCTCTCCAGTTTTTTTATCTACTCTGACTGCCTGAATTTCTTTCGGTTCTACTCCGTTTTCCACCCAGTTAACAAGAGCCGACATTCCGGCACTTTCCGTAACTCCCGGTCCCATATACCAACAGTTCCCATGTCCGTCTCCAGGTGTCAGATAAAGTTTCATAAATCCATCCACAGCCTGCTTTCCACCCATCACATCGATAACTCTGTGATAGTAATCAATCGTTCCATCTACAGGAATCAACGGATCATTTAGTCCATGGTCAATCATCAGTTTTCCACCTGCACTTTTAAATGCACTTAAATCGGCCTCGTCTCCTCCACAGTCTCCGAACATTTCAATACTCTTCTGATACAAGTCCACATACCCGTCTATGGTCAGTTCTTCAAAATACTGCTTTGGATTTTTCGTAATCCATCTCAGATATATATTAGAGAGATGGAATAATTTTGGTTTTTTCTTAATCAGGGTATAGTAAATGGCTCCCACAGGAATTCCTACATTCCAATTTCTCACACCCGGTCTATGGGAATACCACAGCCTGTTTCCTTTTCTGTCATGGGGACCATCCCAGATTGCCTTCATTGCCTTTGCATCCTGTTTTGTAATAGTCTGCTTTCCAATCTTTTCTCCGACAAAATCAAATGGATTGATTTCTGTAATCGTCGACTTCTTATAATATGCCACTTCACCTCCGGCAGCTTCCCACACCTTTTCCGTAAAAAATTGAAGCTTTTGAGGTGTAAGATTTGCCTGATACTCATTCATACAGGCAGTATACCACAGTCCGCCAAGCAAAAATTTATTCCAGTTAATTGCCGGGCAGGAAGCCCAGATTCCATCATAATCCTTTGGATAATTTTGTGCTTCTACAACTGACTGTCTGCCCCCACCGGAGCCACCATTCATGTAGGAATATTTCACCGGTCTCTCATGAAGAATTTCTGTAACTGCTTTGCCAAGAACCGTCATATCATGCGTTGTACGAATACGCCAGTTATCATATAATTCACGGTCAAATTCTCCGGTTTTTGGATTTAACACATGGTCTTTTAACCCATCTACATTTCTTCCATCCGCAGTTGCCGCCGCAAATCCATTCATGAGTGCATATCCCATGGTCCAGCCTCTGGTGGTATTATTCGGTCTGGTAATATAACTATAGCCGCCAATTCCGGTTCCACCGCCTGCGGTTCCTGCAAATCTGTCATTCCAGGCAAAAGGGACGAATACATATACTTCCTCAAAATGTTTTCCTGTAGCATGCTTTAAATATACTTCACAGAAAGGAGGTAAACCGGATAATTTTTTCATAAATAAACGGTCTTTGAATCTTTCTCCCGCTTTATAGGTTCCATCGGTTATCATTCTTACACGCTCTACAATAATTTTTCCAAATTCTATTTCAGGAAATCTTTCATTTAGTTTATTTGTAAGATACTCCTTACTACAGCGAGACTCCATTCCTTCTGTCTTCTTTAAACTTTCTACATCATAAAAAATAATTTTTTCACGTTCTAACATTCCTAGTACTCCCGACTAAGTGATTTCTCACACTCTTCTCTTGTGATTTCTCCGGCATTACACTTCGCCATAAGTTCTGCATCCTTATCTTTCAACTTATAGCATGCCATAATCAATACTCCAAATAATGTTCCTATTAACGGAATCAATGCATAAATCGCCCACATACAGTCAAGTGCAGACTGTGGCTGAACGACTCCTGCCGCCTTCAATCCTTCAAAGCTTTCTGTCTCAACCGGAATATAACCGGATAAACCGAGAATAAATAATCCAAGGGAAGAGGATACACTGCTGGTAAGCTTTGTTACAAAGGAAGAAATTGCGTTACAGATTCCTGTACAGTCTTTTCCAGTCTTATATCTGGTATATTCTACCGTATCCGGAAGAAAGAATGATTTTGCAATCAGACTCATATTTCCAAATGGTGCCTGAAGTACCAGTAATGCACAGCACCACCAGAATTTAGGTCCAACAAAATAGATACTAAGCTGGATCAATGCTCCGATTGTTCCTGTAACAAGTAATACACGTAGCTTTCCAAATTTAGAACAGGCCCTCCTTGTCTGTAACTGCGCAATTAACTGTGGAATAAAAGCAATCGCAATTGGAATGACTAACACCATTGAACTTCCAAACATATAGTAAGAAATAAGAGTTCCAACCGCACCGCCGGTTGCAAGACACTGTGTGATGACCGTGCTAAGCATCAGTAACATAAGATATTTGTTGGTTTTTACACAGTTCCACATATCCTTTAACGTATATTTTTCTTTTTCTTCCGGATCTACGTTTTTCAGTTCAGAATTATGTTCTTTAACCCCACCTACAAGCGGAAGCATCATAATAAAGAAAATTACGGAAGAAACCAGTGCAACATTTCGGATAGAAAAACCAACGTACTCGCTAATACAAGCCATCCATACAATTCCTGCTCCGATATATCCCAAAGTATTTAATATGCTCTTGCTTTGCAAAATGGAATTGCGTTCATCCTGATTATCCGTTAATGTGACAATCATAGAGTTCATTGGTACTTCTACCATGGTATATGTAAGGTCATATAACAGATAAAATACGATGAACCAGATAAGTTTTGCTCCCTGGCTGATTCCATTCGGCATGCAGAAAAACAATGCTGTAAACAATGGGAAAAAGGCAAATGTCAGTCTGTACCATGGCAGATATTTTCCGTTACCGGTTACTTTCTTAAATGCAGTAACTCGTGTTATATTGATTTTATCAATCAGATATCCAAAAATCACATCATCAAAGGCATCAATGATTTTTACCACAAGCATTACGCCTGCAATTGCCGTCAGATCAATTCCCTGAAAAATCAGGAAAGTACTCATCATGGATGTTACAATTGCACCTTCCAGATATCTTCCAAAGTCACCTATGATATAATTGCGACGTTCCCTTTTTGTTGTTTTCCAGTCCTGTGGATTTTTCTTTCTTTGTTTTCCCATATCTGCGCACTCTCCCTTTAAAATGTATATTTTCCGCTGCCAACAGTTACCGTCTGTTTTTTCCATGTCACAGTAGCAGTCGTATTGCACGGAATTTCCACTGTTAACTGTTCTTCATCCCATTCAACACGGATATTCCCATTTTCTGACTTAAATAATCGTTTTGCATTCCTTATTCTTCCCATATTATCCGGGCAGATGATAAGGTGTGAGTATCCCGGTGTATCGGAATCAATTCCAACAATTTTTCGCATAATAAAGTCATCCACACAGCCAAATGCATAATGATCAAAACTTACAAAACGATTTGAACGAGTCGCTTCATCCGCATCCCAGGCCTCCCAGATACAGGTTGCACCATGGTCTACTTCATATAACCAGGAAGGCATCTTATCCTGCCATAATATTGTTGCTGCAAGCTCTTTTTCTCCCAGTTTCACCAGCACATCTAAGATAAACGGTGTTGCCAAAAAACCTGTATCCAGACAGTCCCCATGTTCATGAATCAATTCAATCAGCTTTTCTTTATAGGATTCATATAAATCATCGGGTACCAGATCAAAGGCAAATGCAAGGATATATGCTCCCATCAAATAATCCGGTAAAAGTCCTGCCCTAAAGATTCCATTCTGTATCGCATATTTCATCTTATCTGCAGTTGCCAGATAAAAATTTTTTTCATCCGTATCTTTTAGAGCCTCAGCTATTTCCGCCATTTTCTTTAAGGTCATATACCCAAAATATGGTGCTATATAAAATGCCGATTCTTTACAGATTCCATACTGCTCTCCTGTATGATCCGGTCTTGACGGAACCAGCCACTCACCAAAATGGAATCCTGTATTCCACAAATATCTGTCATATTCATATGGTATGTCTTTGTATCCCCGTTTTTCTTCTGCTGTCCTCATAATATAGTCACACCATTTTTTCATGGCACCATAGTTTTCACGTAATACTTCTATATTTCCGGTCACTCTATACATATCATACGGCACCCATACAACCGCATCAGACCATCCTGCCACTCCGGTAATTTTTTCATCTCCGAACTTTTTGCAGGTATCAATCATTAAATTATGATAAAGCTTTGCGTAAGGTGCTGTTATCGTTACGACCCCATCCTCTTTCTGCTCATCTTTTACTGTAGACAACCAGCTTTCTAAAAACGGAGTCATATCTTCATTCATCAGTGCCGTTTTCGCATAGATTAAAATATCACCCGTATAGCCTGCTTTTTCTCTTGTCGGACAATCTGTCGGAACAGACATCATATTATTGTATTGTGACCAACGGATATTCTGATACAATCTGTTGATTCTTTCATCCGAGCAGCTAAATTCTCCAAGATTTTCTTTTTCAGATGTCAGAAGGACTGCTGTAAAATCTTCTTTTTTTACATTTTCCAAACCTGTTACTTTGATATAGCGGAATCCGTGAAATGTAAACAGTGCTTCATGCAATAGGGGTGCATCTCCTACAATGACCATATCTTTCTGTGGAGCAAACATCGTATTAATGTAATTACCTTCTGCTGATAACACTTCAAAATACTCAAAGCTCACTTTCGTTCCTTGCGGTGCATCAATATAGATTCTTGCTCTTCCTGCTAATATCTGACCAAAATCTACAATTACTTCTCCTGCTGGTGACGTAAAAATATCTGTTGCAGGAATCTCTTTAACCGCTTTAATCGGATCCATCGGCTGTGCGCCTAAATTGGAATATCCATAGTCCTTTTTTGCTGCCAAAGAAACGTTACTATTCCCCAGTGTAAAATCCTGTTTTTCTCCTTGGTATAAATCTGAATATACAATATAAGACAATTCACAGGTTTCTGTCCCATCACTTACAATGGTTTCTGTCGTTCCATCCGAATAAGCAATCTCTATCTGAAATAGAACCGCCGGTGCCTCATGCAGTCCTTCTGCAACAGGTGATGCCTGGGCACTAAAATACCATCCGTCTCCCACATACATCTGAAGTGTATTTTCCCCTTTTTTCAAAAGAGTTGTCACATCATAAGTCTGATAATACAATTTGTGTGCATAGGATGTAAATTCAGGTGCAAATTCTCTCTCATCCGGACGTTTTCCATTTACATACATACGGTACACACCATAGGCTGTCGCATAGCATCTTGCTGTCACGGGCTGCTTATCCAGCATAACTTTTTTAGTAAATAATACCGGTGCATAGGTATTACCAAATTGATACTCACTGGCAGATACACGTGAAATCGTACTTTCTACCCAGACAGCTTTCCATTCTCTCTCAGATAAAAACCCAGTTTCAAAGTTTCCGGATGCTGTATCCTCTTCGTTATAATTATCCTTTACGGTTACAGTCCAGACATATTTTGTCTTTGACAAAAGCGGCTTACCTTCATAAACAACAAAGGCGTTCTTCGTCGAAACAACATCTCCGCTGTCCCACACCGTTTCCTCGTCCAATTCCCTTGTCACGACAACCCGATAGGACTGCTGCATGACATTATTCTTATCACTTATCAGTTTCCAGTTAAAATAGGGAATTCCGTCAATCCCTAATGGATCTACCCTATGATTTGTTTTTAATTCAATTAGTTTCATATTCTCTACTTCCCTTATTTTTCAAATACCAGTTCTTCCACTTTCTGGCTGATATAAGATCCTGAACCATTTAAATCTGCCCGGTTGGTAACAAAAACTGCTTCTAAATTATCCTTTGGGCTTACAAAATAATGGGTTCCAAAAGCACCACTCCATCCATAAGTTCCTTCCGTGGCAAAGCTTCCTGATTTTTGCGGCTCCTGCCTAAGTTTAACAGACAAGCCCCATACCATGCCCGGATCCGGTTCTAAATGCTTTTCAGATGCTTCAATCTGCATAAGTGCAATGGTCTCTTCTTTTAAGACCTGCTTTCCTTCATACACACCATTATGAAGCAGCATATCTGCGAAATGCTCGTAATCCTCTACTGTGGAAAAAAGTCCACCGCCTCCTTCTTCAAACCGGATGCCACTCTCCTGATGCAGCATTCCCATCATATCTTTTTTTGTCTCTGTTACATTGACAAGTTTCTCTTTTTTTCGAATATAGACATCCACCAGACGTTTTTTCTGTTCTTCATTTAAAAAGAACGTCGTATCTTTCATATCAAGCGGTTTACAGATATGTTCCTGCATATAATCATTGAAACTCTGCCCTGATACAAGTTCAATAATGTATCCCAAAATATCAAATCCAGCCAGTGGAGAATATCCGGTATCGGTTCCCGGCTGAAATCCGGAAGGGATGCCCGCATAATACAACACTCTGTCTCTTAAGCAGGTATGCTTTTCTTTCATTTTTATCATTTCAAGAACACCCACTATTCCCTGTTCAATACCTGAACTGTGGGACATAAGGTCTTTTATCGTAATCTGTCGCTTTAAGGGTTCCGTTTTTACATTCTTTGCACGAAATGTAAGCAGATACAACGGAAGCTTTTTTAATTTCTCAGGAGTAAAATAATACCTTTCATCACAGGACACTTTCAAATCTTTAAACTCCGGAATGAACTTTGAAATCGGGTCTTCCAATGACAGTTTTCCTTCTTCCATCAGTTTCAGAATGCAGACTCCCGTTATGCATTTTGTCATTGACATCATACGGAAAATAGAATGATACGCAACCGGTGTTTTATTCTCCACTCTGCTGTATCCCCATTTATTTTTAAATACAATTTCGTCACCTTTTCGAACGATGAGTGCTGCCCCTGATATTTCCTGATTTTCTACATATGCCTGCATGCATTGGTTTATTTTTTCTGTATTCATTGTAGTCTTCTCCAAAATTCTATTGCTCGCTCCACGTATCCTGCTCCCGGAGTCTTACTTCCCAGTCCAAATCCATGATTGCCAGATTCTATTAATTCAAAAATATGAGGAATACCCACACTCATTGAAATCCTGTCGAATTCTTTATTATTTGAAACGGAAACCGTATGATCATCATTCGCCTGAATCATGTAAAAAGGCGGATAATCCTTATCCACATAAAGATCAATGTTGTATACATTGCATGTTTCTTCTGAATATCCTTCTCCCAGCAATCCGCTTAGCATTACCTTTTTGACTGGTTCAGGCATGTGTGAAATATTTTTCCAAACATTTATCATTGGGTAGACCAAAAGCAACATTTCCGGTTTTGGCACCCCATAATGTTCATACCCTAGATGTTTTGTTCCCCAGGAAGCAGCCAAGTGTCCGCCTGCAGAAAATCCACCTACCGCATAATGTTTGGCATGTATCTGAAATTCTTCTTCTCTTTCTGCAATATACTTTATTGCTGCTGCCAGATCTTCCATTGGCATTGGAAATAAGTTTGGTGTACCCACTCTGTAGTTGAGGCAAAAAGCATTGATTCCCAGTTCATTTAGTTTTGCAGCAACCGGAATCGCCTCTGCAAGGGAACATACTGCACCATAAGCACCTCCCGCACACAAAACAACATACTTTTTTGTCACTGGTTTATCGGAAGGAAAATAGAGAAGTTTCACCTTTTCTTTTCTTGGTTCTGCCTTTACTTCTTCCTCTGCGTAAATGTCATACAAGACTTTTCTCCCCTGACTAATGATGGAAAGTAATCTATTTAATCCATATGCCATATCATCTGCATCCCAGGTGGGTTGAATATCATTTATCATCTTCAAAGAATTTTTCTTGGCTAAAAGCGAATGACGTGTACTATCCTTCTCACTGATTAAATACGGTATGTATTCTTTTAATCCTAATTCTTCCATTTCTGTTATTGTTGTATGAATTGTAATCATAGCTACTCCTATCTTAACCCTTTTTCTCTTAACTCGTTCTGGATATCTTTAATTCCTTTTTGTTCCAAATCAATTTTGTAAAAACAAAATGCAGAAATTGTAAAAAGAATTGTTGCATATAATCCTGCTAAAAATCTAAGCATAAACAACGCACTGTCCGGTTGGCTCACAACTTCTGCCGCCTCCGAACTTATGTATCCTGCCCATCCTAAAAGAATACTTGAAAGTCCTGCCACAAGTCCAAGGCCTATTTTCCCACCCATTGTTGCAGCAGAGGAAATAATTCCATCCATTGGTTTCCCGGACTTATAAAGTGCGTAATCACAAATTTCACCGGTAAGTGGAATCAACGCTACCGTAAATGGAATTGCAGCCAAAGATCCAACCGTTTTCCCAATCATAAAAATTAAAAGGTTATCATTTGCAAAGAATACAATCAGATGTCCCACTGCTGCCATAAGCATGCCAAAAACAATTGTATTTCGCTTTCCAAACTTATTGATAATTGGAATTGCCACCGGCAGCAGGAAAATCATCAGCATTCCAGGCAGATTAATAATTGTTGCATAAGATAAATTTTTAAAAATATATTTCGCATAATAAGTTGCAACAGGTGCCGCAGCCAGATTATAGGAAATTGTTCCAAGTGCAAGATAAACAAAATATTTATTTTTCACAAGTTCCTTTAAAGATTCCAATACAGGCTGCTTTTCCGTGAATTTTTCAGCGGAGCGCTCTGTAACTGCTTCTTTTGTTAAGAGTACACCTAAGATTGTGGCTATAACCGCTATCACTGTAAAAATAGCTGTAACTGTTGTATAAGCCATCTGTGACTCATTCATTTTTTCAAGTACAACCGGTACAACAAGCCCAATGATAATTACCGTAAACAACGTACCATATGCCGAAAATACACCAAGCACACCTCTTTTTTTCGAATCTGCAGTAACCAGATTATTTAAAGTTCCGCAGGCAACAGAAACCATAGTACCAAAAATCGGATTTGCAAGGAAATAAAATGCTGCACAGAAGAAAATCTTCATTCCAAGGCTCATATTTCCCGGGCAATTAAATAACATCATAATTGAAATTGCAATGCCGAAACCTCCGGCAAGAACCCAGGGTCTTGCTTTTCCAAGCTTTGTATGGGTTCTGTCGATAATCATCCCCATAATAATATCTGTCACACCATCTGTAATTTTTGTAAGCATCAATATAAGACCGACAGCCGCCATCGGAATACCAACATTATCTGTATAGTATAAATTAATATAATTCGGCACATATCCTGTAGCAACAGCACTTACCATTGCACAAAACAATACCCCCATCTTTGCTCCAAAACCCACTCTATCAGAATCCATTTTATTTGTTTTCTTCATTTATCTGATCCCCTTTCTAACTTTTGTAAGCATGTAATTTTGTACTAATATCTTAGGTCAATTTCGTATTACCTTCAACATTTGATATTGCCATATTTTCATATAATATTGCTCTCATTTTTATTCTCTGTTATAATCAATCTTAAAGCACCAATTATGTATTACAGGGAGAATGATCAAAATGTTTCATAAAATTCCATTGATAACTACCGAAGCAAAAACTCATCTAACTTCAAAAAAACTACCTACCCCTGCCTCACTTTCCGCTTCTAATTACAATCAAGATGCTCTAAGAAATACAGAGTTTATGGTCTGGGGATCCGTTGACAGTTTTCGCAAACCACCTATTACTGATTTTGCAATTAATCACTTATATTACATGCAGGATTTCGATATATTTCACTATAAAGAGGGTTCTTTTACAAAGCGTGCAAATTTTGATTCTTTTTTAGTTGCTTATACTTATTCCGGGAATGGTGTACTTACTTATCGCGAACGTACCTATCCCCTTGCTTTAGGAGATGGTTTTTTTATTAATTGCAAAGATTCTCATATGTATCAGGTAGAAGGCACAAACTGGGATGTAGCAATTTTACATTTAGCAGGTCCCCTACTGCCTGATTTTTATGAGCTTTTCTATCAGCAGGCAGGACCCGTTTTTCACGAAGAATTATCTGCTGGTTACTCTGCCCGCCCTACCTATCAGCAACTACTTGAAAGCTTTCTCCTCTTATATAGTCAGCCAAAATTTTATCGTGACTGGTATGTTTCTAATGCCATTAACAACCTATTGCTTCACTTACTAACCTTAAGCACTGAATTATCTGCCCAAAAAACAGAAGTACCTGATAATATCCAATACTTGATTAAATATATTGACAGTAATTACACACAGGATTTGACTCTGGATTATCTGTCCAAATTTTCAAACATTTCAAAATACTATTTATCCAGAGAATTTAAAAAATACACTGGTTTTTCCCCGTATAATTACCTTATTTCTCTGCGTATTGACACTGCTAAAAAGCTCTTGCAAAGCACGGATTTACCGGTTTCTCAAATTGCTGAGGAAGTAGGCATCCATGACATCAATAATTTTACCAATTTATTCAAAAAAAGAACCGGCATGACACCGGTTCAGTTTCGAAATATGAATTAATCTTCACTTTTATTATTCCGCCTTGAGAAAACGCAATATATCAGATATTGCCTGTTCTCTGTGCTTTCCATTAAAGAAAATATGTCCTGCCCCGGAAATGGTAACAAGCTTTGCAGAAGCACCGTTTTCTTCATACACCGACAGAGCCCTCTCAGAGCCTGATATATTTACAAGATTGTCCGCATCGCCGTGAACAATCAAAACATTTCCTGTATATCCCTTTATTTCTTTGTAAGCATCCATATCCTGCACATCGGCTGCATATCTGCGACCAAGCTTCATTACCGAGCAATAAAAGGTTTCCGGTATATTTTCAAGTCATCTCTCTCGCATGAAAAACGGTCAGCCTTTAGGTCCCCTTTCCATATCCGCCATGAGATGAACAAAGCTGTAAATAATATTACAATGAATTCTATGAGAACAATGCCAGTTTTTAACAATCGTTTATTCCATAAGCATGATAAAGTCTATCTGATTGAGGAACTATTCAGAAAGGTCATCATCCCGGCAGAAGATATTGGCATTACAACTATTCGTTCCCCACAATTTTGGAGACTTTTTCCCTACACACGGGTACTATTCAAACGTGTATTCGCCACTGCCAGCAGAATATTTTTTTCCATTTGGCAAACACACATTACACTTTGTGCAGGCAGGAACGACAACATTCAAAATAAAATTGCCATTCTGAATGTTCCACTCCACTTTTATCGTCCCATACGGTGTTTTCAGGCTTCCCTTCGCATAAGTCAAGCCTCCACCATCATCTCATAAATGTATGAGCTGCTAATTCCAAAGCAGCGAAGCAGGAAGCTCTTATTCGGATACCTTTCTCCCTGATACTCAACTTCAAGTTCCGGTCTGTTTAATTCTCTTATGGGTTGTGTTAATGCTCTGTCCAACGTAAATCCATACTTCTTTTTATGCCGACTATTCGTTACTCCTCCTCTCTCCAATTTTTTACAAATCACTCCAAAACCTCATTTTTACCCGCGCACGCCTTTAGGCGAGCGCTATGCATCTATAAAAACGGGTAAAAAAATAGGGCAAAAACTAGCCATTTTTCGGCTCACTTTTTGCCCTAAAACCACAACATCTTGTGGTTGAACCACCTTATTTTTCTCTTTTTCCACAATACTGCATCAGAATCACTGTTTCAATATGCTTCGTAAACGGAAACATATCCACCGGTGTGCACTCTTTTGCCTCATAGCCGTGCTTTGTCAGATACTTCAAATCCCTTGCGAGCGTTTCCGGATTGCAGGAGACGTAGACGACGCGCTTCGGGGAAAGCTTTACAACGGAGGAAAGAAATGCCTCATCGCTTCCGGCGCGCGGCGGGGCCATAAAGACAACGTCGAC
>OGCY01000217.1_pt1 | contig 22881 bp, 23 predicted proteins | sample 1570311 | NCBI WGS metagenome assembly OGCY01 (sample SAMEA2582165, study PRJEB24529) | metagenome | biome: Human gut stool | place: China | collected 2011
TGATTTATCGAAGCCATCAGGGATTAGGAAAGCCGAATAAGATATATGTGTATGACTTGTTGAAAGCAGATAACGATAATTGGCTGCCAAAGCAATTTAAGCACAGAAAGGGGCGGACAAATGAGAAAGAAATATTATGATGATGCAAAAGAGAATGCAGCATTTGAGAGATCCCTTTAAGTTTATGGGTGGTATTTCAACATACGAAGATGATCTTGAATTTATTATGGCGGGAGCAAAGGCTGTTGCGGTTGGAACTGCAAATTTTCATAATCCTTATGCGACTGTAGAAATCATAGATGGAATTTGGAGATATATGAAAGAAAATAAAATTTCCTCATTGGAAGAAATCAGAGGATGTATTGATTAAGCATATATCCATGAAATATGGCAGTGAGAATATTTCATTAGTATAGGTGATAGAATGGGAAAAATATTAGTTTTATCATTTTCTGATGAGGAAGAAGAGACTTATCAGAGAATGTTACAGATAATAAGTAATAGCAAGAATTTTGAATGGTGTAATATGCTTCTTTTGATCACATTGCTGGTATGGAGAAGAATGGAAGGCAAGGAACCGATTAAGTTAAGTGGAAAAACGGTTGGAATTGTGGTACTTGCAATTTTTGGAACCCTTCTCCTTGGCGTTGGAATGTGCTTTTCCATGGTATTCGGAAAGATGGTTTTGGGCGTAGTCATTGGACTTGTTGGAATCGTTGCACTGCTTATGTTGATTCCATTAACAAAGGGCTTAAAGTAAATACGAACTAAAAGAAATAATGTATGAGAAGGATGGTTGGGGTTTAGCAATAGTCATCCTTTTTTTTATTGTGAGATTAGACAAGTTCGGTATTTTTCAGCCAGCTCCGGCTTATGCCACCTTGCATACAGATTATACAGGTACTTATAAACAGACTTCGTGTATTCGTTATCAGTTCCCATAATATCTATGATAATGCTTTCAGCAGAAAGCAAATAGTTTTCAGCTTTTGCAGGGATTCCCTCGGAAAGTGCAAGTACACCATTCATAAACTGGCAGATACCATAGTCAAATGTCTGTGAGGAGAACTGATGGGCTTTAACGGATGTCTTGGTTATGGCTATCATCCGGAAGTCAAGAGCATCACTATCAATGAAGCAGAAGCGGAAACGGTGCGCCTTATCTTTAATCTGTATCTGCAGGGATATGGAGCATGCAGAATTGCGAAAGAGCTTACAAGACTTGGCAAAGTCAATAAAAAGGGCATGGATTGCAGAAAAAGGTATCCGCCACGGAAAAAATTTGTTTATCATAATCTAACTGTCTGTCAGCATGAAAGGGAATCAATACTGTTTTTTCTTCGTTTTCTTTTTTGTATTTTTCAGTTTCTATTTTCACTTCATTTTTTGCCCATGTAAGGATATCATCCATTGTTGGTCTATGTTCAATCAAAAGTTGTTCTAACGTTCCGAGTTTACGGACAATCATGGAAGATGTGCGTCCGTTAGCTTTTACATAAGATTTACAGATATAAAAGGACTCTGCATTTTTGGATTTTGATATATGAAGATTCATATGCAATATCTCCTACCCCCTTATTATATCAAACAATAACAAAAATACCATATATAAAAACAGGAAAATTGACATAAAAAATGCAGGTTTTATGCGACCTGTGATAACTTTTTTAAATATTCAACTGTCAAACTCGCGGGTGCCCCGTTACGATAAAAAGTTACCATCTGAAAAAAAGGATTTGTGTACCCCTCCCACTCAATTTGTGCTACAATATCCATAAATAACAACACATCATAAGGAGGACAATCTAATGCTTTTTATAGAATATCCCAAATGTTCCACCTGTCAGAAAGCGAAAAAATGGCTGGATGAACATGAGATTACATATACGGACCGTCACATCGTAGAGCAGAATCCGTCCTACGAGGAATTGAAAGAATGGCATGAAAAGAGCGGTCTGCCATTAAAGAAATTTTTCAACACCAACGGACTTTTATATAAAGAAATGAAGCTTAAGGACAGGCTTCCCGAAATGAGCAGGGACGAGCAGTTAAAGCTGCTTGCGACAAACGGAATGTTGGTAAAACGTCCGCTGATCGTAGATGGAAGTACGGTAATTACCGGTTTTAAAGAAAAAGAATGGTCAGAGCACTTCTTATAAAAATAAGAATGTGGTTTTCATAAAAGGACTTGCAGGAATGGAGGATCATTATGATTATAACAATTGCCAGACAATGCGGATGTGAAGGGGACGAAGTAGGAAGAAGGTTATCAGAATTATACGGTATTCCGTGTTATTCCAAAAAGGAACTGATCGAGCTTGCAAAAGAGAAAAAAGTGTATGAAAAGTATCCGTTTTATTTTGGGGAACGGCAGGTTGATGATATGATGAGCATGGTTGCGGATGATATGAATTTAAAGGTGCGTGAGACACCGAAAAAGGCATTAACGGCATTGTTTGATGATCAGCCGTGCATCGTGATCGGTCGTGCATCGGATTATGCGTACAAAGAACATGCGGATGCGGTTCGTATTTTCCTTTGCGGGGACAAGAAAACAAGAATTGAAAAAATCGCAGAGAAACACCAGGTATCAGAGTCGAAAGCAAAAATGATCGTGGATGACACAGACCGTCGAAGAAAGCAGTATCATAATTATTATTCCGGGGAAACCTGGGGATTAGCAGATAATTATGATCTGTGTTTAGATGAGTGCAGACTTGGGATTGATGGTGTGGCTGCAGTTGTTTCGGCTTATATCAGTCAGGTCAGGGGAAAGAAGTGATCTAAGGATAGTAGAAACAGGACTGGGAGTAAAAACGGTCGGAAGGGAGAGCAGCATGGCATACTATTTAGCAGAAGGTGCGATTGTAAAAGGAGATGTTACGATCGGAGAAGATTCAGGAATATGGTATCATGCAACGGTGCGTGGAGATACTGACAGGATTACGATCGGAAGCAGGACGAACGTACAGGATAATGCGGTCCTTCATGTGGGAGACGGGCATGCGCTTACCATTGGAAACGATGTGACGATCGGGCATGGTGCGATTGTACACGGATGTGAGGTCGGCAATAATACATTGATCGGAATGGGTGCGATCATATTAAATGGTGCAGTGATCGGCGATAACTGTATCATTGGTGCAGGGGCTCTTGTGACACAGAACATGGAAATCCCGGATGGCAGCCTTGCATTTGGAAATCCGGCGAAGATAATAAGAAAGCTGACAGAGGAAGAAATTAAGTCAAACCATAACAACGCGCTGTTGTATGTGGGAGAAGCAAAAAATCAGTTGATGCCGGTATGAGCAGAGATCAGGATAAATATTAATATTTATCCGTTATATTTATAAAAATGGATGTTTCCAATAGATTAAATGAGGAAACATCCATTTTTTGTATATGTTTTTTATTTTATTCCCTGATCGAATCAAGTGCATTGGAAATATCTGCAATTAAGTCTTCCTTATCCTCAAGACCGAGGCTGATACGGATAAGTTCTGCCGGAACGCCGGCTTCTTTTAACTGTTCGTCGGTCATCTGGCGGTGTGTGGATGTTGCAGGATTTAAGCAGCAGGTTCTTGCGTCAGCAACATGTGTTTCAATCGCACCGAGTTTTAAATTCTGCATAAATGTGGATGCAGCGGCATGTCCACCTTTTAAACCGAAAGAAACAACACCGCAGCCGCCGTTTGGCAGATATTTTTTTGCACGCTCATAATATTTGCTGGAAGGCAGTCCTGGATAGTTGACATAGGCAACTTTAGGATGTTTTTCTAAAAATTCAGCAACAGCCTGACCGTTTTCCACATGTTTTGGCATACGGACATGCAATGATTCAAGACCGAGATTTAAGATAAAAGCGTTCTGTGGAGACTGCATACAGCCGAAGTCACGCATCAGCTGTGCGGTACATTTTGTAATGAAGGCACCTTCTTTACCGAATTTTTCTGCGTAGGTGATTCCATGATAGCTTTCATCCGGAGTACACAGTCCCGGATATTTATCAGCGTGAGCCATCCAGTCAAATTTACCGCTGTCCACGATCGCTCCGCCTAAGGCAGCTCCGTGACCATCCATATATTTGGTCGTGGAGTGGGTTACGATGTCAGCACCCCATTCAAACGGACGGCAGTTGACTGGAGTCGGGAACGTGTTATCGATCACAAGCGGAACGCCGTTGGCATGGGCAACTTTTGCAAATAGTTCGATATCTAAAACGGTGAGTGCAGGGTTAGCAATCGTCTCACCAAACATAAGCTTTGTATTTGGCTTAAATGCTGCATTTAATTCTTCCTCAGTAGCATCAGGAGAAACAAATGTGGTCGTGATTCCCATTTTTGCCATCGTGACAGCGAGCAGGTTGAAAGTACCACCATAGATAGAGGAGGAAGCAACGATGTGATCGCCACATTCACATATGTTAAACATGGCAAGAAAGTTTGCTGCCTGTCCGGAAGAGGTCAGCATTGCAGCAGAACCGCCTTCCATAGCTGCAATTTTTGCAGCGACGATATCGTTGGTAGGATTCTGAAGGCGGCTGTAAAAATAACCATCTGCCTCTAAATCAAAAAGTTTTCCCATATCCTCGCTGGTACTGTATTTAAAAGTGGTAGACTGGATGATCGGCACCTGTCTCGGTTCTCCATTGCCAGGTGTGTAACCTGCCTGCACACATTTTGTCCCCATTCTGTATTCACTCATAGAAATCTAATCCTCCGTTTCTGCACTGTTTTATAAAAACAGCTGCATTAAAAATTCCTTCGCGATTCATCACATTAGTAAGAAAAAGCGCATAAAAATATCGTATCATTCATAGGAAGATTTTACAAGGGAATATCTTTTGATTTTAAAAAATTTGTGATACAGTAGGGAAGAAAAAATATAGAGCATGTCAGGTTTGAATAAAAAGAGAGAAGTGTGATTGAAAAGTGAAATTACAGCCATTTCAGACATTAAAACATTACGATAAGCAAAATCTTCCAAAGGACATTCTTGCTGGAATCATCATCATGGCAGTTTCTATCCCGATTTCCATGGGGTATGCACAGATTGCAGGACTTCCGGCAGTTTATGGATTATACGGCTCGGTGTTCCCGATCATTTTATTTGGACTTTTTTCCACGTCACCACAGTTTATTTTTGGTGTGGATGCGGCTCCGGCAGCATTGATCGGTTCAGCTATTGTGGGACTTGGCATTGAAGGCGGAACGAAAGAGGCCATGGCAGCAGTGCCTGTACTGACTTTTTTTGTGGCACTGTGGCTTCTGGCATTTTATTTTATGAAGGCAGGAAAACTGGTCAATTTTATTTCTGCACCGGTCATGGGAGGATTTATCACCGGAATCTGTACCACGATCATACTGATGCAGGTGCCAAAGCTGATGGGTGGAACGGCAGGAGTCGGAGAACTTTTTGAACTGGCAGAGCATATTGCAGGGACGGCAGGTCAGATCAATCTGCCGTCGCTTGTGATCGGACTTTTTGCACTTGTGATTCTTCTGGTTTCGAAAAAGCTGATCCCAAAGTTTCCGATGGCAGTTGCACTGATGGCAGCAGGGGCACTTATGACACGGCTCCTGCCGGTCAGGGAGTGGGGCGTACAGACGCTTGCAGCAGTAGAACCCGGAATGCCGGAATGGAGCATACCGGATTTTTCAGTGATTGCACCGAAGGATGCGATCATCACAAGCCTGTCGGTTGCCGTTGTCATAATGGCTGAGACTTTGCTCGCAGAGAACAGTTTTGCTCAGAAAAACGGTTATAAGATTGACGATAATCAGGAACTTTTTGCATTTTCCATAGGAAATTTTGTCGCAGCGTTTACCGGCTGCTGTCCGATCAATGGATCGGTATCACGTAGTGCAATGGGGGAACAGTATCAGGCAAAAACACAGCTTACCGGTATCGTGGCAGGGGTGTCGATGAGCATTCTTCTTTTATGTGGAACCGGTTTTATCGGATATCTGCCGATTCCGGTGCTGACGGCGATCGTGATTTCGGCACTGCTTGGTGCGACGGAGTTTGAACTTGCGGTCAGATTGTGGAAAGTCAGCCGGACGGAGTGCTTCATTTTTATAGGAGCCTTTTTTGGTGTATTGATGCTTGGCACGATTAACGGCGTTTTGATCGGAATTATCCTTTCTTTTACAGAAATGATCATCCGTACTTCAAAACCGGCAAGATGTTTCTTGGGAATCCAGCCCGGCCATCAGCATTTCAGGGATTTGCGGGAAGGCAGCCAGATTCATGCGGTGGAGGGCGTTCTGATCTACCGTTTCAGCAGCAACCTGTTTTTTGCAAATATCGGGGTACTGCAGAAGGATATTGAGGAGCATATCAAAGACGATACCAAAGCAGTTATTTTAGATGCAGGAGGTATCGGAAGCCTGGATATCACGGCGGCAGACCGTCTGGAGATTTTATACAGATCTTTGAAGGAAAAGGGAATCCGCTTTTACATGACGGAGCACATTGCAGATGTGAATGAGCAGCTCCGGAAATTAGGACTCGGTTATCTGATAGAGGAGGGCTGCGTGCGAAGAACCATACATATCGCATTAAAAGATATGGGAATCAACAGACCTTATCCGCTTGAAGGCGGTGTGGATAACGTGGAGCGCAGTGCGTCGAGAAAACGTGCTGATAACCGTGTCCAGGAGTTTGTCTGGGCATTTGGTTCAGAGACGGAAGATGAGATCGAAAAACAGATCGTACTTCAGATTGAGCAGTTAAAGCAGACGGGGGATGTTGAAAATCTGTTTCATGGCAGATGGGCACATATGGAGGCACTGGATGAAGATGAGTGGCTCGAACATTTAGAGGAACATTTAAAGGAAATCGTTAATATCTCCGGCAAGGACGAGATGACGTTAGCGGGCAGACTTGAGGCACACCGGAAGGAAGTACATGACCGTATTGCAAAAGAGCATCCGGAACTGGCGGAGCGTTTTAAGGAACGCAGGCACCTGCTGGATGAGCATTTGAAAGAGCGCAGACCGGAGGTGTATGAGCTGGTGTTAGAGCTTAGGGAGAAGAGGAAAGAGTAGAAAAAGGAACTAGTGAAAATTCATAAAGATAACAGGAAATATAAAATTATAATGACATATGTATAAACTTATGTTATCATTCATCCAAAGCATTACATTCTAGCAAAATCTACAAGGCAGACTGTGAGAAATTATATCATAGTATAAGCCGTTTCAAAACAAGTCAAAACCACGTTAAGGGCTTTGTATATCAATAAGCAAGCCACCACGTCGGATATCAGAATTTTCAATGCTTTTAAATCACCAGCCAAATAAAAGTAAAAGCAGGGAGAATTCGAAAATATCACGCGACTCTCCCGAACAAAAGGGAGGAAACGATTATCGCGCAAAAGACAAAGAAATCGTCATCAGACAAAGCCAAAAAGATCCAGTGGCATCCTGCGTTTTATGCAGCAGCGGAACTCGAACTAAAAGAAAACATCGAGGAACTGGATTTAATATCGGAGTACCATTTGAGTAAGGAACCGATCCGTATTGATCTTCTGATCATAAAAGAAGAAAATGCAGAAAAAGTGATGAAAAATGAAATCGGTCATATCATGCGAAAGTACAATGTGTTAGAATACAAAGAACCGGGAGATGAACTGTCGATAGACACTCTTTACAAAACACTTGGATATGCCTGCCTTTATAAAGGATATGGGAAAACAATCGATGAAATCCCGGCGGACGAACTGACCGTGTCATTGTTCCGTGAAGCATATCCAAGAGAACTGTTTTTTGAATTAGAACGAAAAGGATATGTACTGGAAGAAAAATATCCAGGTATTTATTACGTGAGAGGGAACATTTTATTCCCGGTGCAGATCGTGGTGATCAGCAGGTTGAACCGGACTATGCACAGCAGCCTAAGAATCTTATCTGCAAATGCCGATATAGAGGATATCAGGAAGTTTTTAGAACAGACAGAAAATATGAAGACACCGCGGGAGCGGAATAATATAGACGCAGTATTACAGGCAAGTGTCAGTGCGAATTATGAAATATATCAGAAGGTAAGGAGGGCGAATGGTATGTGCGAAGCATTACGGGAATTAATGAAAGATGAAATAGAGCAGGATGTAGCAAGAGGAGAGGCAAGAGGAGAAATGCGTGGCAGAGCGGAAGGAATTGTAGATACATGTTGTGATCTAGGGTTGCCAGAAGACGCTATTTTAGAGCGGTTGCAGAAAAAACTAAATATATCATTACAGACTGCACAGGAATATCTAAAGACTTTTGGAAAACAGATCGTAAAAAATTAACGAACGTCAGGAAAATCAAAAACATATGAACTATCAGCAAAAAGATTTAGTGAGAATAGCAAAACGGGAAAACAATACCAAAAGAAGTTATCTGGTAGTAGATCCACTGCAGGGAAAACATGTTCCGGTGACACCATCGGCGGCACTGAATTTATTCAAAAATCTTGCAGCGAAGCTTCAGGGAAAATATGAAGGTGAGAGGCTGTTTTTGATCGGTTTTGCAGAAACCGCGACAGCAATCGGTGCACAGGCTGCGATCACTCTGGGAACAAAGTATATCCAGACAACACGGGAAGTAATACCGGATGCCAGATATTTATTTTTTTCGGAAGCGCACAGCCATGCGACTGAGCAGAAATTGGTAAAGGATGATATAGACCGTGTGATAAATGATATTGACAGGATTGTATTTATAGAGGATGAGGTGACCACCGGGAATACGATCATGAATATCATTAAGATCATAACAAAAGAGTATCAGAAAAAAATAAAATTTGCAGTTGCTTCATTGTTAAATGGAATGACAGAAGAATCCTTAAAAATTTATCAGGATGAAAAAATAGAACTTCATTATCTGGTAAAAACGGATCATTCCGGATACGGTGCGGTTGCGGAGCAGTATAGATGTGATGGTTTATATATTTGTGCGATACCGGAGAATCATACGCATGAAAGCGCGGATATTGATGTGCAATCAGAGAAGAATATGCGGGAACATATCATATCAATTCCCGGATGGATGAATGCAAGACGTTTCGTTGACGCAAAACAATATGAGACTGCGTGCAGAAAACTTGCGGAAACTGTAATCGCGGAAACAGGTGTGAAACAGGGTGAGCGCGTACTTGTGATCGGCACGGAAGAGTTTATGTATCCCGCACTTCTGACAGGGCAGGAAATAGAAAAAATGGGATGTGAGGTCCGCAGTCATTCTACGACAAGAAGTCCGATTGCGGTCAGCACGGAGGAAGAATATCCACTGCACTGCAGGTATGAACTGCGCAGCTTATATGATCCTGACCGGAAAACTTTTATTTATGATCTGGAAAATTATGACAGGGTTATCGTTATGACGGATTCGGCATTAGTGTCATTAAAAGGATTAGAAACGCTGACTTACGCACTTCGCATGAAAAATGAAAATATAACGGTGATACGCTGGTGTTAAAGAGGGCACAGGAATAAGGGCATAATGTGAAAATAAAATTTTTCCCATACGAAATTTGTGCCTTGACAGCAAACATGCGATGTAATGGAAAGCAGGAAAGAATGGAGACAAGATTAAATGAGAAGTTCATACCGGGATGAGGACGTGACTCTTCTGTTAAAAGATATTACCGGCATGGTGCAGCCACAGCCGACCAAAGAGAGAGAAAAACTGATACAGGCGGGAAAACATTACAGTGAAATGCTGCCGGTCGAATATGTCCCGACAGAAAAATATATGCAGGTGTACCGGGAAGCGTTGAAAAATTATGCAAAACCGGTAGCACTTGCTGTCGGAAGACTTGCAGATAAGATCGTTGAAAAAAAGGGACAGGACATTGTGCTCGTCTCACTGGCTCGCGCCGGTATTCCAATCGGAATTTTAGTCAAAAGATATATTGCAAAAAAATATCAGGTCAATGTACCGCATTATTCCATTTCCATCATCCGCGGCAGAGGGATTGATAACAATGCGATGAAATATCTGTTAAGCCGGTATGAACCGGGACAGTTATTGTTTGTGGACGGATGGATCGGAAAGGGCGCGATTTTAAATGAATTAAAAAAGGATCTTGCGCAGTATGAAGGTGTGTCATCCGATATCGCAGTCATTGCCGATCCTGCTAATGTGACAGAACTGTGCGGCACACACGATGATATTTTAATACCGAGTTCCTGTCTTAACAGCACTGTGTCAGGACTGATCAGCAGGACATTCTTAAGGAGTGATATCATTGGAAAAGATGATTTCCATGGAGCCGTCTATTACGGAGAATTAAAAGATTCGGATCTGTCCTATGAATTTATCCATACGATCGAGAACGAGTTTGAGATGGATGTGGAAAAAGAAAATAAGTGTGTGGAAAGCTCTGGTATTGACGAGGTAAAACAGATTGCAAAGACATTTGATATTGATGATATCAATCTGATCAAACCGGGAATCGGAGAGGCGACAAGAGTATTGCTGCGAAGAGTTCCATGGAAGATATTGATTGATGAGAGGTACAAGGGCGATCCGCAGCTGGGGCATCTGGTGAGATTAGCTGAGGAAAAAAATGTGCCGATCCAGTATTATCCGATGAAACATTATAAATGCTGCGGTGTCATTAAAAAAATGTCAGATATATAAAAAATACTGCCGGTTTCCAGGAAAATTTATGCATACATCAGTTTGGTCTCGTCATGCCAAAGAAATTTATGTATACATCAGTCTGGTCTGTCATGCCAAAGAAATTTATGTATGCATTTGTCTGGTCTGTCATGCCAAAGAAATTTGTGCATACATAAGTTTAGTCTGTTATGCCAAAGACCTCTGCCAGAAATAAGATTTTTTCTGCCCAGTTATGGTGGGTCTTGTATTCGTTCATGCGTTCACCCGCAAGATTTCCGGAGACAAGCGAGTCTGATTTTTTATCCCAGTTTAAAATTGCTTTTGCATCGATAAAATCTGATCTTGTAACCTGATAAACTTTGTTTACGACAGAAATCTGATTTGGATGAATGACTGTTTTTCCGGTAAAGCCGCAGAGTTTATCATCTTTTAGTTCCTGAATCAGGCCATTTTCCCAATTATACCCGGAATAATATTCCCATACCGGTCCGGAAACGACGTAGTCCATGCCGTAAACAGTTATGATATCAGAAAAAATATCAGCGACAGGTCTGATCCGGTGAATGGACTCGTCACAATGACGGCGGAATCCAAACATGTGACACAGATCATTTCCTCCGACACGAATATTTAAAACGAGATCTTCCACATGGGAAAGCCTGTCTTTCAGATCATACAGGATATCGATACGGTGCCGCAGGTCAATGATAGAAGAACTCTCATAGATCGGCATCATATATAATTTCCTGGAAGCCTGTTCGTTAGCCCGGATCATTTCTTCTATATAAGAGCTGGCGTTGTCAGTAGTAAATTTCGGTATGATATAACCGGTGATCACCTTTATGCTTTCCCCAAAAGCCTTCGTTAAACGTTCAATCTGGCCGGCATTGCGGACACGGATAAAGATTTTCGGAAGGTAAAAAGGATGATCCTGAAAACTTTCAAATATCTGATGGATGGAAGAGATAAGATCCTGCTCTGCTTCTGTCACATAGTTGTCATTGATCGTATCTTCAAGGCATAAAGCCAGAGAATATTTAGTTCCAAATTTTTCATGAATCACAGAGTCGGCAATTGTTTTTTTATTGGCGGGACAATAGAGCAGTGCACCGACACTGTAATAAATAATATCGTTTTTCAATTTGTAAAAATCCCCCTGAGTGTATAAAAACTCTTCAAAATAACACAAGTTTAACAACAGATTGCAAATTGAATTATAGCATTAATATAGGCAAAAAGATAGATAGATTCGATGCCGGACGTTTTCTTGAAAACAGGATGCCGGTATGCTATACTTTTAGATGATTTTTATAGAATATTGTGCTCTGTGAAACAGGGTTTTTGAGGAAGGAATAGTATGGGTAACGGTGGTAAAAAGATACGGCTGTCATTTAACTCTCCGGTTATTTTGGGATTTACGCTTGCCTGTTTTATCGTACTGATTTTAGATAAAGTAACAGGCAGTGCATCCACGCGTGCATTTTTCAGTGTTTACCGGTCATCGTTAGCAAGTCCGTTCACATACATCCGGTTTTTCGGACATGTGTTAGGACATGCCAGCTGGGATCATTTCTTTGGAAATATTATGATGTTACTGGTTGTAGGACCGCTTTTGGAAGAAAAATACGGTTCGGCAAATATTTTATTTGTAATTTTAACGACAGCGCTGGTGACAGGTGTGATCAATTTCATATTTTCCCCCCATGTCCAGCTTCTTGGTGCAAGCGGTGTTGTATTTGCGTTTATATTACTTGCATCCTTAACAAGTATTGAAGAAGGAAAAATCCCGCTTACATTTATTCTGGTTGCACTGATCTATATCGGGCAGCAGGTGTATGATGGCATATTTATCCGGGATAATGTTTCAAATCTGACACATATTTTGGGTGGTATTGTCGGTTCAGGTCTTGGCTATGTGATGAATAAAAACAAAATGAACAGATATTGAAGGTGAGAATGCGCTATGTTAGAACATAAAAAGATTCGCAGCCTTGATGATTACTTTGTCGATCTAAACGGAAGACAGAGCAGAGAGGTGTATTTTTACCGGATCAATGGATACACGGAAAAAATCGGGGACTTTATAAAAAAATATTATGATACGGCAAGAAGGGCGGGCGTGGTGATCGAGGGAAAGATCCCAAATCCCGGTGAGAAGAACCTTGCGTATTATTCTGAGATCATGGGGATGGATTTTCAGATGGATCCGTCATTTATATCGAATGGTTTAAAAAAATGGCTTCCGCGCATGAACGATCTGCAAAGACAGAATGTGGCAGATTCGATCTATGACTCGCTTGATACCATGAGGCGGAATGGAAAAACAGAAAATATGCTGAAAAATGCATATATTAAGTTTATGTGCTGGCTGTACTACAAATTTGAACGGATTGTAAACCAGCTTGGAGAAAATGAACTGCCCAAGATCCTTTATGAGGGGGATATCAGTAATTACGAACTGATGTTGATATCGATCCTGTCCAATGCCGGGTGTGATGTGGTGCTGCTGCAGTATCACGGTGATGCCGGATATCTGAAATCAGATCCGGCTTCCGCTTTATCGGATGATCTGCAAATGGAGGGGATGACAGCTTTCCCGGAAGGATATTGTTTAAAGAAAGTCCGTGAAGCGATACAAAATGATTTTGAAAAAGAACGGCTGTATGGAAATCTTCCTTCTGTCAATAACTGTACTAATGTCTGGATCAGCGGAAAAGGATTTGAAGATATCAAAAAAAGTGTGTTGAGCAGAGGGACAGATTCCCGTTTCTTTTATAATTGTTTTTACCGGATCAATGGAGCAGAGGACAAGCTGACTTATGCAAACGAATTGTTTCAGCTGCAGCTTGAACTGAAAAATGCCAGACGAAAGACTGTGATCGTAAATGGAGAGATTGAAAGACCGACACCGGATGAGATCGCAGATATCCGGCGAGGAAACTATGCAAAAGCAGATCAGCTTATCATGGATCTTTCCGCCAATATAAAATATCCGGCAAATATGGAACTGCAGAAGATCATGCATAAAACATTTGTTGATATTCTTCTTGCAGAATTTAGCAAAGAAGGCGATAATTTAAACAGGCTCACCAGTAAGGCGGTATATCTGTTGTGCTGGCTAAAGAGATATCTGCCGTCTTTATTTTCTGACTGGAAGATGCCGGAAATCGGATGTTTTATTCACATGGGTGGTTGTCAGAATGAAAATGAGGCACTGTTTCTTAAGTTTTTAGCAAGACTGCCGGTTGATGTGGTGATCCTGTGCCCGAACCGGAATGTACCTTGTCAGCTTACAGATCCTTTGCTGTATGAACTGAATTATGAGGAAAGTCTTACCATGGAAAGGTTTCCGGAAGAAAATTCACAGGTTAAAATGGGAACGGTTGCCTATCATGCGGAGAGAGAACTGGATACATTAATGTATCAGGACACCGGAATGTACCGGAATCAGCAGTATGGAAAGGCGAATATCATCAGCCTGCAGACCATGTATGAAGAAATAAAGATCCTGTGGGATCAGGAGCTGAAGTACCGGCCGGATTTTAGTGTGGTCGATGGTGTGGTCAACATACCGGTTATTTTTGCAAAGGTTTCCGGTGTAAAAGATGGACAGACGGATCATTACTGGACATCAGTAAAAGAATTGGTTACGGAAGATACCATTGTGATAAAAAAGGCGCCTTATATAGAGCCGATGGCACCGAATCCGATGAAAATGTATGCTGCCGAATTTTTTAAGAATGGAAAATTGCAGCGAAATAAGATCAAAGCACATCCGAAATATCCGTATGGTATCCTGAGAGAAGATATACAGGAAATGATTCTCGATAAGATGCAGCTTTTGATCAATCAGAAAATGATAAAGGGAATCGGGGAAAATGGCATGGAATATACAGTCATTGCGCAGATTTTAAATCTGCCAAAGGATATTGTAAGACTGATCCAGAAATTTGATCTTACCCGGAAAAATCCGAAAATGATCTACATTAATACATCGGAGACGGTAATTTCGTTAGAGGATTCGATCCTGACAGCATTTTTACATCTGATTGGATTTGATATCGTATTTTTTGTACCGACAGGATATCAGAGTATTGAAAAATATTTTAACGGGCAACTAATGGAAGAACACCAGATCGGGGAATATAAATATGATCTGCAAGTCCCTGACCTGAATAGTATTTCATTTGGCAGTACACGCTACACTTGGCGGGAGAAATTTTTTAAGAGAGGTAATTAGTGCGAAAAATCAGATTTTTCACACGCAGAAATGGAGGAATAGTATGGGACTTGATTTTAGCAAAACAATGACTGCGGAAGCACCGGCAGCCACAGCAGTTCCGGACACAAAGGATGAGATCGCTGTTGTGGAACAATATGATATTGTTGCCGACAGGGAAAAAATGAACTCAGAACTGGTCAATTCTGATGAAGTTGACCGGATCGTCAGTACGATCGAGATCAATAATCTTGAGACGATCGTCACATTTGGAGCAGAGGTGGCAGAGGAGATTTCAAAGGCTTCGGATGTTGTGTTAAACAGTATGAATATGTCACAGTTAGACGATACCAGCGAAATGTTAAAAACGTTAGCAAAGATCATGGATCAGTTTGATATCGATGAGATCAAAGAAAATCCGGGACTGTTTGGAAAATTATTTGGAAATATGAAAAAACAGCTCGACAAGATTCTTGCAAAATACCACACAATGGGCGAAGAAGTCGATAAGATCTACGTTCAGCTCAAAGGCTATGAGTCGGAGATCAAACAGTCAAACCGTAAATTAAATACGATGTTTGAGGCAAATGTAAATTATTATCATGAACTCGTGAAATATATTCTTGCCGGCGAGCAGGCATGCAAAGAAATCGAAGCATATATTGCGAAAAGACAGCAGGATATGGAGACTACCGGAGACGAGTCGATCCGGTTTGAACTTACCAGTTTAAATCAGGCATTGATGATGATGGAGCAGCGTACACAGGATCTTCGAACAGCAGAGAATGTTGCAATGCAGTCCATTCCGATGATCAAAACGATGGAATTCAGCAATTATAATTTGGTCAGAAAAATTAATTCCGCATTTATCGTGACGCTTCCTGTATTTAAACAGGCACTTGCACAGGCAATTCTGCTGAAACGCCAGCGCATTCAGGCGGAGGCAATGTCAGCTCTTGATAAGAAGACGAATGAGATGCTTATTAAGAATGCACAGAATACGGTAGAGGTTTCTAAGGCTACTGCTAAGATGGCATCCGGAAGCTCTATTCAGATTGAGACACTTGAAACGACCTGGAGAACGATTACGAGCGGTATTGAAGAAACCAGAAGAATTCAGGAAGACTGCAGAAAGAAACGTGTGGAAGATCAGGCAAGGCTTGAGGCAATCAAGGCGGACTTCAACAGACAGTATCATATGCCGCCGGCAAACAAGTAAGTTATTTGAAATAACTATAGATTCATTTATTCTAAGGAGGTAATACTATGCCAATTAATTTATCAAAAGGACAGAAAGTAGATTTAACAAAAGGAAATCCGGGACTGAAAAATATCATGGTTGGTCTTGGCTGGGATGTCAATGCATATGATTCAGGTGCAGATTTTGACCTGGATGCAGCAGCATTTATGTTAGGCGCAGATGGAAAATGCCCGACAGATAAAGAGTTTGTATTTTATGGAAACCTGGTTCATCCAAGTGAGTCTGTAAAACATATGGGCGATAACTTAACCGGAGAGGGAGAAGGCGATGACGAACAGGTCCAGATCGATCTTTCCAAAGTACCGGCAAACATTGAGCGAATCGCTTTTACCGTAACCATCTATGAGGCAGAGGCAAGACGCCAGAATTTTGGACAGGTATCCAATGCGTTTATCCGTCTGGTGGATGAGACAACCGGAAAAGAAATGATCCGTTATGACTTGGGAGAGGATTTCTCCATTGAGACAGCAGTCGTTGTCGGTGAATTATACAGACATAACGGAGAATGGAAATTTAACGCAATTGGAAGTGGTTTCCAGGGCGGACTCGCAGCACTTTGCGGACACTATGGAATTGAAGTGGCATAAGGGAGGAAAACAAGGAGTAAAATCCTCTGCTCCTGCAATGGCAGTCGCATTTTGCTCCGCAAAACAAGGAGGATTGTAATGTCAATTAGTTTACAGAAAGGACAGAAGGTCAGTCTGTCAAAAGATAACGCAGGACTGTCAAAGATCATTGTCGGTCTTGGATGGGATGAAGCGCAGCAGTCTTCATCCGGAGGTGGATTTTTAAGTGCTTTATTCGGGGGCGGACAAAAGCAGCAGCCAATCGACTGTGATGCATCCGCATTGATGTTGAAAAACGGAAAACTGATGGATAAATCAGATATCGTTTATTTTGGTAATTTACATCACAAATCAGGTACCGTAAATCATCAGGGAGATAACCTGACGGGAGCTGGTGATGGAGACGATGAGCAGATCGTGATCGATCTTGCAAAAGTACCGCAGGAGTACGATAAGATCGTGATCGTCGTAAACATTTATCAGGCGGTTCAGAGACATCAGCATTTTGGCATGATTGAGAATGCATTTATCCGTTTAGTTGATGCAAGAAATAATAATGAAATGTGCAAGTACAATCTGACCGAAAATTATTCCGGTATGACGGCAATGATATTTGGAGAAGTGTACAGACATAACGGAGAATGGAAGTTCAGTGCTGTTGGTCAGGGGACAAATGACCCTGGACTTGGCGAACTGAGCAGAAGATTTGTATAAATAGACTTGATACTTTAGAGGAGGTTAATTACCCAAAATGAGTAACATAAATAAAGAAGAGCTGATGAGAGGTCTGTCAGACTCACAGGTAAACAAGAGCAAACAGGATTTTGGAACAAATGCTCTTGCAAAAAAAGAGACAGAATCACTGTGGTCAATGTTCATCGGAGCATTTGATGACATTTGGATCAAAGTATTATGTGCAGCACTGGTCATGAAAATCGTCATTTCTGTTATCGGTGTGTTTGTACCGGCATTAGCAGGAGAAAACGATGTTGTTGAGATCATAAGTATTGTTTTGGCAATTGCACTGGCAACCGGATTCAGTACTTTATCCGAGTACCGCAACAGTTCCAGAAGTGAGGCGTTACAGGAAGAGTATAACAAGACTTATGCGAAAGTCATGAGAAATGGAAAACTGGTCAATATCCTTACCAGTGAGATCGTAAAAGGAGATACGATCCTTGTTCAGGCTGGTGATAAGGTGCCGACCGATGGTGTGTTATTTGAAGGACATATCAAGGTTTCACAGGCTGCATTAAACGGTGAGTCAAGAGACGAGGACAAAACGGCTGCTGACAACCTTGATGAAGCGGAATCTACAGACTACGCATCTGCAAATAAAATATTTATGGGATCTGTAGTGACCTCCGGTGAAGGTTATATGGTTGCAACTGTCATCGGTGATGCATCCGAACTTGGAAAGATCAACAAAGCTCTGACGGATGATAATGAAGAGGATGACAGGAAAGATACTTCAAGCCTGAAGCTGGAAGTTGTAGCTGCCGGTATCGGTAAACTTGGTGTATCTGCGGCTGCCATTGCGGGCGTATTAGATGTTGTACTGAATCTGATTCGTACGGACGAACCGATCACAGTTGTTTATGTTCTGCTTTTAGTTGCTGAGGCAGTTATGTTAATGGCATCTATCGTTATCATGGCAGTGCCGGAAGGTCTTCCGATGATGAACAGTCTGGTGCAGTCTATGAATACAGAGTCCATGTACAAGAAAAATATTCTTGTCAGCCATAAGGCAGCATTTTCCGATTCTGCATATATGAATGTTTTATTTAGTGATAAAACAGGAACGATTACACAGGGTAATTTATCTTTAGTAGAATTTATCACCGGTGACGGTAAAATCGCAGAACATATTCCGAGTCAGGAATTTATTGAGGCAATTACATTAAACAACCTTGCAAAAGTATCCGAAGGAAAGCCAATCGGAAGTAACAACATGGACAGGGCTCTTTTGGGATATGCCCTAGAGCATGGCTATGATGATTCTAAAAATGATCCGGATAAAGTTGCCGATATCAGTGGATTTGATTCGGAAAAGAAATGCGCTACCGTTACATTGAAAAATGGACTGGTTTACTGGAAAGGTGCAACCGAAAACATTATTGATAAAGTAACACATTATATGCTTCCGTCCGGCGAGGAAAAAGAGTTTACAGCAGCAGACAAAAAAGCTGTGGAAGATCAGATGCTCGCTCAGGCAAAGAGAACGATGAAGCTGCTTTCTGTTGCAAAGATTGCAGATGGAAAAACAGTTCTGATGGCAGTGCTCTGCTTAAGAGATAACGTAAGAACCGATGCGGTTGAGACAGTTGAGATTTTAAATAATGCCGGCATCCAGGTAGTCATGGTAACCGGTGATGCGGAGGAGACAGCAGTTGCCATCGCAAAAGAAGCTGGTATCTTAAAAGATGAGAAGAACGATGTTGTTCTTACTCATGAAGAGTTAGAGCAGATGTCAGATGAAGAGTTAAAGAAAAAGCTTCCGAATCTTCGCGTGGTAAGCAGGGCAAAACCGCTTGATAAAAAGAGACTCGTTTCTATTTCACAGCAGCTTGACAATGTCTGTGGTATGACAGGAGACGGTGTCAATGATGCGCCGGCATTAAAACAGGCAGATATCGGATTTGCCATGGGAGATGGTACAGCAGTTGCTCAGGAGGCAGGTGACGTTGTCATCTTGAATAACAGTTTGACATCCATTAAGGATTGTGTATTGAACAGTAGAACGATGTCAAAATCAGTTGGTAAATTCTTAATTTTCCAGCTGACAGTTAATATCAGTACCCTTTTGATGAACATTATCGCGCCGATCCTTGGCTGGACCGAACCATTCTCTATTGTCCAGATCTTATGGATCAACCTGATCATGGATACCTTAGCAGCCATGGCATTTGGTGGAGAGCCGATCCTTGACCGATACATGAATGAAAAACCGGCACTGAGAAAAGATAACATTTTAACGACTTATATTAAATCCGCAATCGGAACAAGTTCTGTATTTATCACACTTGGATCGATTCTGATTCTGGAAAACATCGGTGGAATTACAGATTTTGTAACACCGGCAGGCTGTGCGGATCCGGAATTATATGAAAAAACATTTATGTTTGCATTTTTCATTTATTCAATCATCTTTAACAGCTTAAATACAAGATCTGAGAGATTTAATGTATTTGAGCACATTGGAGAAAACAAGAACTTTATCATTGTTATGGGTGCAATCTTCGTACTGCAGACCGTCATCATTGAGATCGGTGGTCAGGTGTTCAGCACAACAACACTTAATGCGAAAGCATTATTTGTTTCCGTGCTGTTAGCAGTGCTCATCATCCCGGTTGATATGGTAAGAAAAGCCATCGTTTCGAAAAAATGATTGTCTTTCATACTGATTTAGATAATACGATCATCTATTCCTATAAACATGACATCGGGATGCGGAAGCGAAATGTGGAATTCTATCAGGGGAGGGAAATATCCTACATCACAGAGGAAACATATCGTCTTTTGCAGCAGGTAAAAAATGAAATGCTGATTGTTCCAACGACCACAAGAACGTTGGAACAATATCAGCGCATCGACCTTGGAATTGGACAATTCCCCTATGCATTAGTCTGTAACGGCGGTGTCCTTCTGGTAGATGGTATGCGGGATGAAGCGTGGTATCAGGATTCCCTGCACCTTGTGTCGGATAGCAGGGATGAAATGAATCTTGCAATGGAACTGCTAGAAAAAGATCCACGCAGAAAATTCGAACTCCGGTATATTGAAAAGCTGTTTCTCTTTACAAAATGTAATGATCCCCAAACAGTTGTAAATGATTTAAAAACATCTCTCAATATAAAATATGCAGATGTCTTTTCCAACGGCGAAAAAGTATATGTAGTACCGCGTTCTCTGAATAAAGGAACGGTAGTAGACCGCCTCAGACAGAAACTAAAACCGGAATTCGTGATTGCCGCCGGAGACAGCGCCTTTGATATCCCCATGATATTAACCGCCGACCGCGGACTTGTCCCACACGGATTCACACAAAAATATGAAATCCCCAAAACATCCGGAACCCGGAAAAAAATAGATGAGATGCATCCGAAAAAATTATTTTCAGATGCCCTATTAGAGCAATGTCTGAAAATAAAAACGGAGTCCGTTGCAAAAGGTATCATCCACCCAGGATGATGCCACTTGCAACAGACTCCGTTTTTACCTGTAAAGTTAAAATTCTAAAGAGGTTACAGCCTGGCAGCATGCAATACAGGTGCCCCCTCGCACAACGGAACAAAACGAGCCTCAGCTTCGCGCAACTTACCCCAGCAAAACTTCTTATCCCCCTCTTTTTGCACTTTAATTTTCACGGACCTTCACTAATCCATACTCACACTGATTCCGCCTCTGCGTTCCGAAGGCTGAATAATCACCGTAACCGGACAATTCCCATGCCACTCAAACTGATAAGACTCACCGGAAGCCTGTCCGATAAATGTTTTCCAGGAGATATCTGCCGTCACCTGAGGATCACAGTGTCCATTTCCAACCCAGCATACAACAGCATCCGGATCCACAGAGAGCGTATCCTGAGACATCACGTTGCTTAAAACAATCGGGTTGCCGTTACAGAGCACGGCGACATATGCATCTTTTCCGCGCGCGGTCAGAGTGGAGGTGGCAAGACCTTTCTGGGAAAGCACACCGACACCGATAAAACGGACACTGTAATCACAATCCTGGGAGAAAGCGAGAATATTTTCAGATTCTACGGAGATCGTCTCACCCTGTTCTAAATGATAGACAACAATGTGCTGTCCGTAATTTGCGTAATAGGTAACGGAATCACCATTTAAAGTTACTTTCATAAGCGGAAGATTTTCACCGGTGAATCTTCGTGCAATCTGACCGAACAGAGCTTGACCGATATTATTTTGTGGTCCGAGTAAAACCTTCTCAAATTTGTAATTTTTTCCACCGGCATTCTCTCCGGCAATAAAAGCACCGGCTTTTGTAAAGAGCACATCATTGCCTGTGCAGGTAACCTTTAAAGTAAGTTCGTTTACTGTTTCAAATGTTAACATAACAAATTCCCTCCAAAATCTAATCCTTTGTTTTAAATAACCTGAACTCCATACATCTCGCATAATCCTGCGAGATCTTTTGCCACGCCGTTTCCGATGGCATTAAATTTCCATGCGCCGTTATGCAGATACAGTTCGCCGATCATCATGGATGTTACATTTGAGTAATATTCATCCATTTTAAAGCTGACTAATTCGGCATCGGCAGAATCCATAATGCGGATATAAGCGTCCTGAAGCATTCCAAAGTTCAGATTTTTTTCTAATGCTTCGTTGATCGTCAACACAAATACGATTCTGGCAACGGATGCATCCAGTTTGGTGAAATCAACGGAAATGCTTTCGCGGTCAGCACCGTCCTCAACATGAAAAACCGTGCTGTGATCAGGGCTTTTAGTCTGCCCGTAAAAGACGAACCAGGAATCACCGATCACCTTGCCTGATGCACCGAGCAGAAATGCGGACACATCCACATCACAGGCAGGATTTTTGACATTCCATCCAAGACATGCCTTTATGGAAGTGAGTTTCCCGGAATTCTCCAGCGGTGTTTTCTGACCTTTTTGCACCATATGTACCAGTGGAGGTAAAGGTTTTGACGCCGGTGTGGATGCAGGGTGCATAGCACTGGGGTGCATAGCACTAGGGTGCATGGCAGTGTGTTGCATGGAAGAAGTCGTTCCGGAAGATGCTTTTGATGCAGTCTGAGATTGTGTGTGGTTGATCGAAGTGATAGTTCGTGTTGTTTTAGCTCCTTCGACTTTCCGCTCGTTGATGGAAAGAACGGTCTGCCTGGTGACGGGAGCAGAGGATCTCATTGGAATATCTACCATAATAAAAAAACCCCTTGTCATTTAGTAAAATAATAGAGTGTACGCTTTGCGGGCAATCTATTGTTATGAATTAATAAGTTTCTGGATTTCATTTTAAGTGATTCTGATAGAGGTGTCAAATGTATAGCAATCATAGAAGATCCTTGTTATAATACAACAGAAAAGAAGAAAAAAGGGGACTTGTCCGAAAGCAAGATTTTCCCCGGGAGTTTGACACATTGAAATGCAAAAACGTACCGCAAAGCCTTGAAATAGACTTATTTTTTTGTCAAATTTTTATTTTTATTATATAGTAATATTTGGTGATATGT
>OGCY01000218.1_pt1 | contig 22704 bp, 27 predicted proteins | sample 1570311 | NCBI WGS metagenome assembly OGCY01 (sample SAMEA2582165, study PRJEB24529) | metagenome | biome: Human gut stool | place: China | collected 2011
GTTGTAACACCTTTAGGGACAGTTAATTCATTGTTTTTAAATCTCGGACCATTAGAAAACGCTAATTCATCAATTCGTGTTAATGTACTTGGAAGTTTCAAGTTAGTCAAATTTGAACAAGTATAAAATGCTCGTGAATAAATTGATTCCAATCCTTGCGGCAGATTAATGCTTTTTAGTGATGTACATCTTTCAAATGCTCTTGTATATATGTATTTTAATTTGCTGTTATCAGGTATTGTAACAGTTTCGAGTTTCGTAAAATTACTAAAATTATTTTCACCTATAGATTCAAGCGAACTTGGTAATGTTACACTAATAGCATTTTTAAACATTCTTGTTAATCTGTCATTAATTCCTGTTATTCCTTCTTCGATGATTATTTCAGTTACTTCACTTGGGTTGAACTCAACCGTTTTTGAATTTGTCCATGTTGCTGATAAATTTGCCGGTACTTTTCCAGAACCATAAATAGACAAAACACCATCTTCAAATGAATAATACAAATCTGAAGTTCCCGGTATCGAATTAGAATCAGAAGAACTTGTTCCTGAAAATAATGAAATTCCAAAATCGTTATCTGCATTTGCCACACTTACCGATAATAACATTATGGTTATGAAAATTAAACCAAATATATTTTTTATAGTTTTTTTCATTATAAATTCTCCTTTCTAAACGCAAAAAGGGAGGTATTCCTCCCTTTGCATTTTATTTGGTATGTTCTACTGCTGCCTCAAGAATTTGTTTATATGCCCAATGAGATATTTTTACATCTGTAAACGGATTTTTTTCATTTCTGTAATCCGTTCTGCCGAGAATGCTATTAATTATCTTCACAGCTTCTGCTCTTGTAATTGGATTATCAGGTTTGAATGTGTTATCTTCATATCCGTCTATATATTTTGCTTTAAATGCCGAATATATATATTTTGCACTCCACAAATCTGATTTAACATCAGTAAACGGTATTGTATCAAATTCAGACAATTCTTTATTCTGCATTATCATTGTAACGAACTCTGCCCTCGTAATTTGATTATCCGGACGGAAAGTTCCGTCTGTATATCCGTTTATAATTCCCGCTTTACTCATTGCAGTTACAGACTCATAATACCACGCACTTTCTTTTATATCAGAAAAGCTAATTGATTCACCTGATTTCGTATTAGTTAATACTCTATATAATATAGCCGCAGTTTCGGCTCTTGTTATATTGCCATCAGGGCGGAATGTATTATCGTCATATCCTGAAATGTATGATTTATGTATTTCTGATGATTGTGCTGTCGGTGTTGGCGTTATTGCCACAGCCGGCTTTGGTGTTTCATCCGAAACAACCTGTAAATATGCAATACCATTTTTATCTGTTCTTCCTCTTAATGTTCTGCCATATTTGTCTTTGATTTCAACATCCTTGTATGCTTGAGCTACGCCTTTTACAGTAACAATTACTTTATACACACTGTTATATTCAATATTTTTCGGTATAATTACATTTACATCACCGCTTGTTTCTGTTGTAAGTAGCACATTATTATCTTGCATTACTTCAACTTTGGTATTGTCCTTTTTAGATGAAGATGACGATGATGATTTCTTTCGTACAATATTAAATGTTTCTTCTTTTTGTCCCGAGTAATTGCCGATGAAAGTAACCACTACCGTTGCAGTACCAACATTTATGTTGTCACGATATGTTAATTTATAATCCACATCTTTAACTAATGTTTTTCCGTCAACAGTTATATTAATATCATCTGTCGGAGCAGGTGTTATTGTAGGTATAGGTGTTGATGTATTTGTTTCGTCTGCCATTACTGTAAGACATAAGCTACTGACCGACAAAACAAATGCCGTTATAACAGCTGTTATTTTCTTTTTCACTGTCATTATCCCCTTTCCTTTAGATTTTTCTTATTTTATCTGCTCTTATCAATAATTACAGGTTCAGGTGTAATTTCACTGCCTGTATATGTTTGATCTGCAATCGGCTGAATTGTAACAGTTTTATCATCTTCAGTTACCACTCTTGCTATAATATCAAAATTTGTTGCAGCAGTGCCGGAGTAATTACCTATAAATGTAATACTTACTTTAGCAGTACCCACATTTATATTATCAGTATATGTTAATGTGTAATCTTTATCTTTAACAAGAGTTACATCACCGTATTTAATCGTTGGTGTCGGTGTGATTTCCTTTCCGGTATAGGTCTGCTTTGCTATTTCTGATATATCAACCTTTTCCTGATTAAGTACATCCGGTATAATATCAAAATTTGTCGTTGCACTGCCAGAGTAATTGCCGATGAACGACACATTAATTTTCGCTTTACCAACATTTACGTTATCGGTATAAGTCAAATTATAATCTTTATCTTTAACAAGAGTTACATCACCGTATTTAATCGTTGGTGTTGGTGTAATAGCACTGCCGGTGTATGTTTGTGCCGTAGTTTCTGATATACTTACCTTTTCTTGATTAAGCACATCCGGTATAATATCAAAGCTTGAAGTTGCAGTACCGGAGTAATTGCCGATGAACGACACATTAATTTTTGCTTTGCCGGCATTTACGTTATCTTCATAGGACAATGTGTAATCTTTATCTTTAACAAGTGTGACATCGCCGAATTTAATTGTCGGTGTCGGTGTAATTTCACTGCCTGTATATGTTTGTGCCGTTGTTTCCGATATATCAACCAAATCGTTTGACAATGCTTTTGCAATGATGTTGAAATTCACACTGCGTGTACCCGTATAGTTACCTTTAAAGGTGATATTAACAGTAGCTTTACCGACATTCACATTGTTTTCATAAGACAAATCATAATCAACACCTTTTGTAAGTTGTGTACCGTTATCGCTTAAAACTTGTACATCAGGTTTAATCTCTTTTCCAGCATTATATGTTATAGCTGAATTATTTTCTTGATTTTTTTCTTTGTCGTTGTTTGCCGCAAATCCTGTTACTATCGACATTGTTGTCGATAGTGCTATGGTTGCCGCTAAAATGCTTTTATACACTTTCTTCATTTTTCATCTTCCTTTCACATCTCAAAATCTTCATTCATATCAACTTCTGAATTAATTTGTTCAAGCTCAGCCGTTAAATTTTGATATGCATAGTATTCTTCCGGTTTAACCGCTTGTCTGTTAGATATTCTTTTTTCAACGTTATTTATCAAAGATTTTGCACATTCTTCTGAAATATAATTTACCGCTCTGCTATCATGTTTCATTGCTGCAATAAACATTTCCGGTGTCTGATGTTCTATGTATTGCAATGCCTTAGCTGATTCATTAACAGCTGTCATACATACTTCAGGTGTCTGTTCTTTGACAAAACGTATTGCTCGGAAATTTTCTTGTACCGCAGCCATACATATTTCGGGTGTCTGTTCTTTGACGTATTCCAGTGCCAACCCATTACTATTTACAGCAGCCATACATATTTCGGGTGTTTGCTCTTTGACATATTTCAACGCCAATCCATTACTATTTACAGCAGCCATACATATTTCGGGTGTTTGCTCTTTGACATAATCTAATGCTAACCCGTCATTTTTCACTGCTGCCATACATATTTCAGGTGTTTGCTCTTTGACGTATGCAAGCACTTCTCCGTCATTTTGTACTGCCTCCATACACAATTCAAGTGTTTGTTCCTTTGCATATCTAATCGACCATGGAGCTTTCTTAACAGTTTCCATACACTTATATGGATCATTTATTGCTTCACGATAATATCTTTCAGTTTCGTTCATTTTTTCTGCCATTTTAAATGTTTTTCCTTTCTGATTTCCTACATTTCAAAATCTTCATTCATATCGACTTCAGAATTAATCTGTTCAGGCTCTGACACTAATGTTTTATAGAAATCGTAAGCGTGAGGTTCAACTGCTTGTCCATTAGATATACTGCTTTCAATATTATCTATAAAATCATATTTTTCATTATTCAGAGTATTATCAGCCCGTTTTAACAAATCGCATTTAGCCTTTAATTCATTACTAAAATAATGTCCTAAAGAATACTCATCATCTGACTTTTGCCATGTCGCATACGGTTGTGGTGCATTTGGATTATATCCCATAACAAATGTATTGTTATTCAATGTCACACTGTCAACGATAAAATAGCCGTTTACTGTTTCTTTACCGTATAACTTATCATATAATGCGGCATCTTTTAATGTCGGAGTATCTTTAATTTCAATTTCAGGCTTTTCTCTGACTGCTTGCAAATTTTTAATTATGTTATCCGAAATATATTTTATATTTTCGTGTGAATATACACCGAAATAAATATTTTTTTCTTTTAACATATTCATTATCTTTCTGTCAAGTGCCTTACTTTCTTCAAGATTTTGAATGCGTCCGGCTTGCTGAAATGTATCACCACGTTTTATAAAAAGATTGAAGTTATAATACTTTTTATATTCATCATCGATACGCATTGTAAAATCCGTACTGTTGTTTCGGCCATAAATGTGGCTCATCAAAATCGGCGAATCTGTTACTATAACTTCTACCTTTCCACGAAGTCTTTCAAGACGTTTGGCTTGTTCTGCAAAAAGATGTTCTTGGTTTTCAAGTACATCATATTTTCCCTCCCAAACCAGTTCCTTGGCATACTCCGAAACATATTCGGTATTAATACCTTTTTTCTTGAGTTGTGACGCAACTTCCCAAGCACAAGTAGTTTTACCTGCACCCGGTCCGGCATAGCAATTAACAACCATTGTATTCATACTCTGCACCTCCTTGTTTAATCATCATATCGTGTATTTTTTGATTCTTCTGAAAATGGAACATCAAATGTTTCAGGCAAGACACTTCGTACTGTTACGGGTTTCATTCGTATTCTTCCACTCACTTTAAATTTAGCTGGTGTTCTTTGAATTTTTGTTTCATCAATGATTATTTGATACAAAAATTCACCATTAGAATCATACTTTTCGTAATTACTGTTTAGTCCCATATCATTTATTAAATAGCTTTTAAATTCCTTTTCCGCTTTTGTCGTATCCATAACTGAATTATGTTGAATCCAATCTATATCCTGCATTGCAAGGTCAACAGATATATTCAATGCTCGTGATACATCAATATCAACACTTTCTTTTGTAGTGAATATATGATAGTATTCCATTGTTATAAACAATGCTATACCAAACATAAATATAGCCAATATAAAACCTATACCTGAAAATGCTTTTTTCTTATATTGCATTGTATCACCTACTTCCAAAACACCTGTGATACACCTACCAATGTTTTTGACATCGGTACATTTATATCAAGAGGATCACCAAATGTAGGATTCATAATACGTATTGTTGCGTGGTCTGTAACTGTCAATTCAAATTTACTTTTAATTTGAATTTTATTCGTTCCCGGAACATATTGAGTTGTCCATCTTACATCATCAAGTTCAACACCGAAATCGTTTTCCAACTCATGTTGTAAATCTGTAATTGATGAATCAATACGACCGTTTGTTTCAACCGCACGTACCATTGTTTTAGCTATGTAATCGACATTTTGCTTTTGCAGAAAAACAGGCCATAATGTTATGAATGTATAAACAAGAGCCACAAACAGAATAATCTCAAATATCTGCCATATTGCTATACTTCCTTTTTTCTTTTTTGCAAAATATTTAGCCATATTTTTCACCGCTAATTATCCCTGAAAACCGTTAATTATACGGTCAATCATATTTGAGAAGATTGTTCTCATGCCTTCATTAGATAAAACCATAAACACTCCTCCAACCGCAATAGCCACCAAAATAGCTATTAGAATTTCAACGAAATGAGATAATCCTTGTTTCTTCTTTTTCACCATTTCATCTTTCAACTTATTAAGTTGAATTTTAGCCCTACTTTTAAGCTCATACATTTTTTCTTTTTCCATAATTACATAATCTCCTTTTTCCTGTTATTTGAATGCTGTTAAGCTCTTAGCCATATCCATTAATATAGGTGTTATAGCTAAAATTGCTAACATAATGCCGGTTGCATATATTGATACTTTGACTTTATCCGGCAAAGCAAGTATCTTTCTGTTTTTTTCTTCTCTCCTGATTACCTCCATTTCTCTTTGTGTAAGTTGTATCGCTGTACTAACATCATCACCCTTAATGCTGCCTAATAATATATTTACGAAGTTACTGAGTTCCTGAATGTTTGTACGTTCAGCAAATGATATTAATGCCGATTCTTCACTTCCGGTTTTTAAATCAACAATCAGCAAATCCAAGTCATATTGAAACTCCTTGCAAGCTGCTTCACGATATTTTTCTATAATATCTACAAGTTGTACATTATCTCCTCTTGCATGGTCGTAAATCATTACGAATTTTGGTAAATCTCTCGTTATTGCATTATTGACTTTCTTTATTTCTTTGTTTGCAACATCAATATTACTGAAAAATAGCCATACTGCAAATATAGCAGCAATAGCAAAAAAAATAGGAACTCCTATTAATATAAATAAGGCTCCTAAGCATAATATCCATAACGATATGACTAATGCATCAGCATAGTATTTTTCAGGTGTAATGTCAATACCCACCCTTAATAGATTTCTCTGTTGTTTTTCACGAGCAATTCTATCCATTTTTATAAACTTTGAAAATACTTTTGAAATTGGATCAACAAAAAATTCTTTAAGGTCATCTGATAACTTTTTCTGATTTACCAATCGTTTAACAGCTTTTTTGGTTTGTCGATTCGGAACTGTATATACTGTTGTCGCCAGTTCATATAACCCAAAACCTATCAGTCCTATTATAATTATAAGAAACATTTCTACCTCCTCCCTACATTTCGTTAGTCGGTTGAGTTACTTTTACAACGTGTATAAAAGATAAAAATGTAACAAGATATGATAAAGCTACAACAACCTTTCCTACACCCGTATTAACCAAGTAACTATACCAATCTGTATTTAGCAATTTAATTCCCGGCACTATAAATATTACCAATCCGGCAACAATAGCAAATTCCTTATAGATATTGAACATTGCTGTATTCAACTCTTGTTGCATATTTTTTGCTTCTGATATTTCACTTACAATAGTCAACAAAACATATTTCATATTTCTATCTTTTTGAGATAGTATAAGATAATCACACCATTCGCGAAAATAGCCGTTGTTTATTTTCTCTTTCATGATTTTTATGTTCTTTACAATATCGCTATCAATAAAGGTATTCATAGCGATAAACTCACGAAAGATGGTATTAAGCGGTTCATCTATACGGTGCAAATTTTCTTTTACTGCAAGGTTAATATCATCATTCTTCAAATATGCCGTAGTAACAGTATTAAGTGCCGACTGCAACTGTTCATTTAGATAAACAGAATACTTATGCTGTTTCATTTTGAGTACAACTAACGGCATATATGCCATTATCCCACCCATTATGACAGAAAGAATAACATTGTTGAATATCAAGCCTATCACAACACCTACTGCAATACAAAGTACATCAAGCAGTTCAAACTGCTCCCACGTCATTTTTGTATTTGATAGTCGTAGTACTTCTTCTGCATTGGCTTTGAATTTTTCAAATTTGGATAATTTCTTACCCGTTATTATTTCTTTTCTTGCATTAAGTATTGCTTGAGGTGATTGTTTTTGTTTCCACTTGTTAGATTTTATAGACTTATCACCGAAGATAGCTCTACAAATAAAATACAAGCCGAAAAATATGAAAACAGATGTCAATATTCTAAGCAGTACCATTCACTTCACCTCTTTCGTATATTTCATAGGCGGTAGCAGCCGACCAATCAGAACGAGCATACTTTTTTATAGTAGTTTCGTCAACATCGTTTTCATACCATTTCAATGCCAACCTATCGGATATACAGTTTATTTTTTTATGAAATCCATCAATGTGCAATTTCATATTGTCATCCATATATTCGTTGGTTTTCTGAAAACGATATAATGTGTTAAACTGAATTTTTCCGTCTACATAATCAATACCTTCAACGATAGACATAATCTTTCTTGAGCCGTCACTAAGCTGTTTTTTGAATACCATAACCGGAAATGCTTTTAATATCTGACGCATTAACATTTTTTCAGTCATATTTGCGTTTTTCTCAAGACATAACATGAAGATACGTTCGTATGCCTCTTCGGCTGAATTTGCATGAACCGAAGTAACAATCGTATGACCTGTTAATCCGGCGTTTACCGCAGTCCATGCCTCACTTCCACGCATTTCCGCCGGAACAATTATATCAGGGTGTTGTCTTAATGCTTCCTTTAAAAGTAACTCTGCATCCACATTACTTTTAGGATCTTCGTGTGGACGTGTTACCGTATGAATAACACGATTTAATACTTTACCGTTATCGTCTTTTGCAATGAGGTCTAACTCTCGGCTATCCTCAATACTATAAATACGTTTATCATACGGAATATTTTTAAGCAGAACGCCCATATCAGTTGTCTTACCACTTCCTGTACCGCCGGCATAACCGACTGATACACCGCTATTCACGCATATAGTCAAAAAATCAAGTTCTTCGGCTAATGCAGTATTGCTTTTAAGCAGATTATCGCGAGTAATTGCAACTGTTTTCTGACGACGTATTGACGCTGATACACCTATTTCCCTATCCACAACAGGACGCATAATAGCACTGCAACGTACACCCTTTGAAATATAACTATCTTGAACGGGTTGTGATTCGTCAAGACGAATACCGCCATAGGCACACATTTTTTGCACTATATCTGTTGCTTGTTGCGGTGAAGCAAACGTTTCATCAAGCTTGACAAGTCCGGTAGGATAAATAACCTCAATATCATTCCATGCATTGATGTTGATTTCCTCAACATCTTTGTCATATATGTATTGTGTAATGACACCAAAGCTTGACATATCCTCATGAATTTTGTTCACAAGTTGCTGAAAATTCATATCTTCAGCACAAGTAAAACTTCCGGCATTTAGATAATGAACAATTCGGTCACGAAGTACAACTTGAGCTTCCGGATCGGTAATTATTTCTGCAAGTTCACTTGCGTGATTTTTTGATATTTCTTTTCTGACATATTCTAAAATATCATTATATGATTTTTTTTCAATCTTTCTTTCCGGTGTTTGTTCATCGTTTTCTTTTTTATTCACTTGCCGACTCATGTCGTACATATAACTTTGTACGTCCAACTATATCACTTCCTCACATTTTTTTATTGTAACGTTAAACCGATTCATCAGGATAATCCAATTCAGGGAAATCAGGATCAGGATAATAATCTGAATTATCCTGCGGTGGTGTTTGCTGTTGATTATTGTTATTTTGTTTTTTAGCTCCGGTGAAGTATACTTCATCAACCACAACTTCTGTTGCATACTGCTTTTTGCCATCGTTGCCATCCCAACTTCTTGATTGGATACTTCCGACCACTGCAATCATACCACCTTTTTGAAAATGTTTTGCAATAAATTCTCCTGTCTGCCGCCATGCAACACAGTTGATAAAATCTGCGTCATATTCACCGTTTGAATTTTTGAATCGTCGTGTTACTGCTATTGAAAATCTCGCAAGCGAAACACCGTTCGGAGTTTGACGCATTTCGACGTCATGTGTAAGACGTCCTATTAGTTCTACCTTATTCACGATTTTCACCTCCCCTCAATGTGATATTTTCATTCATTGACTATCACCCTCTTTAATTTAATAATAGAAATAACGGCAACTCAAATGTTACCGTTAATATCCTATCTATTCTTCATATTGCGAACTGCCACAACCTAAAATCAACATAAATATCGGTCGTAGTAGAACTAAACCAACTGTATATCCTGCTCCATGCCCAAATGCTTTAGACAGCTTATGTTCTTGAAGTATTACAATGTATAATGCAGATATAGAACCAACAATAGTTAATGACGATATTACCGGAATAGTTGATATTACTGAACTTACTACAGAAACTCCAATTAATATCCAAAACATATTTAAGTTATCTGTCATTTGAAACGCAGTAAACGTATTCCATAATGGTATCATTCCCTTAGCAATCGGATTATCAATATTTGCTTTCTGAAATATCTTTACATATCCTATTGCCGATAAGATATAGTTTATAGCGACAATCACCGCCATAATAGCTATTACAGGTAGCAATGCCTTCATTATCATACTTTCCATTCCCGATGACGCTGCCTGTGCCATAAATTCATTATTTATACTTTCTGTATCCTGCGACAATGCATTAATTATTAATTCGTTAGTTATACCTTCCATTTTAAATCTCCTTTATTCCTCATTATCTGTTAAGATTATATCAACCAGTTCCATAAACGCTTTTTTATAATTGCCACCAAATAGCTTGACTTTATGATATTCATTAATTATCGGCACTCCAGTATTTTCAGATAATTCAACCTGTTCATCATACGGAAGTTCTATATCAAATTTTACCGGCACATCTAATGCTTTTTCAAAATCTGATATACCTATGTAATTCTTGTCGGCATTTACAACGTTGACTACTTTGCCTCGCCATATTTCACTGAAATATCCCTGATAAGCATTTGCTATTCGTAAACCCTGTTGTGTAGGTTTCATAACATTGATTACTATGTCAGCATAGTTAAGCCCCCACGCAGATACATGATTTGTTACATTGGTATCACAATCAATAATTAGATAGTCGCACATTCTTTGAAGTGCTATCAGCATATTTATACATTTATTCTGCTCCGGCAATATTTTATTATCTGCGAATGTTAATACATTGGTTGTATCAGGTGCAGATAAAATAAATATATTGCTATTTTTATACTGTACGAGATATTCTTTTATATCGACTGATTCTTCAATAGACATATCATCATACAATTTTTTTAAACTTTTATTTTCTGCGATATTCATATCAAAAAAAGATTGAATTGATGGATAGTCTGTTCGTGGAGCAAATAATATTACTATCTTATCTTCACTCAAGACTGTCGCTAAATTAGTGCATATTGTTGATTTTCCCACACCATTTCCACCGCATACCGCAATAATCTTTCCGTTCATTTTCTTACCTCCATGATTATCTGTTAAGTAGCTTTTTTGCTTCTTCACCACGTCCGGCAAATACAACCTGAACGTCGTTATTGTTTTCCATATTCACAATACTTTTTACTTGTTCTTCTGATGTTGCTTTCACCGTAATAGACGCCGGAACAATGTCTGAAAGTTCATTTAAGTTTGCACCGGATACATTTTCGCTTTTGGCATTATCAATCGCCAAAACTTCAAAGTACCATTGCCCGCTATCTGGATTGATTTCTTTTTCCTGTGTGTCATATCCGTATAGTTGAACTGCATCACCGATTAAAATTTTACCACTCACTGACTTTGATAAAGTTTTCATTGTAACACTGACAGCAGTTTCTCCGTCTTTTAATGAATACAAATTACTCGAAGTATCAATAACACTTAATTTTTCCTGTGTTATAAAATCCGATGGATATATTGTTGACTTAGCGTATTTGTCTACAATATCGCTCTTACTTCTTATTGCTTCACTTGGGACACTGTCATATTCAACATTAACTTCTTTCAGCATATCATCTGTTATTTTTGTGTTCGCTGATATAGTCTTAGTTACTTTAATAACATTCACACGTTCACCGTCATGGTTCTTTGACGGTACAATGATAAATGCGATTATCATTGCAATTACAAAACATATGACCGCAACAACAATTTTGTTTTTAAAAATATTTGTTATACTTTTCATTAAATTAAACCTCCGATAGACTTGTATTTATAATTTGATTGTACATTGAAATATTTGGTATTGGTTCAAATACTTCAGGTGCATAATCCGCAAAAAATATTTTTAAATCTGAAAAAGCATTTTGTAAATCTGACTGTTCTTTTTTGGGGAAGAAATTAATTACTACATTTGCTTTATCTAAAATTCCTTGCGAATATGCACCCATAAAGTTATTAAATTCCCAATCTTTTATTCCGGCAATTATAATAGGAATATCTGTTTCAAAAAATTCTGCTTGTGTACACTCATTAATTGTTCCAAAATCCATTATACAGAATTTATATTTATCAGAATATTCCTCTACATCTGCATTTTTATTGAAAATATCAACATTCATTATTCTGATATATCCCGGCATTGTTTTTTTCAGGCTACTATTCTGCAACACATTGTAAATGTCATGCGTATTACATTCTTTATAGCATACGTATTTATATTGTTCACTCAGTGCTTGAGCCATAGCCAATGCGTGATGAGTTACACCTATATGTGATTGTAAACCGCATATGCCAATCGTAATCATCCTATCTTCAGGAACTTCCGCTATACTCGGAACATCTTCACTCACTTTATTCTGCTGAAAACTTTCTTTCATCCTACTGAATATATTACTTTGACTATTTGAAATAATTGTTTTTTGCTCAGCAACATTTTCGGTATTATCGTTATACTCTGTTTCAGAATATTCGCCTTGATAATCTTCCTCTGATGTACTGTTATCTTCAATATCAGAAGAATAAATTTCTGATTGCACACCACTTTCTTCCGAAATATCATCAACGTCATAATCTTCGTTATTTGACGGTGTATATAATATCTTTTCATTTTCTGTTATTGTACCGTCAAAAAATTTTGATATTACATCATCAAAATCATCTATCATTTCTTTTGTGATTATATAGTCAACTACTCCGCTTTTTTGAATTCCCTGTATCATTTCATCATTACGCATACGGTCTAACGCTATAATTAATATTTTCGTTTCATCCGTAACGAATTTTAAAACTTCAAGTTTTGATATTATATCTTCAATATCACCAATACCGAACAAATCTTCATCAATAGCTACACAATCAATGTGATTTTTATTTGTCAGTTCTTTTACAATATCCGATATGTCCAAAAAATCTGTTTGTATTTGACACGATATTCCTTTTTTAAATGTAATATCATTTAATAGCTCGGCTCGCCGTCTTTTGCAGTAATAATGCAATACTTGTACCATTCCCATACTACTGCACTCCCTCCTTAGGATTTTTAATTACTTCAATACCGTCAACTGTTTCTGTTTCATCTTCACCCTCCGGAACAGTATGTACGCCATCACTGTTATTTAGGTCATCATAATACTCATCTGCCTTTGCTGAATTTGTATTATCATTATTTGATGATGTATTATTGGTGGTATTCGATTCAGAAATAGCAGGTTTATCCGTTGACTGCTTCACCGTATTGTTTTTGTTACCGTTACTATCTTCTTCTGCAATATTCGTTGCTGTCGGTACAACAGTTTCTGTCACACTGACATTGTTATCTGTTGTATTATCGCTCTTTTTATTCATGTGGTTATATCCGTAATATATCAATACCGAAATCAATATTACTATTAAACCCAATAACTGCAATAATTTTTTCTGTCTGTCCATTTTTTATACCTCCATATTTAATTACTGAATGCCCACGCTTGAGCCGATTCGCTGGCAACCGTTCCTACATCCCATGTTTGGTTAGTTCTTTCTGTGCTTGCCGGATCATTGACCAATATCTTACCGTCAGATGTTATACCTCTTAATACAATGAAATGTCCACTCTTCGTAAAGTGACCGGGATTCATACTTAAAATCATAATCTTTCCTGCTTTAAGACAATTTACAATATTACTTGAGGTGTTTGATACAACATCACACGATATTCCTATAGCCGATGAATAGCTTGGAAAAAATGCCCATGCCGTTCCTTCTGAAACTTTATATCCATGTTGTTCCGACCATTTTGCAGTGTCTACAGGTGATACAACCGTTTTTGTTAAAAGAGTAGCTACCATCGCCATCGATGTCGGACCACAACCTGATGTTGCAATAGTTCCTGTTCCATAGCTATAGTTACCATAACTACCTTGAAGATATAACGGAACATCTGTACCATTGTATGGTTCACCCGATAATGCAACAGACTCTTCAATATCTTTATTTTCTGTTATATTTCCGTCTGAATCAATAGTCCAAGCCATAAGGAATTTCTTTAATGCTCCATATCCGGGATCACGAGGTAAGTTATATCCGGTTGATATTCCGCCCTCCTCTTCCCCGATAATACCAAGTGGCGGTTGTCCGACAATAGCCAACAAATCTTTTTCTTCATCAACAAATCTGTGATTTCTCAAACTACTTTGTACCCCACCGCTTGACCCTGAAAAATATGACCCTACTGTATTTCGTTTATAGGCATATATTTTTTTTATAATAGTTTCATCATCCATATCTGATGTAACACCTGATTTTCTTATTACAGATGTATTCGGTCCGTATTGCTGTCCTGTTGATATTATCAATTCTTGCAAACATCGCGAGCGATTAAAGTCTATATCTAATTGACTAAGACATTTTTCTACTAACGGTTTCACATCTATTTGATGTGAATATGTAAGCTGAAAACCTGCAAATTTACTTTTGCTTATCTCTGCAGCTTTTTTCCAAGCGTCATTAAATGCAGTTGTATTCTGCGTTAATCCATTAAACAGACTGCCTAACTCCTCATCTTGTTCTGCAAGCCAGTTAGTAAAACTTTTAACCATCCCACCTCTTGATGGGAATTGCGGAATGCCATAACTCACTCCACCATAATCACCTTCACCGGAACTTATAAATGCCGGATCGGATGTTCCTGTTTCGTATTTTCCGGCGATATATCCTAAATATTCTTCTGTAACTTCACTGTCACCTCTTGCAATGCTCAACGCCTCAAGCGGATGCGATATTACATATATCGGGAAAAACAAAAGAGAAACTACAACTGCACTTGCCAACACTATTTTTGATATTAAATGCTTGTCCTTGATTTCTTCAACAATCTTTGCCACTGCCTCGATTATCTTTTTTACAAGTTTTGGATCAATAGGCGGCATATAATCACCTTCCTTTCTCTGTAATAAAAAAACACATCACTTTTTATAAAGCAATGTGTTTCCTCAATCAAAATATTAATATGTTGATGTAGTTCCGGCATCTTCGTACATATCACCGTTGATAACAAGTTCTTTGGTAACCGTTGTACACCATTCAGTACCGTCAACACCTCCTCCGTATATATCAAATGCGATTACGTGACGTCTTGGCTCACTGCCCGTACCGCTTAAATATATATCTGTATATATCATTTTCTGACCTACCGCACTATTTGTCGGTGCAGAAAATTTAGCTGTTGTACTGTTACCGGATACTTTGTCAAGCAATACAGTACTGTCTTGAATGAAATCACCGCCAAAGGTATGTGTTGTCCATCCCATTCTTACTGCTACTTTTGTAGGTGGCTTTGGTTTTGATGTCGGTGTTCTTGATGTACTTAATCTGTGATCGCAATTACCCTCTTTATATTTTGCCACTTGTCTGTAACTTACACTTGTAGATATGTCGGTTGTAACACCATATCCGCTTTTAAGTGTTGTTGGTGATACATCAACACTATCTACTTTTAATTTAGCCTCATACACATAATAGTGGTAACAAGTATGTTTCTTATTGTCACTGCCTGTGTAACTGTGTTTCTCTCGTTCCTCCCATTGTATTGTATTTTCTTCACTGTCGCACATAGGCGGATCAATCGGAGTTGTTGCCGGCTCATCGTCACCGTTGTTATCATCGTTTGGTTTTGGTGTCGGCGTTGGTGTCGGACTAATGTCATCACCTCCACCGCCGTTGTCTTTGGTACAACTTATAATCAAAACCAAAATAGGCTTAGTTCCCGAAACACGAACCGAAACATCAGGATCAGGATTTTCTTTTTCTTCTTCGATTCTGCCGGTTAAATCTTCAACGACATACTTCTTAACAATCACCTGTGGCTTAGGCGGGTCAATCGTGTATTTAATTATATCTTCATCATCAGGTGTCGTTAATACTTTACCTTTAACTTCTTCTGTCTTTATGTCCTCGCCTGTGTCTATATCAACGTATCTTACAATCAATTTTGATTCAACAGGCAGCGGTGTAACATATACATCAAGAATTTTGTGCTTTATATTTGGGTCAAAGGCTACATTAGCAAAAATACTTGAATCAACACCCAATATTTCATTTGTGTCAGCACGCTTAACATCGAAGTGGTTATACGCATAGCCTACATCAAAATTCATATCATTGTCAACATACGCATATCCCGACTTATCCGCCAAAACATACATTTTACCAATCGAATTGTTGTCATACGAAAAGCTGTCTGTATTTTCAAGAATAACATCACCTGTTACATAATTAATAATACGTTTTGTGATTTTCATACTGTTGTCAACTGCAAGAGAAACTTTAAACGGAAATTTAAAATTATAGCCGACTGCTCCGCCGTAGCTGTAGTACCAAGAATCATCTCTCTTTTTAAATTGCTGTCCGATACGAATAAGGTTACTGTCGAGAGTATCACTTTCAACTGTACCTGCCCACGTTCCCTCTTGATTTATTTCTCCGGCTTCAAAGTTTGGATAAACCATATTGTTTGGTATTTTTCCTTTTTCTAATATATCACCGTAACCAAAGCTTTGACCGTAAATATATTTAGGATCATCACCCTCAACTACTTCCAATGCTCCGTAATGCTCATTAGAACCGCCGTTATATCCCCACATAGAAAATATAACGGAGCTGTACGGATAACGTGCTTTAGGCAGTTGCTTATATGGCATATTAGGTAGTAAAAGATCATTTCCACCTGTACCATCATCTTTTATTAAATGAAATTTAGGACTGAATTTCATTTCAATTTTGCAAGTATCACCGTCACGATATACACGATAACCTATATCACCATTAAATAGTTTACTTGCCTTTTTATCATTGTCATCACCCTCCACATCAGCATCAATATCAAATTTTAATTTCAAATCAGGTACATCTTCATCAACATGGTCGTATATATATTGACGTATATTCTCATCAGGAATATTAGCAACATCAACACTTGCTACAATGTATATAGGATCAAATTTGTTACTCCAAATTTTTGTGACATCATCATACGATAATTCATCACCATATACGCTTTTCCATATTGCATTGTTATTTGCCGGAGATGTTTTATTTACATATCGCCAAAACGGAATATTGCCACCCACGATTACAGAATTGGCATCGGTGGTTTCCATATCTCTGTTCCACGACCAATCTACTTTTGTGTATCCGTCAAGTTCATCTGCACTTACAATCAAACTTGAGGTTATGGCCGAAAATATTACGGTCAACACCATTGTTAAAAATATTATTGTTTTTCTTTTCAATATAATCACCCTTTCTTGCACTAAAAAAGAGCCTTACGGCTCCATTTCATCTTCACTATTAAATTGTACTTATATATTATTTAATTCTTATGCCAACACATTCATAAAATATTTCTGCATCAAAATATGGCAACGACTTAATAAATTCTTTATCAGCATCGCTAACATCTTCATCCCACCATTTTTGCTTGTCAGCTTCAACTATTATTGTTTTGATATATCCGCCAATAGTTTCACATTCAGGATGTCTAATAATTTCATCTTCACTCATATCGCTTATGGAAATAAAATCCGAATATTTATATGATTGTGGGCAATTAAATAAAATATTGTCAAATCTTGTTATAATTTCATCATCAAAATCAAAATCCGTTACATGATTAAACATTCTAACTTTAGGAGTATTGGTATTACAATATCCACTGTTATGATTTCCGCTATTATAATCTCCACTATTATAATCTCCACTATTATGCTGTCCACTATTACAATGTCCGCTGTTATAATGTCCGCTGTTATAATCTCCGCAATTATAATTTCCACTATTATTATTTCCACTATTATAAATTTCGGAATTCAACTTCCCACTATTGCACATATCTAATACTTCTCTCCATTCCAATTCTTTTAAGATAATTATCTTATTTGTGCAACACTTAGAATCAGTATCGTCTGTGTCAATTTTTCCTATCGCTTCAATTTCCGCAATCTTGTTGGCCGGATCAAAACTATAATAATGGAAACAATCTATTATTTTTTTACAAAAATGAAATCCCTTTTCACAACACTTAGGATTTTCTAAAATTTCATAAGTCTTTCCGACTTCATATTGATAACCTCTACAGGTCCAATCTGAATGAAATACTTTGTATCCTTTCATTATTCAAATTCCTTTCCTTATACTAAAAAAAGTGCAGTAGCTACTACACTCTTTACATTTATATAACTTTTGATAAATAATGTTGAATCTTGTATTTTTTTGATATATAATATCTGTGTCGGAGCAATCCGATATTAAAGGTAAGACTTCTTAACGGTGTTTACACCGGCGGTTATGCCCACTTTTATATTCACAGGCTTTATGCCGAGTCTATGAAAGGGGGAATGCTTATGAAAAGTAAGCATATTGCTACATATGGCAAAGAAATTGCTTGTTGCAATTTTAGTTGTTATCATTTTCTTGATAACTTTCGCTATAAACGCACAATAGCCGCCTTTGAACCACCAAAGACGGCTATTGATTTTTAAATAGTTCGTTTATTGTTGGGCATGAACCGTTTGAGGTCTTGCCTTTTCTATTATCATTATATATCTATTATTTCATTTTGTCAATAAAATATTACCAACTCAATTCAAATTCATATTTATTTTCATCAAATGTATAATCTTTGAAGTAGTCTTTATATCCTTGACCTTGTACCCAATCAAATGTTGTTTGTGCATTATTAAAATCAATTATCGGATTATCATATCTTTCTAATGATAAATTCTTTTGATAATCAATTCTTATATGAGAAGTAAATTCATCAGAATTTTGTGGCTTTACTGTAATACCAATAGCTTGAAGTAATTTTATTCCTGAATAAGTATATTCACCCGGCTCAGTAATTGCTATATGTTTATTATTCATAAAATTATAATCTTTATCATCATCCCAATATGCAATACCAATTACCCATCTTTGACTTTCAGGAAGATAATCAGGAACTGTAAGAGTTACTGTATCTCCATCATATCTTATTGACTGCAATACCAAATCTTCAAACATCATAGCTTTTGAACGATTTAATTCGTATTTTGAAATACTACCGCCATTTGCCATTGCTCTGTCGTAACTTGCCTGTGAAATAACCTCGTGGTCTGAAATACTTACTTGATACTGTTCCGGAACGTCTGTTCTCAATGGCTCTGTCCAAGTAACTTTTCTTCCGAAATAGTCATATAGCGTTTCATCAGCATTAGGACGTTCTGCTTTATCAATTAATCTTACAAGCACTGATGAAGCCTCTGCTCTTGTCAAAATACCGTCTGCTCGGAACGTTCCGTCCTCATAACCACTTATAATTCCTTTGCCGTATGCTTGAAGTACATACTTTTTAAACTTGTCCGGAATATCAGAATAATCTTTTAATTTAGTCGCATATGTTGATGTGTCAGCTATATCTTCCTCTTTCAGATATTCAAATGCTCTTGTTGCTATCTTTGCCATATTGCCACGAGTGCAAGGCAAACCGTTATATCGGAAGTCTGTATCTTCTTCTGTTATAAGTCCCATTTCCATAGCCTTATTAAGATACGGCTGAGCCCAGCTGTCCCAACAGTTCTTCCAAGAACGCTTAGGCTCTGTATTCTCGCCTGTTGCCTCCGGTTGCTCACCAACTGTCAAAGCAACAACCGTTTTCACAAATTCCTCTTGAGTAATCTGATTATCCGGACGGAATGTATTATCTTCATATCCGGCAAAACCTTTAAGTTCAGAAATTTTATTTACATAACCTGTGTACCACGCATTTTCCGGTACATCAGTATATGATGCTGCCATAGCTGCCGATGACGCACTAACCAATGCTGCAACTGATAACATAACTGCTAATATCTTCTTCATATTAATCGCTCCTTTCAAGCTCTTATCTTTCTTTTTCTAACTATATTATACCATATTTAGAAATGTATGTCAAGCTCATTTTCTACATTTTTTTATCTTTTTCTACAAAGCCATTATTGCACCTATTGCTCCGAAAACCGTCACACTCCATTTGCGTTGTACATTGCTGATTAGCTATCCCTTTTGATGTAAGTTCAATTTGTTTTTCTGACATAATCTTTATCAAATCATAGAGCCGCTTTAGCTCTATGCACATTACAACATACGTTGCTATTGAAAAAACAGTTATCATCAATAGTAATATTAATATAAACACTGTATCTAACCTCCCATAATTACATTAAAATTCAAAAAGAGTGTGATATAATTCACACTCTTAAGCATCAATTTTCTATATCTTTCATCATATCTTTAGCAATGTCCAACAACCATAGTTGACGATTTTCATTTTTACTATCCTTTATAAGATTCGGAAAATATGTTTCGTTAAAAGTTAGTCTTGTTCGATATATTTCCTCATCACTATCCATATCATCAACGCAAAAAAACATACTTTCATTTAATGCTTCGCCCTCTACCGCTTTTTGCCTGTGACCATAAAACCTCACTTGCAAATTCAAATATGTACCCGCATTTTTTAGCCTTGCATATTCAGGATCTTTTTCATCTACTTCAAAAGATACATTATTGTGAGCTTCAATCGCATGATATAACTGCGTACCGATTAAAAACTTTTGCCCTAACATATTTTGATGTTGCATACCTTTTAGTGCAAATATATACGGTAGATTTGATTCAGTCAACCAAGGATAGAAATACACTTCATTAACAAGAAATTGATTTAATACTTTACGCCAAAACATTGTTGAACATCTTATACCTAGTTCTTTTGAAATAACATATACAACTCTATCAAATTGTTCTCTTAATAGATTATACAACTCAATTACGCTGTCTGTAATCTCACGCAAAAGTTCATCTTCATTAGGTGGTCTGCGTTTATTTCTATCCGCATACGGGCAATACTCATATTTCCTTTCATTCCATGCCGGAAAACCATTAATATTTTTTCCGCTATGTCTACCATACGGCTTGCTCTTTATTTCCTGAACCAATCCAATAATCTGTATCGGATTTAAACAAGATGGACAAATTGCATATTGAGATGCCCTTCCTGTATCCTTTATTTGTTCAAACGGTTCTTTACATCCCGTTACCCTTTCAAAATTTTCTCTTGTTATTTCATATCTTTCAGCATACCTACTTGCTTTCACTTTAAAATGTTTCATAATGAATACCAACCTTTACTTTTTATTGTAATATTCATAATCATAATAACATATATCTTCTTCATTAGCAAGTGTTGTACGATAGTATTGATGTACTTGCTTTAACCAGCTTGATGGCAACTTAGGCAGATCACCCTTTTCAACTGCAAAAAACAAACATTTTAGTATTGTTTCCAAACCTATTGAAAATCCATGTTCCTTGTCTTTTAACATAAATACTACAGGCTCAAAACAATTATCACAATTAATATGTTCCGCTTTTTCAACTTCCACTCTATTAAAAAATATTTCTTTTGTTTCTGATGTATCCATACTCTTAATTTCCTTTCATATAATCATAGTTCTTATATTTTTTCATTTCTTTGATTAACTTGATTTTTTTCTATGCTTTTGATTTTTAATGACAAATCATTCTGTTGTTTTGATATTTCATACATTTGTTCATGTAGTACTTTCATATCAGACTTCTCTGGCATTTTCCAACATATTATACCTACAATTATTAAGGTATATATACTAATGCTAAATACCAATACTAATGTAATCTCCATTATTTCACTCATACAATCACCCCTAATTCATATAGTAAATACTCCCATTATAAGTAGCACAGACTCCACAAGCTATTGCAAATAAGAAAGTAAAAACTGCACGTTCATCAAACCACCAATATGATAAATAAATACCGTAGAATAATGATAATAAGTTACCAATTCCAAAAACTATACATAAAATCAAATATATATTCATTTTCATTTCTCCTTAACTCTGATGTTTTTAAAACTACTATTTAATTTAACATCACATTGCGGACAGTGATCCGTTTTATACATCATTTTATATTCATAATTGCAATTTGGGCAATGCATATTTCTTATCGCATACTGATAATAGAAATATCCTTCAATTAATATAATTGCCACTATTATAAGTACCACCCCTAAAATTTTTATTGCATATATATAATTTTTTTCTTTCAACCAAGAAATAAAGGATACAACAGATTGATACAACAGGATCAGTAATAATATAAAAGCTGTTATACAACACAGTGTAAATGACCAAAAATACAAATTCATTTTTTGTCTCTCCTTAGTTACTTTCGTTCTGGATTTCACCAACTTTAGTTTCTATTTCCTTACCACAATACGGACAAGTGTCAGTTGCACTATCCGGTAAATATTTATTACAACTATCGCACTTATTGGTTAATTTTGTATTACACTGAGGGCAATAATCATAGTCATCAATTACCTTATATTCATAATGACAGGTAGGACAGTATTCAACTTTATTATTGTGGAAATACTCTATTCCAGAAAGACTCCCCAAAACTATAGCAAAAAACAAGAGATATAAGCCTAATTCCTCACCATTAATTAATAAAATTATACCGACACCTGTTCCTACGATACATAATATAAAAACAATTAAAAAAAATGTTAATTCATTCATCTTCATTTCCTCCTTAGTTAATTTTTTTACCACAATACGGACACTTATCGCCTATAT
>OGCY01000223.1_pt1 | contig 22247 bp, 21 predicted proteins | sample 1570311 | NCBI WGS metagenome assembly OGCY01 (sample SAMEA2582165, study PRJEB24529) | metagenome | biome: Human gut stool | place: China | collected 2011
GCAGAATGAGTACTGCAGGCGGAAGAAAAGTATTGGCTGCAAGAAGATTAAAAGGAAGAAAAAAATTATCAGCTTAGGCCACATTCATTGTGGTCTTTTCTTCTATATGAGAAGATTCAAGGGAATATTACATGAAATATTCAGACTCATTGAAAAAAAACAGAGATTTTCAGAAGGTATACCGGCAGGGAAAATCCTATGCGAACCGTTTTTTTGTAATGTATGTCCTGACAAACGGGACAGAGGAGAACCGGCTCGGTATATCTGTAAGTAAGAAAGTTGGAAACAGTGTCGTAAGACATCATGTGACCCGGCTTGTCCGGGAAGCGTACAGGCTGCAGGAAGAGATGTTCAATAGTGGTTTGGACATCGTAGTCGTAGCCAGGGCGACAGCGAAGGATGTTTCTTACCATCAGGTAGAGAGTGCGCTGACGCATCTTGGCGGTCTTCATAAGATTTTGAAAAATAGCTAGAAAAAGAAGATGGAATCGTTTTGAAAAAAATTTTAATTTTCCTGATTAAATTTTATAGAAAATATCTTTCACCGCTTAAAACAACAAAATGCCCGTATTGCCCAACCTGCTCGACCTATGGTCTTTTGGCTGTGGAAAAATATGGTGCCGTCAAGGGAGGCGCTTTAGCGCTGTGGAGGATAGTCAGATGCAATCCTTTTTCAAAAGGCGGATATGATCCCGTTCCATAATGGAGGTATACTTAAAGTGTCAGAAATGTTATTGACCACATATAACGGTGTAATTTTAGGACCGATTGCAAAGCTGCTCGGATGGATTATGAGCGGTATCTACTATGTGATGGAGTTAATCGGTATTCAGAACGTAGGTTTAACGACAATCCTTTTTACAATTGTCTTCTATGCGTTTCTGTTCCCACTGACCTATAAACAGCAGAAGTTTTCCAAGCTGAGTCAGAAGATGCAGCCGGAGCTTCAGGCAATTCAGAAAAAATATGCCGGAAAAAAGGACCAGCAGTCCATGATGAACCAACAGGCAGAGACGCAGGCGGTTTATGAGAAATATGGTGTTTCCATGATTGGAAGCTGCGGACAGCTTTTAATCCAGATGCCGCTTATACTGGCTTTATACCGCGTGTTCATGAATGTGCCGGCTTATATTTCCAGAGTAAAGGCAGAATTTATTCCACTTACAGATGCCATTACTGCAACCGACGGTTATCAGGATAAGATGGCAGCAATTGTGGAGCAGTTTAGGATTGTGGGTTCTACGAAGATTGATTTTACCGCAACCGATACGACCGCACTTTACAATAACGTTATCGATGTATTAAATAAATTAAATTCATCCGGATGGGATGCGTTAAGAGACAGCTTTCCGTCCCTTGGAGATACCATTTCCTCCACTTATGAGAGCGTGTCACATCTGAATACGTTTTTATGCTTCAACATTTCAGATACACCATGGGGAATTATCTCAACCAGCATGGCAAATCATGCGTACCTGTTAGCATTTGCAGCACTTTTGATTCCGGTTATTTCTTATCTGACCCAGGTATTAAACATCAAGTTGATGCCGCAGACTCCTTCTTCTCCGGCTGGAGAGAAAAACGAGCAGGCAGATGCGATGGCAAACCAGATGAAGATGATGAACAAGATTATGCCATTGTTCTCACTGGTTTTCTGTTTTACCGTACCGGTTGGTCTTGGTATTTACTGGATTGCGAGTGCAGTAGCAAGAGCAGTACAGCAGTTCTTCTTAAACAAGCATTTTGATAAGATTGACTTAGATGACATTATCAAGAAAAACCAGGAAAAGGCGAGAAAAAAGCGTGAAAAGATGGGAATTTCCGAAAACCAGATTTATAACGCTGCACGTATGAATACAAAGAATATTGACAGTCCTGCCAAAAAGCAGATGTCTTCCGCAGAGAAAGAGCTTGAACTTGAGAAGGCAAACGCAAAGAAATCAAGTGCAAAAGCAGGAAGTATGGCTGCGAAGGCAAATATGGTCAAGGACTTCAATGAAAGAAATACAAGGAAATAACAAGCAGGAAAGGATATGGGTGGTTTAGTATGGAGTTTATCGAAGTATCAGCCAGAACAGTAGACGATGCAATCACAGAAGCTCTGATTAAGCTTGGGACAACCAGCGACAGAATCGAGTATGAAGTAGTCGAGAAGGGAAGTTCCGGAATCCTTGGAATCGGAAGAAAAGATGCAGTCATTAAGGTGCGCAAGAAATATTCACCGGAAGATGATGCAAGAGAATTCTTAGAGAATGTATTTAAAGCAATGAAATTAGAAGTTGAAATTATCATCGAGAAGGATGAGGAGAGCAACACCTTAAACATTGACTTAAAGGGAGATGATATGGGAGTTCTCATCGGAAAGAGAGGACAGACCTTAGATTCCTTACAGTATCTTACAAATCTTGCAGTAAACCGCCGCGCAGAGAACTTTGTAAAGGTAAAAATTGACACCGAAGATTACCGTAAGAGAAGAAGAGAAACCTTAGAGAATCTTGCAAGAAACATTGCATATAAGGTTAAGAGAACAAAGCGCCCGGTTGCCTTAGAGCCGATGAATCCATTTGAACGCAGAGTGATTCATTCTACGTTACAGAATGATAAATTTGTCACCACACACAGTGAAGGAGAAGAACCTTACAGACATGTGGTTGTCACATTAAAGAGAGATCGCTAAAGGCTGTCGCATTCGAGAAGATGCCACCGCATAGTCCCTTGCAGACTGTGAGGTGGCATTTTTAGGAGGAAAAAAGATGTTTCAGACAGATACAATTGCAGCAATTGCAACTGCCATGACCCCATCGGGAATCGGAATTATAAGAATCAGTGGAGACGAGGCTGTTTCTATTACAGACCGTATTTTTGAAGCGGCAGGAAAAAAGAAGTTAAAGGATTTGCCAAGCCATACGATTCATTACGGACACATCAAGGACGGAGAGGATGTCATTGATGAAGTGATGATTCTTTTGATGCGTGCACCCAAAAGCTATACCAGAGAAGACACGGTGGAGATTGACTGCCACGGCGGTGTCTATGTTATGAAGCGCATTTTAGAGACAGTCATCAAGTATGGCGCAAGACCGGCAGAGCCGGGAGAGTTCACCAAACGGGCATTTTTAAATGGAAGAATTGATTTATCGCAGGCGGAATCCGTCATTGATGTGATTCATGCAAAAAATGAGTTTGCACTGAAAAGTTCGATGAACCAGTTGTCCGGTGCTTTATCGGATGAGGTAAAGGAGCTTCGCGGACAGGTGCTTCATGAAATTGCATTTATCGAATCTGCATTAGACGACCCGGAACACATCAGTCTCGAGGGTTATCCACAGGAGTTAGAACAGAAGGTGACCTCCATCCACAGCCGGATTGAGACTCTTCTAAAAAACAGTGAGAATGGGCGGATTTTAAAGGAAGGAATTTCAACGGTTATTGTTGGAAAGCCAAATGCCGGAAAATCATCGCTGCTCAATACCTTAGTGGGAGAGGAGCGTGCGATTGTTACAGATATTGCAGGAACCACCCGGGATGTACTTGAAGAGCAGATGAACTTAAACGGAATTATTTTAAATATCATTGATACGGCAGGAATCCGCAGCACGGATGATGTGGTTGAAAAAATCGGTGTGGATAAAGCGCGAAAGTATTTAAAGGATGCAGACCTTGTCATTTATGTTGTCGATACCTCAACACCGCTTGATGAGAACGATTTTGAAATCATCGAATTGTTAAAGGACCGCAAGGCAATCATACTTTTGAACAAGTCCGATTTGTCACCGTTGATAACTAAGACGGAAATGAAAGAAGCGGTGGAAAAACAGAACGGAAGATCCGAGGAACCAATCCGCATGATTTCCATTTCTGCAAAAGAGCAGACCGGAATCGACGAATTACAGCAGGCAGTGCAGGAAATGTTCTTTTCCGGGGAGGTCACATTTAATGACCAGGTGATGATTACGAATATCCGGCAGAAAGCATCTTTACAGGAAGCACTTTCTGGGTTAGAGTTAGTATTGCAAAGCGTCCGCGACGGGATGCCGGAGGATTTTTATTCCATTGACCTGATGAATACGTATGAAGCGTTGGGAAGTATCATCGGAGAGGCAGTGGAAGATGATCTGGTGAATGAGATATTCAGTAAATTCTGTATGGGAAAATAAAAAGAGAGGATGGATACAAAATGGTAAGACATATCTGTATGTTTAAATTAAAGGAAGAGAATAAGGAAGCAAATTTAAAAGAGGCTCTCATACGGTTAGAGGAAGTGAAAAAAATCCCGATGATTTCCGAGGCTTTGGTTGTGACCAATATGGAACAGGCACCGGAGAGCAATTATGACTTTTCTCTTATCTTTGATTTTAAGAGCTTCGACGATTTAGAGGCATATCAGGTACATCCGACCCATGTGGCATTTGGAAAGTTTATCACGGAAGTAAGAGAAAACCGTGCCTGCATTGATTACGAGTTTTAGAAAAAGGTGTGAGAGATAAAAGAATGGATACCAGCAGAAATCGATTGGAAGAAAATTATGATGTGGCAGTTGTCGGAGCCGGACACGCAGGCTGCGAGGCAGCACTTGCCTGTGCAAGACTTGGACTTGAGACCATCATGTTTACCGTAAGTGTTGACAGTATCGCAATGATGCCCTGCAATCCGAATATCGGCGGAAGCTCGAAAGGGCATCTGGTGCGCGAGATTGATGCGCTCGGCGGCGAGATGGGAAAAAATATCGACAAGACGTTTATTCAGTCCAAAATGTTAAACCAGTCAAAGGGACCGGCGGTGCATTCTCTGCGTGCGCAGGCAGACAAGGTAAATTACAGCATGGAGATGCGTAAAACCTTGCAGAATACAGACCATCTGACCATCCGTCAGGCGGAGGTTTCTGAGATTGTCACGGAGGATGATAAAATTACAGGTGTGAAAACATTTTCCGGTGCGACGTACCACTGCAAGGCAGTTGTACTTTGTACGGGAACCTATCTGCGTGCACGCTGTCTCACAGGTGAAATGATTACTTACACCGGACCAAACGGTCTGATGGCGGCGAATCATCTGACGGATTCGTTAAAAGCACATGGAATTGAAATGTTCCGTTTTAAAACAGGAACGCCGGCACGTGTGGACAAGCGTTCCCTGGATTTTTCAAAAATGCAGGAGCAAAAAGGGGACGAGCGTGTTGTGCCGTTCTCCTTTACGACAGATCCGGAGAGCGTACAGATTGACCAGGTTTCCTGTTGGCTGACTTATACAAATGAAAAGACGCATGAAATTATCCGTAATAATCTTGACCGCTCCCCGATTTATGCCGGAATTATCGAGGGAACCGGACCGCGTTACTGTCCGTCCATCGAGGACAAGGTGGTCAAATTTGCCGATAAGGACAGACACCAGATTTTTATTGAGCCGGAAGGCTTAAATACCAATGAGATGTATGTTGGCGGAATGTCTTCTTCCCTGCCGGAGGATGTGCAGCATGAGATGTACCGCACCCTGCCGGGACTTGAGAACGTAAAGATTGTGCGCAATGCTTATGCTATTGAGTACGACTGCATTAATCCAAACCAGCTTTATCCGTCCTTAGAGTTTAAGAAAATCAAAGGACTTTTTTCCGGCGGACAGTTTAACGGAAGCAGCGGTTATGAGGAGGCTGCCTGTCAGGGACTTGTTGCGGGAATCAATGCGGCAATGTATCTCCTTGGAAAAGAGCCGTTTGTATTGGACCGCTCGGAAGCTTATATTGGCGTGCTGATTGACGATTTGGTGACAAAGGAAAATCATGAGCCTTATCGTATGATGACATCCCGCGCGGAATATCGTCTGCTCTTGCGCCAGGATAACGCGGATTTGCGTCTGACCAAGAGAGGCTATGAGGTCGGACTTATCTCAAAGGAGCGCTATGACTGGGTTTGTGAGAAAGAGCGTTTGATTGATGAGGAAACAAAACGTGTTGCAAAGGTCAGAGTTGGCGCAAACCAGGAAGTGCAGGCACTTTTGGAGAGCTACGGAAGTATCCCACTTAACACCGGCGTGACACTGACGGAATTAATCCGCAGACCGGAGCTTGATTATGCAAAGCTCGCACCGATTGACCCGAACCGCCCGAAACTTCCGGATGAAGTGACCGAGCAGGTAAACATTAACATTAAGTATGACGGTTACATTACCCGTGAGATTAAGCAGGTAGAGAAGTTTAAGAAGTTAGAGCAGAAAAAGATACCGGAAGATTTTGATTATGATGAAGTACCGTCTCTTCGCATTGAGGCACGTCAGAAGTTAAAAACCTATCATCCGATTTCAATCGGACAGGCATCCCGAATCTCCGGGGTATCTCCGGCGGACATTTCGGTATTGTTAGTATATATGGAACAGTTGTATTACAAAGAGCGGCAGTAAAAGAAAGGCGAAAATATATGGCGTATCAGCTTGATAAATTTGAAAAAGGACTGGAAGATTTGGGGATTTCGTTAAACGAAACCCAGATAAAGCAGTTCTTAGATTATTATGAGCTTCTTGTGGAAACTAATAAGGTGATGAACCTGACAGCAATTACGGAATTTGATGAGGTGATTGAGAAACATTTTCTGGACAGTCTTTCCCTGTGCAGAATTTATGATTTGAACCGTGAAATCCGTGTGCTGGATTTGGGAACCGGAGCAGGATTTCCGGGTGTTCCGTTAAAAATTGCGTTTCCACAGATTCGTCTGGTGCTTGCAGATTCGCTCAACAAGCGGATTAAGTTTCTGGAAAATGTCGTAGGAGAACTCTCTTTGCAGAATGTTTCCTGTGTTCATGGAAGAGCAGAAGAAATGGGCAGAAATAAAGAATATCGGGAACAATTTGACCTATGCGTGTCCCGTGCCGTGGCAAATTTATCCTCTTTAAGTGAGTACTGTATTCCGTTTGTAAAAGAGGGTGGAGCCTTTATTTCTTATAAATCCGGTGAGATTGAGGAAGAGGCAAATGCTGCAAAAAAGGCAATTTCTGTTTTGGGCGGTGAATTAAGAGAAATCTACAAGTTTGATTTGTATGAGCAGAAACGTTCTTTTGTTATCATTGATAAGAAGAAGAAAACGCCGAAAGCGTATCCAAGAAAAGCAGGGACTCCTACGAAGGAGCCCCTGTAAAGAAAATCTTACTGTTCTGTTAAGAGCATCTGAATCACATCATATAACCGTTCCGGAACTTCCAACTGCGGAAGCAGTTTGGCATTGGAAACAGAAGCGGTTTCAATATGAGAGTTCTGTTTGATATAGGTTTCCGCATTTGCAGCTGCATAGGAAAGTCCCCGGCTTGTGATAATCGAAAGCGGGCTTTCCATTTTCTTTAATGCATGGGCAATTGCGTTGTCCGTATAATTTCCCTCGATGCTTGCCATCAGATATTTGCCATGGCTGTGTTCCATATGGGATGCCTCAAAGTAGGCATCTATCATTTTGGAGGAGACAAGCTGTGGCTTTGCAAAATATTCGCTTGCAAATCTGCGTTCAATCATTTTCTCGTGTGTGCGCAGATTATAAATAAAAGTACCGACAATCGGGCTCTCCAATAAGAATTTGCGGATGGAGGAAGTCTGATCCGGTGTATGGTTAAATTCTCCAACAGCAGGCGGGTTAATTGCAATCACGCGATTGATCAAGTTTGTATTCATGTTGGAAGCAAGCACAACAAATGAGATGGAGTTGCCACTTGTGATGACATCCGTTTTCTCCCGGATAATATTCTGGATAAAATCAGTAACCAACTGCACATATAAATAATTGGTGTAAGTCAGGTACGGTTTTTCGGAGCGTCCGCAGCCTAAGAGGTCAAGCGTGTATACCGTATGCTGCTTTTCCAGTTTCTTAATCATGCGATTCCATTCATAAGAGGAACTCATCGGGTCGAGTTCATGAATCAGCAGGACAGGGGAACCGGTTCCGCGCTTCGTATAATAAATCTCTCCGTTTTTCCAGTCATAAAAATTGCCGTTTTCTGATTTTAAAATATTTTTTAACTCCGCAGCCATGTCAACCACACGATTGAGTACGTGCACGGTTCCGGCGGCGAGTGCTGTCAGCAGAAAAAAATGTCTGATATTTTTGGAAATATGATGTTCGTTATTTTTCATGATGATGCCCCTCCCACTTAATTCATAATCAATTGTTCCAATTCACATATCTTACTTTTATTATAGCCACTTTTGACGTCAGATACAAATTAAATTTTTCTGTAGAGAAATTTAATTTGTCAGATGGTAAATTTTGCTTCACTTTCCATTATTTTTAGTATAAAATAAAAATGGTGTTTCATGGAATAATATAAAACATATGTTCGAGAGGAATCTATGATTAATTTTTTGGAAAAACTTCAAAATGAATACCTGGAAGAAAAAGTTGCGATTGAAAAGGAACTTGGAAATCTGGAGATACGCCGAAGAGAAAATATAGAATTTATCCGTCTCCTGGAAGAAAACAGTGACTCGACATACGAATCTTTTACACCCAGAGAGGTAAACGGGGTTAATAAGAGTCGTATGTTGGAGCTGAAGGAGGCTGAAAAACAACTGACGGAGCAGATAGAATCTGTAAAACAGAGATATCAGAACTGCCTGGGCAAGCTGGATGAATTGTCAGCTGTAATCAAGGAGACAAAAGAGCAGCTTGGGGAGAAAAAGGAACAGGAAGAAGATGAATTTTATCGGCTGACGCTGCTGGAAACGCAGGAGAATGAGAGACAGCGCATTTCAAGAGAACTTCATGATTCCACAGTGCAGAATCTCACAAGCCTTGTCCATAAGACAGAGCTTTGCAGTAAGCTTGTAGAGCTTGATCCGATTCGCTGTAAACTGGAATTGAATATGATGTCAAGGACACTGCGTGATATTATCAATGAGACACGCGAGATGATTTATAATCTCCGACCAATGTCATTTGATGATATCGGTCTGGATGTGACAATTGAACGGGCATTGGACAGGTTAGAATCCAGCGAATCAAAGAAAATCAGTTTTTCTGTGGAGGGAACACCGTACCAGATTAATCCGGTCATTGGAATTACCATTCTTCGGATTATTCAGGAGGCGTGCAGTAATTCAATTAAGTATGCGCAGGCTTCGTTGATTCAGGTGGTGCTCCGTTATGAAGAAAAAAAGATATGTGTTTCAATTACAGACAATGGAAACGGATTTGATATAGAACAAAATGATGGAAATCCAAGACAAGATAATTCCGGATTTGGATTGTCTATGATGAAAGAGCGGGTTTATCTATTATCAGGAAATATCAATATTAACTCTAAAATAAATGATGGAACAAAAATTGTGGTGGAAGTTCCGATTGTCAAAAAGGAGGCAAATTAATTATGGCAGTAAAAATTATGATTGCAGATGACCATTCAATGATTCGTGAGGGATTGAAGCAGTTGTTGGAATTAGAAGGAGATTTTGAAGTAATTGCAGAGGCATGTGATGGAGTTGAATGTCTGGAGAAATTACTGACGGTAAAACCGGATGTATTACTTTTAGATATCAATATGCCAAATATGAATGGACTGGAAGTCCTTCAGAAAATGAAGGACAAGCGAATGAAAGTAAAAGTACTTGTACTCACTGTTCATAATGAAGTAGAGTATCTGTTAAAGGCAGTCAATATTGGTGTTAACGGATATCTGTTAAAAGATTCTGAGTCCGCAGAATTAAAGAAAGCAATTCTTGCAGTGGTCAACGGAGACGATTACATTCAGCCAAGCCTGATTCCATTATTGAATGCCAAGATGATTGACATTGATAATGACAGTGTCAAAATCGAAAAGCTGACCAGAAGAGAATTGGAAGTATTAAAACTACTTGCAATTGGTAAATACAATAAAGAAGTTGCAGAAGAACTGGAAATTAGTGAGCGTACCGTTAAGAACCATGTATCAAACATCTTTAAGAAAATTGGTGTTACTGACCGTACCCAGGCCGCTGTATTTGCAATTCGCAATAACCTGATTACAATATAATTAAAAATAGAAAATTCCCCGAATGTTTCACGTGAAACATTACGGGGAATTTGTTTTATGTGAGTATATGTGGCATAAAGTAAATAAAAAATGTTTCACGTGAAACATTTTCTATAGCAATCTAGAGTTAAGCATGATATAATGTGTGGTAGGCAACGAGTAGTGCAGACATGGGGTCTGTAAAATAGACTGCTTGCAGGCTATATTTTACAGAGCACGGGGATGATAGGGCGACTGCCCGACAACGAGAAAATGCGAAGCTTTTTCGAGTTGGCACTGCGAGGTAACGCTTATATTATCGTAGCAACACAGGCAACTGCCCACTGCGAGTTTATTATTACAAAGACAAATCCAATTTATATAAAAGAAAGGTTACAAAATGAGTAGAATCATAGCAATTGCAAATCAAAAAGGTGGTGTCGGAAAGACAACAACCGCAATTAATTTGGCATCCTGCCTGGCAGAAGCCGGTGAAAAAGTTCTGACGATTGACTTAGACCCACAGGGCAACATGACCAGCGGACTTGGCGTAGACAAGAACGAAGTGGAGAACACCGTCTATGAACTGATGTTAGAGGAGTGTTCTATCAAAGAAAGTATGACCGATACAGTAGTAGAGGGAATGAAGCTTATTCCGTCTAATGTCAATCTTGCGGGTGCAGAAATTGAACTTCTTGGAATTAATGAGAAGGAATATATCTTAAAAAATGCTGTAGATTATATCAGAGATGACTATGATTTTATCATTATTGATTGTCCGCCGTCCTTAAATATGCTGACCATCAATGCCATGACAACCGCGGATTCTGTCCTGGTTCCAATTCAGTGTGAATATTATGCACTGGAAGGATTAAGCCAGTTAATGCATACGATTGATTTGGTACAGCAGAGATTAAATCCAGAGCTGGAAATTGATGGAGTCGTATTTACCATGTATGATGTGCGAACCAATCTCTCCAACCAGGTAGTAGATAACGTGAAAACAAATCTGGATGCAAAAATATATGAGACATTGATACCGAGAAATATCCGTCTGGCAGAAGCACCGTCGCACGGACTTCCTATCAATCTTTATGACAGCCGGTCAGCCGGAGCAGAGAGCTATCGTTCACTCGCAAAAGAAGTAATGGAAAGGAAAGGAAGATAATATGGCAGCGAAAAAAGGTGGACTTGGAAAAGGACTGGATTCTTTGATTACAGATAAGGTAAGTAAAACCGTGGCTGCAAAAACAGAAGAAAAAAAAGAAAAAGCAGCCGATGGAATTATGGTTAATATTAATAAGGTAGAGCCAAACCGTGAACAGCCAAGAAAAAATTTCGATGAGGATGCATTAGTGGAATTATCGGAATCCATCAAACAGTTTGGTATGTTACAGCCGCTCATTGTGCAGGATAAAAAGGATTATTATGAGATTATCGCAGGAGAACGCAGATGGCGTGCTGCAAAACTTGCCGGACTCAAGGAAGTACCGGTTATCATAAAGAATCTTACGGAACAGGAAGTTGTGGAGATTTCCCTGATTGAGAATATCCAGAGAGAAAACTTAAATCCAATTGAAGAAGCATTTGCTTATAAGAGACTGTTGACCGAATTTAACTTAAAACAGGATGAAATAGCAGAGCGTGTTTCTAAAAGCCGTACTGCTGTTACCAATTCCATGCGTCTTTTGAAGCTGGATGAAAAAGTACAGCAGATGGTAATTGACGACATGATTTCTACTGGTCATGCAAGGGCACTGCTCGGAATTGAGGATTTGGAAGTACAGTATGTGACAGCACAAAAGATTTTTGATGAAAAACTGAGTGTGCGTGAGACGGAAAAGCTGGTGAAGAAGATTCAGCAGCAAAAGCTGACACCGCCGACAATCAAGACCGAGAATGAAGATAAAAAGATGGATGCTATTTTCCATGACCTGGAAGAAAAAATGAAGGTAATTCTTGGTACAAAGGTTGCCATTCATCCGAAGGATGATAAAAAAGGAAAAATTGAAATTGATTATTATTCGATGGAAGAACTTGACCGCATTATTGATATGATGCGTACAATCCAGAAATAGAAGATTTGTTTACAAGGAGAATAAATAATGATAGAAAGATATTTAGGATTTGATTCCGATTACGTGATAATCGGACTGGTCGTACTGGTTATCATTCTTTTAATTGTCACTATTACAAACAGTGTGCGGATGAAAAATCTGAAGAAAAATTACAAAATTTTTATGAGTGGAAACAGCGCAAAGAATTTGGAGGATACCCTTATCAAACGTCTTGAGCAGGTTGATTTCCTTCTGGATGCAAATGCTGCCAATGAAAAGAACGTGAAAATTCTTTCCAAGAAAATGAACCAGACCTATCAGAAAATGGGACTAATAAAATATGATGCGTTAAATGAGATGGGGGGCAAATTAAGTTTTTCTCTTGCAATGCTTGACGAAAAAAATGATGGCTATATTATCAACGCCATGCATACAAGAGAAGGATGTTATACTTACATAAAAGAAATTGTGGATGGAAATTCCATTATTGTATTGTCAGAGGAAGAACAGAAAGCATTAAATCGTGCAATGGGAAAAGAAACAGAGGAAGCATAAAAACCTGGGGTTGAGCTATCGGGAGAGTATATGAGGATACGGCTGATAAAATCATTAAAAGGCGGGGAGACTTTAGCAGAACCGGTCATTACAAAAGAAAAAGAAGTATTGATTTCCAAGGGGACAGTATTAAAACCGGAATATCTCGATTTAATGTCCTTTTTGGGAATTGATACCGTTTGCATCGAAGACCCTTATGAGAGTTATGAAGAAGTACATCAGATATTAGACAGAGAAAAAATAAATAACTACATTAGTAGAACACAGGCAATTTTAGAGAGTCATATTTATCATGGAGAAAAGTCATTAGAAAAAATGAAGCCGTTGTCGGAGGAGCTTGTAAAGGACATTTTAAATGCAGAGTGTTCCACTGTGATCGATATGGGCGAGCGGAGCGGCAATCTCTATGAGCATACAGTGATGGTGACAATTCTTGCGTTATTGCTTGCAAAGAAGCTGAAGCAGAAGGAAGATGTGCTGTACCGTATTTCACTGGGATGTCTGTTGCATGACCTGGGAATACGTTATATTACCGTGCCGTATCTCAACTGTGATTTTACAAACAGTTCATCCGCGCAGACCTTTGAGTTTAAAAAGCACACAATTCTGGCTTACTCGGCACTCGAAGGGGAGACCTGGCTTGGACCAATCGAGAAAAAAATGATTTTGTCTCATCATGAACGAAAAGATGGTTCCGGTTTTCCACTTCGACAGAAAACAAAAGAAACAGAATGTAATATCTTACAGGTCTGCGATGCGTTTGACTGCATGATTTCCGGAATGGAGTGCCGCAGAGTGACCGTACAGCAGGCGTTAGAGTATCTGGTGGAAACATCGGATGTCCTTTTTGAAGCAAGGATTGTAAAAATGCTGCAAAAGAGCGTGGCGCGCTATCCGGCGGGAACGGTGGTCAGACTAAATACCGGTGAAATGGGAATTGTTGTTTCGCAGAGTAAGGACCCCATCCGCCCGGTGGTACTGATTCTTGATGAAGCGGGAAATGTGACAGAGAAGCGCCACTATCTGGAAAAAGAAAAAGATACGGCGATTATCCATATCGAAGAATAAGAGTTGCAAAATAAAAATACTTATTATATAATGAATTGTTTTTATGACAGTTAGAAAGGCGAAAGGAGGAGCGTATATGCACAAGTTTTTAAGAGCAGTCGGATTTTCGGATATTTCCAAAGAAGAAATGACAGAGCTCATCGAAAAAATTGTGGAACATCCTACAACCGAGAAGATTTCCAGAGACTCCGAGGGAAATGATTTTGCAGAGATTACGAAGGAGTTCGGAGAGATGTTTGGCATTTCACTTCGTGGTACGTACAATGAAGAAAATGTATTTGAGATGGAATATTACTATCCTTTCTTTTGCGGAAGAGAGATATCCACGACAGAGATTGCAGATGTGGAAAAGCACGCGGAAAAAGAGTCTTATGCGGGAGTATGCGATGAGGTTCGGATTGGCGTAACACTCATTTTTTATCTGCAAAATGTGGTAGACTATCTGGCAGTCAGGGGAGATAAGGCATACCGGAATCAACAGCAGGGCATTATTCTGGGTGCGTTATCCACAGAGGGAAAAATTCTGCTTCCCATCAACAAGACGGAACACCGCCAGGCACAGCCACTTGAAAACGGCATGGACAGAAATCGTCTCATTGCGGCAGCACGTGACGGCGATGAGGATGCAATCGAGAATCTGACGCTTGAGGATATTGACACCTATTCGCTTCTTTCCCGTAGAATTACGCACGAGGATATCTTAAGCATCGTGGACAGCTATGTGATGCCATATGGAATTGAGAGCGACCAGTATTCGGTTCTCGGTGAGATTATGGATTGCAGAAAGTGCCAGAACGAGCTGACCGGTGAAAATGTTTATGTAATGGACATTTTGTGCAACGATATCTATTTTGGGCTTTGCATGAATGAGAAGGATCTTGTGGGCGTGCCGGAGGTCGGCAGACGTTTCAAGGGAAATATCTGGATGCAGGGCAGCATAAATTACAAAGATTAGCTATGGCTTTTTGTCATATAATATGATAAAATAAGTGATAGTGTTTGTTTCCTTAGTTAAATGGATATAACAGCCCCCTCCTAAGGTTCAATCATGGTTGAACCCGAAGCATACTCGGAGGTAGTAAGTCGGAGTTCGATTCCACCAGGGATTGACGAAGATGTCAAAGTAAGATAAAATGGAAATTCATCACGAGAGTGATTGGATTCATAAATGTGACGACCGTAGTCCAAAAGGCTTGAAAGCCTTGAAAATACGGCATTTGTCTCCTTAGTTAAATGGATATAACGGGGTCCTCCTAAGACTCTATTGTAGGTTCGATTCCTATAGGAGACGCTAGTTTTTAGCGGTAATGAAGACAAAATCATTGCCGCTTTTTTCATGCAAATTTCTGAATTTCGATGGCAAATTTGTCAGCGAGAAGTACTTAGAAAATGGAATTTGTCAGCGAAAATGAAAACTTGTCATCAAGATGTTCTTTTCAGATTGTCAGCGTCAAGGATGAATCACAATGTAGGATGAGTTTTGGGGTGTAAATCTGAGTAAAATAACACTATATTCTTGCCTGTAATATAAGGCCTGTCGGAGAAGTCCGTTCAGATTAGATAATAACAATCTATTCTGGACGGGCTTTTTTTGCGTGAGCAATGAGTCAAGGTCCAAGCTTGCTTGAGACTTTGACGAATGCCGCGACAACGAGCGAGTATGGATATCACCAGAAAATGGACAGGACACCGGCAGGACTGGGGACAGATTCATTCCCAGCTGGAAATCTATTTTGAAGAACGTTTGACAGGACGAAACCTGTAAAACCAGCTTGTTTTAGGCAGGTCTTATTGACATGCTTAAAAACTCCTGTATAATGCAGATATGGGCAGAACCCGGAAAATCGGCTCTGCCCATTCGTAACTATTTACAAATCTTATATCAGCTTTTGTAGTTTACACAAAACTTGAAACGGTCTCGCCGCAATTTATAGGTAACAAAAAATCGCCTCCAATCGAAAAATTGATAACTTGAAATCATTTGACAGAATAGTATCTTTAATTACTCGTTTAGTGATACTAATCCAAGCATTGTTTTTACCGATCAAAACTGGGTAATTGAAGAAGGTATCGGAGAAGCATTGACTTTACCCAAAGATGATATGATTTCTTTAAAATATAAGATATATATAATAGGAATGGGTTGGACTCCTTGGATTTATCAAGGAGAAATAGCGGGTTCTGAAGAAAGTGATACATTGATAGGTGCTGTTATTATCAATGTAGAATAATAATTGTAAAAAGGAGTATTAATAATGGCTTATACAATGACACATATATTGATAGCTGAAAAGGTAATGCAATACATAAATCCAATCGTTAATTACAATACGTATATTGTTGGAACTATTGCTCCGGATGCTATACATGCTTCGAAAAACTTTAATGTAAAAATGAAAGAACAGAGTCATGTATTTGATAAAGATGCTTCCTGGGGAAGAATCTCAACTCAGGAGGAATTAGACATCTGGCTTGAACGAATACAGGAATTTTACCTTTCTGAGCACAATAAATACGATAGAGATTTCTTTTTAGGTTATGTTATTCATTTATATGTTGATGTTTGTTCATCACACAATATCTTCTTGCCATTTTATAACGGCCTAAAAAATGACGAAAAACTGTTTGCTATAAAAAACCAACAGTTCAAAAAAGAAAGCTATGATATAAATTATTATCTATATCAGGATTATGCTAAATACCATGACCTTAAAAAGATTTTAAGCGTAGGGAATGTATTTTCAATCGAAAATGTCTTTGACAAAGATGTCTTTAATGACAGGATTGACCAATTATTTTCTTTTGAATTTTTGGAGCGTGATCTTTCGCACATTGATAAAAATGAGATAATCACACTAGAGAATACTTATAAGCTCATTGATGATGCTTCAGAGTTCATAAAAAAGGTTTTTGTTGAGAGATATATTTAATGAAAAAGTTAAACTTGATGAATTAATAAAAAGTCTATATAAAGCAACACGTTCGAGACAAAGCGGATAGATGCCCTGAGTGTGGACAGTTTATAAATATGTAGACATTTTTGGCATTCTTGGATTTGAATAGTAAGTGACAGGATGAGTTCGATTCTTCATCCAGTTTGCATTATAGAACATGTGAATTGTGATATAAATTGATTACTTTCAATAAGAAAGCAATCAACCTGAAGAACTTAACTTAATTATGGTTATATATGATTAGTGTCTGCTCATTAATTAAAATTCGCTGATAACTAGTGGATTGTAAAAGAGATTTGTGTTATAAGAAGTGCAGTTACTATTTAACTACTGTTTAGAAGTTGGTTCCATTGTTCCGCAAAGTTTCACGGAGCCTGTAGGAATCAATTTCTATATCAATCAGATAAGCAATGTATGTAAGCCTAGCCATATTTATGAAAAAATCATTGGAACGGAATGGTTGAACCCTCCGGGTGACAATGTCAGCGATTTGACAGCGAAAACCATTTTTCTCAGATGATTTTCCGTTTTCTTATTTTGACGGAGATTTACAAAATAGTCAGGAAAATCAAGGCTTTCCTTGGCTTATATTTACTTAAAATAATCGATGTTCCCAGTGTGGACTCGAGCTCCTAAGCTGTAGTTGTGGGTTCGATTTCCGCCGGGAACATCAGTTTGAAGTAGTAATGATTGAAAGAATCATTACTGCTTTTTTTGCATTTTGGGTGGAAATTTCCACCCAAGATACAAAAATAGAAGGAATTCTACTAACAATGGTAGATCACAGGGAGAACTATGCAAGGGATATTTCGCTAATAGTATTGCTGATGATGAGGACAACGAACCCGCATAGCAAAGAACAGACATAATGCCTGGAGCAATCATAAGGAACACTACGGGTTGCCCTTGCATACATTGATGCGCGAAAACCGATATGATATGATTTGTAGCATAGACAAAGAGACAAATCGGAAGTCGTGGAGGTAGTTTTATCATGATTTTGTGCTTTTCAGGAACCGGCAACAGCCGTTATATAGCGAAAAAAATTTCAGTTGAATTGCAGGACGAGATTGTAGATGTGAATGCAAAAATCAAGGCAGCAGATTATTCGCCAATAAAAACAGGTGAGAATGTAGTCGTTGTAACTCCGACTTATGCGTGGCGTATTCCCCGAATTGTGTCGGATTGGCTTTCTAAAACAGAATTGCTTTCTGCAAAACGTATTTGGTTTGTTATGAACTGCGGTAGTGAAATTGGCAATGCGTCAAAATATAATCGCAGTCTTGCTGAGAAAAAGCACTTATGCTATATGGGTACATCTCAAATTCTTATGCCGGAAAACTATATTGCTATGTTCGATGCACCCCAAGTAGAGGAAGCAAGAAAAATTGTAACAAATGCTGAGCCTGCTATTGCAGATACCATTGCCTGTATTAAGACAGAGCAACCTTTCTCTGTACCACGAAACAATCTCTACGATCGTTTTATGAGTGGTCCGGTAAATCCGATTTTTTATCAGTTCTTCGTGAAAGCTGCTGCATTTCAGACAGATGATACTTGTATCGGATGCGGCCAATGTGTTAAAAATTGCCCGAAGAATAACATTGCACTTGAAAACGGAAAGCCGATATGGGGGAATCAATGTACTCACTGTATGGCATGTATTTGTTATTGCCCCACAGAAGCAATAGAGTATGGCAAAAAGAGCATAGGAAAACCGCGTTATCATTTTGAGCAGTTAAAGATGAAATGATTTATAAATTTTCAGTTTGAAGGAGTGACAATATATAAAGTATTTACTCTGCAAAAAAGGCATGAGTAAGGGTAATTTCAATTCTGTTTCCCAGGTAAATGGCGGATTTTTAGTGCCATGCTGTTATAGCAGATTTATTATCAAGTGCCTTATAGATACTCAACTGTTGCTTGAGTTAGAAAAATTAATCGAACTCAAATGTTGATTGCTTTATTTTTCGGTAGGTTTATTCTAAGCTAAAAACGTAGACACCGGTGAAACATAAATATAAAAGAAAGAGGTAATAAATGTTTGATACATGTAAGGTTGCCAATAATATTAAGGCTGCAAGAACAAAAATGAATATGACACAAATGAATTTGGCAGATGAGATGGGAGTTAGCTACCAAGCGGTTTCAAATTGGGAAAGAGGAAATTCTATGCCAGATATATCTAGGTTACAAGAACTTTGTAATATTCTCGATATTAGTTTTGAAGAGCTGGTTGGCGAAAAGAGTCAACAAACGGAAATTGTGGAAAGGCTTATATTAGATGAAGAAACAGAGGTTACTTTGGAAGAGATTGTTCAAGTGGCTCCGTTGATCAAGCCTGATAAAATTGAACAGAAAGCAGAGGAGACAATTGCTAACGTTGATGAAATTTCATTTTCAACATTAATTGGACTAGCCCCTTTTATGAGCAAAGAAACTTTAGAAAAATTAGCACATAAAGTTTCAAATGTTGATATAGGAAAGTTGTGTGGATTGGCCCCTTTTTTATCTAAAGAAACTGTAAAGAAAATAGCTGACTATATGCTTAATCATGGTCAAGAAAAGAGAATTATAGCAATTGCACCTTTTATGGGGAAGGATATATTTTCAAATACTGTTGTGCGTGATGAATGTAACGATTCAAGTATGGAACTAGACGATTTGGATGAGGACGAGGTGGCAAGATTAGCATTTGCTGCATTGGAAAAAGGAGAGAAAATAGACGAATATCTTGACTATATGGATGAAGATGATATTGCAGAACTTGCATCAAAAGCAATCAAGAACGGAAAAAATATAGAAGTATTTCTTGATTATTTAGATGATGATGTTATTAAAAGTTTATTACTTCAGGCAACTAGTATAATCCACGCAAATTAGAAGCCTGTTTCAAACAAGCATTGCGCCGGTTATTAATAATGCATTATTCGAGTTTTTTAGCCAATCTTCAATAGTAACGGAATCTTTTCTGTACATGAGCCTTACACCTCCAATTACACGATACATCATTTGCCCCGTTTTTTCAATTGATATTATTATAAAATGCCCCGTTTTTTGTAATAATATTCATAAAAAGTGCCCCGTTTTTTGTAATAGATTTTTAGGAAGGATTTAGTTACTGCTCAGGTACGAGTGAACAGTAAAAGGATTTAGGGGGGTTAATGATCACATCTTTGATTTTCTTGAAACTGCCGGAACCATAATTTATAATGGAGTAAACTTGAATTTAATTGAAATAGAGGGCATCAAAAAATGAAGTACAAAATAGCAATCTGCGATGATTCGGATGCAGACAGAAAATATGTGCTAAACATGGTAGAGCGCTGGGCGGAGGCTGGCGGTCATGCGATACATACGGATGTTTTCTCTTCCGCAGAAAATTTTCTGTTCCACTATGCAGAAGAAAGTGACTATGATATCCTGCTTTTAGATATTGAAATGGGAACTATGGATGGAGTTACAATGGCAAAGAAACTCCGTAAGGATAATGATACCATTCAGATTGTTTTTATCACGGGCTATTCCGATTATATTTCAGAGGGCTATGAAGTAGCAGCACTCCATTATCTCATGAAGCCGGTTCGGGAAGAAAAACTTTGCTCCGTGTTAGAGCGCGCAATCGAGAAACTTGCCAAGAATGAAAAAATACTGAATTTTGAGACCGGCGGCGAGATGATGCGTGTGCCGATTTATCAGATCCGGTATGCGGATGTAGCGGGCAACTATGTTACGATCCACGCGTCATCGGATATTACGGTGAAAATGACGCTGGGCGAACTTGAAAAACAGCTTGATGAACGTTTTTACCGTGCTGGCAGGTCTGTCATTATCAACCTGACACAGATCGGTCGTGTGACAAAGACGGAGATTAAACTAAACGACGGAACGGTTATTGCTCTCCCGCGGGGAGCGTATGACGGTATCAACCGGGCAATTATTAATTTGAAGTAAAAAATGAGAGAAAAGGAAACATCCGGTTATGATCTGAAATAATTGGATGACACATAAAGAGGATGAGATTATTTTCAAAGAAAATAGAAAAACAGATTGCTTCGTATCAGCAGGAACTGATCGAAACGCACTACCGGGAAGTTGACAATATGTACCGTCAGATCCGTGGCTGGCGGCACGATTACCGCAATCATATTCAGACAATGAAGGCATACGCAGCGACCGGAGACTGGGAGGCAATCAAAAAATACCTTGATCTGCTGGATGAAGATCTGACTACGGTTGATACGGTGATCAAGACAGGAAATCCTATGACGGATGCGATTCTTAATTCCAAGATTTCACTTGCAAAAGCAAAGGATATTCAGGTGGTGGCAGACGCACATATTCCTGTGAAGTTAAAATCCTCTGAAATCGACCTGTGCTGTATCATCGGAAATCTTTTTGACAATGCCATTGAAGCAAGCATGAAACTTCCGCCGGAACAGCGGGTGATCCGGGTATATATGGATATGAAAAATACCCAGCTATACATTTCTTTTACAAATTTTACTGCCGGTAAGAAGATGAAAAAAGAGGGTAAACTGTTCCGCAGCACAAAAGGCGATGACCATGGATTCGGGCTTGTGCGTATAGATGCAATTGTGGAACGGCTGGACGGATACATCAGCCGCAACAGTGAAGACGGTGCATTTACAACAGAGATATTGCTTCCGCAGGTGTAAAATTACCTTGGCTCTGAATAGATACAATTCATCACCCCAAAATAACGATTCGTCCCCAGAATCATCTGAGGACGGATTTTTTTTGTTATATAATATAGTAAATTGCGATGCAATATTCCTATATTATATAAGATTCGGGTGTCAAAAAATAACGAGGTAAAACAGTATGAAATCAAAACAAAAGCCAAAATATAATGTCCTTCAAAATGTGATCTGGATGATAAAAATGGCATGGGAAAACAGAAAACGTGTACTACTGTTCTGTGTGTTGACTGCAGCTTTAGAGGTGCTTTTAAATCTGACAGAGTTGTACATTGCTCCGGAGGTTCTCTCGCAGGTGGAGCAGAAATCGCCAATGTGGATGCTTTTAGCGACAATCGGTGTATTTACCGCAGCTTTATTTTTCATTCAGGGGATAAAAGAGTACATAAAACAAAATACAATGTTTGCCCGTGTGGATGTAAGGGTGGTTATTATTGGAATGATTGCAAAAAAATGTAATCTGACTTCCTACCCGAATACATTGAAACCGGATTTTATCAAAATGCGGGAAAAATCATACTTTGCATGTGAATGGAATGAACAGGCTGCAGAGCACATCTGGGAAACCCTGACAATGCTATTAAAAAATATCGGCGGACTGATCGTTTATCTGACGATTCTTTCCCGGATAGACAAAGTGTTGCTGCTAGTTGTGATCGCTACCTGTCTGGCAGGATTTTTTGTTTCCAGATATACAAATAACTGGCGTTATGCTCACAGGGAGGAAGAAGAACAGTATTTTCAAAAGAAGTCATATCTTCGCAAAAAGGCTGAATCGGTAGAACTTGCAAAAGACATCCGAATCTTTGGCCTGCAAAACTGGCTGAATGAGCTGCTTGAACAGATCCATAATCTGTATCTGGATTTTAGCCTTCGATGTGAACGTGTGGAGGTGCTTGCGGATATGACAGAAGTGGTATTGACTGTCGTGC
>OGCY01000225.1_pt1 | contig 22029 bp, 21 predicted proteins | sample 1570311 | NCBI WGS metagenome assembly OGCY01 (sample SAMEA2582165, study PRJEB24529) | metagenome | biome: Human gut stool | place: China | collected 2011
GAATCATCGGGGAGATGACAAGGCCGCCCGTTGACGAGAAGGAGTGCCCGAACCGGGAAAAGCAGCTGGACGCGTGGCTTACGTCCTTAAACTGGTAGGGGAGGTTTTGGGATGAAATACGCGACGCTTGTAAAAGAAAATATAAAATATCAGAAGGCTGGATTTATCGGAATTATCATTCTGGTTTTCCTGATTACGCTTGCATTGTGCGGGGTTGCCGCCATCTTAAACAATTCGGAAAGCTATGTGGAGCAGGAGATGGACCGGCTGGGCTATGGTGATATCTCAAGCTGGGTGCGGGTGCTGCCCGGTGAGGAGGAGTTGAAGGAGCAGATAGAAAGTCTGCCGGAGGTCGAGAAGGTAACAGCACAACCATTTCTTTTTACCGGCTATTATGTAAAAAGTGTGGAAAATTCCAACAATTCAGATGGAATGGTGATGGAATTTAAGCCGTCTGAGAACACATATTACATTTATAATAATACAATTAGCGGAAGGGTAAAAGAGCCGGAGAAGCTGAAATCCGGTGAAATGTATGTTCCTGTTTCCTTTCGGGCCTTGTATGACCTGCAAATCGGGGATATCGTGGCACTGAAAATTACCGGGGATGAGGACGTTTTAACCTATACGGTAAAAGGGTATTTTGAGGATCCGGTGATGGGAAGTTCCATGACTGGAATCAAGACACTTCTTGTCTGCAAAGAGGATCTGGAAACGGTAAAGGAGCGGCTGAATGAAGCGGGAGAAAAAGCCGTGGGCTGCGAGGCGGAGTGGCTCCATATTTTTCAGGCGGACCCGGGTGAGAGCACCGCATATGTGCAGGGCAGGCTGAATGAGAACACGGATTTGAACCAGTATTCGCTGATTACGTATGCAAAAAGCGGGATGATGGGCTTTATGCTGATTCTGCAAAAAATATTTGCCGGACTTTTATTAGCATTTGTAGCGGTCTTTTTTGTGGTGACAGTGCTTGTGCTTGGACACAGTATACATGCTGGAATTGAGCAGGATTACAGCAATCTTGGAATTTTGATGGCGCTTGGATTTACAGGAAAAGATTTGCTGCGGGTAAAACTGATGCAGTATCTTCTGCCAATTTTTATCGGAATTGTATTTGGAATTCCGGCATCCATGTTAGAGGTGCGGTTGGTCAATCACATGACGGTGGAGGCGAGCGGAATCATGGTCCCGGCAAATCTCCCGGCGGGAATCTGTGCGTTGATGCTTGGTGCAATGCTTTTGGTGTTTGCAGTCATTATTTTTGCAAAAGTAAAAAAAGTTGGAAAAATTTCACCGATTCGAGCAATTCGAGGCGGTGCCGGTGATGTGTATTTTAAAAGCCGTTTTACCACGCCGCTTGCAAAGCGTGGACTTGGGGTACATCTGGCGCTGCGGCAGCTTGTTTCCGGGAAACGGCAGTATCTAAGCGTATGCGCGGTGGCACTGTTGTTAGTATTTTCCACGTCGCTTCTGGTGCGCCTTGACGTGTGGATGGGTCCGGACGGACAGGGAATCATGGAAAGCTTTAACACGGCAGAGTATGACATTGGAATAAGAAGCAGTGACCCGGAGGTTTTTGCGGAAACAGAACAAATTATTTACAGTTATGGGGAGGTTTCCACGGAGTTTGATTATGGGATGATGCACGGCTCCATCGGAAATATGGATTATGTCATGAATGTGATTTCAAGTCCCGAATATTATCACATTTTAGAAGGAAGAACCTGCCGTTACGACAACGAGGCAGTTGTGACGGAAAGTGTGGCAAAGGACCAGCAGGTTGGGATCGGGGACACGATTCAGATTGAATATGATGGGCAGCAGGCAGATTTTTTAATTACCGGAATTTATCAGTGTGCAAACGATATGGGCGCAAATTTTGGAATCGGCCTCGATGGATATAGAAGGCTGACCGGTGGCACCGGAAATACGGCTTTTTCCCACTGTTATCTTTTTGCGGATGATGTGGACGTAGAGAGTTTGATAGCGGAACTGGAAAACAGGTTTGGGGATGCGTTAAAGGTTGATGATGCACATTCCTGGCCGGGAACCGACGTCATCGTTTCGGCGGCGCAGGGGATAGCGCTTTTGATGGATATACTTACAGTTGTCTTTGTATTTGTCGTCATCATTATGACCGGAAGCAGGATTCTTTATCAGGAACAGCATGATCTTGGAATCTACAAGGCACTTGGATTTACGGCGGGACGGCTCCGTAACTCGTTTGCACTGCGGTTTGGAATGGCATCACTTTTGGGTGCTGTGCTTGGAATGATTGCGAGTGCGTTATTTACCGCTCCGGTTGTCACTGCAATGCTGCGGTACTGTGGCATCGTAAATTTCAGTGCGCATCTGACGTTCTGGGAAGCAGCCAAACCGGGCATATTTGTTGTGGTGCTGTTTCTGGTGTTTGCCTGGGCGGCAGCAGGAAAAATAAAAAAGGTTGACCCGAAGATTTTGATTGCAGAGTAAAAATAATTTGTGTTAAGCTAAAGCAGAAAAAGAAAGGAGCGACAGTTCGTTATGTTACAGGAAACATTTTCCATTCAGACAGAAGGCTCCCAGAGTTATGCAGAGCTTATCACATATATTCTGGACACCGACCAGGAGCTTTATATCAAAAAGCGTCCGCTCATTTTAATGTGTCCGGGAGGCGGTTACACACATACTTCAAGGCGTGAAGGGGAGCCGCTTGCGATGCGGTTTCTCGCTATGGGGTATCATGTGGCAGTGTTACATTATTCCTGCGCACCGTCAGTTTATCCGACAGCGCTCTTAGAGCTTGCGCAGGCGATGAAGGTGATTCATGCCCATGCCGATGACTGGCATGCGGATGCGGACAAAATTGTGGTGCAGGGCTGCTCAGCAGGCGGACACCTTGCGGCAAGTCTTGGAGTATTCTGGCACGAAAAGTGGCTTGCAGAGAAAACAAATGTATACAATAATATACTCCGTCCGGCGGGATTGCTGCTCTGCTATCCGGTTATTACATCCGGGGAGTACGCGCACAGGGGTTCCTTTGAGTCATTGCTTGGTGGGAAGACAGATGAGGAGCTGCTAAAAAGGGTTTCTCTGGAAAAACAGGTGACACCGCAGACACCGCAGGTATTTTTGTGGCACACTTATACGGATGCCAGTGTTCCGGTGGAAAATTCGCTGCTGTTTGCCTGTGCACTGCGGAAAAATGAGATTCCGTTAGAATTTCATCTGTACCCGAGAGGGCGCCATGGACTTTCTACGGCGGATGAGCAGGCTGCGCATGCAGACGGAGCGGGGATTCAGGAGGAGTGCCAGAGCTGGCTTTCACTTGCGCAGATGTGGATGAAAACGAGCATCTGTCAGGAAAATTAAAAGATTTTTATATTTAAAGAGGGGGCTGTCGCATTAGCAAATCTTTTTTGCCGGGCGGCAGTCCCCTCTGCTGTGTGCACCATACGATGCGGTTTTAAATTATTTCACAATAATCTTCACGAACTTCTTCTTACCACGTTTGAACACGAGTCCGTCCTCCCCAAAGGAAGCGGCACTGTACATGGTGCGGATGTCGGTGATTTTTTCATCGGCAATGGTCACGCCACCCTGTTCTACGGCACGGCGGGCATCGGAGCGGGAAGGGGCGAGCTCTGATTTTACGCGAAGCGCAAGGATGTCTAAGTCACCCTCTGCAAAATCAGCGGCAGAAAGGGTAACGGTCGGCATATTGGAAGCATCTCCGCCACCTGCAAACAGTGCGTGGGAAGCATCTTTTGCTTTTTCGGCTTCTTCCTCGCCGTGAACCATCTTGGTCAGCTCATATGCCAAAATTTCTTTTGCCTGATTGAGTTGTGCACCCTCCCAACTGTCCATTGCATTGATTTCTTCTATCGGAAGGAAGGTCAGCATACGGATACATTTTAAAACATCAGCATCGGCAACGTTTCTCCAGTACTGGAAAAACTCAAATGGGGAAGTCTTATTCGGGTCAAGCCATACAGCGTTTCCGGCAGTTTTTCCCATTTTCTTACCCTGTGAATCGGTTAAAAGGGTGATGGTCATGGCATGAGCATCTTTTCCGAGCTTTCTGCGGATTAATTCTGTTCCGCCGAGCATGTTGCTCCACTGGTCGTCACCGCCAAACTCCATGTTACAGCCGTATTTCTGGTATAACATATAGAAGTCGTAGCTCTGCATAATCATGTAGTTGAATTCTAAGAAGCTGAGACCTTTTTCCATTCGCTGCTTGTAACATTCTGCACGGAGCATGTTGTTGACGCTGAAGCAGGCACCTACTTCGCGGAGTAAGTCCACATAGTTCAGCTTTAACAGCCAGTCGGCATTGTTTACCATAAGGGCTTTGCCCTCGCCAAAATCAATGAAACGCTCCATCTGGCGCTTGAAACACTCGGCATTGTGGTCGATGTCTTCTTTGGTCAGCATTTTCCGCATGTCAGTTCTTCCGGACGGGTCACCAATCATGGTAGTTCCGCCACCGATTAAAGCGATTGGCTTGTTTCCTGCCATCTGAAGGCGTTTCATTAAAGTGAGTGCCATAAAATGTCCGGCGGTTAAGGAATCGGCGGTACAGTCGAATCCGATGTAAAAGGTTGCCTTTCCGGCGTTAATCATGTTCTTGATTTCTTCTTCGTTTGTCACCTGTGCGATTAATCCGCGGGCAACGAGTTCGTCATATAATGTCATTGTGTGACTCCTTTCATAAAGTGCAAAAAAATCCCCCGTCCCATGAAAGGACGAGGGTTAAACTCGTGTTACCACCTTTGTTCATAAGCAGTTCGCACTGCCTATCTCCGTGAGTGTCTGCCAACACTCCAGCCTCTATAACGTGCGCCAATCCGTCACAGCCTATCTGTATGAAAATACCTTCGGTGTGAAGCTCGGGGATGTATTCAAAATAAGATTCCCATGCGCCTCTCATCAGCCGGCAGCTTTCTGTATGGTTCCACCTACTTCTACTTCTTCCCGTCAAAGCCTGTATCTGCTTCGATTAAGTGCATTATAGGCGCTGTAACTTTGTTTGTCAAGACTCTTCTTCAAAATAAGAACTCCAGTTTTCGGTGAGCTTTTCATAAAGTTCATCAATAAGGCTGTCAGAGTCTTCCGGAACCGGAACACCAAGTGCAGCTGCGCCTTCGTTCATTGCCTCTGCTAGTTTTTCAAGATTTTCCTTATCGGAGAGGTCTTCCAAAGTTAAGCCGAGGCTGTCTAAAGTAGATAAAATGCTGTCTGTATTTGCCCGGAACGTCTCAGAAAGCTCGGATAACAGTGCATCTGTTCCGGTGGAGGTTGTGGAAGAGGAAGATGTCTCTTCTGTTGCCTCAACTGGTGGTGCAGGAGGCATTGGCGGCATATCGCCTGTCATCTGGCCGTTTGCGTTGTAGGTGCTTGTCGGCATAGGAATATCCATCGCAGAATAACTCGGAATATAAGAGTCGGTCTGGCTCTCCTCCGTAGTAGTCGTTGTCTCGGTATTCTGTTTTGCCATTTTTGCCTTCCACTCTTCTAAAGCCTGAAGGTAGGTTTCATAACTTGAACTCTCGATTCTCATAGTAGAATCATTCCTTTCTGAGGCGGTTCCTTCCGAAGTGTCTGCCATCCTTTGCTTTTGTCCTCGCAGTTCATATCGACTGCGAAAACAAAAAATAAACCTACTTCACATAACATTCAGATAACCTTCACATAAGGACACAATTACAGCAGCGGGTGTTCTGCCCGCGCCTTTAACCGGGCAAAACGGCGGTCGATTTCCGCCTGGATACTTTCGGTGATTTCGGCATATTCCGGTTTCGCAAGATGCTTCGTGCGTCCCATCATGGCAAACCATTCGGAAACCGGAATCTTCTTTTTGGGCTCATAATTGAGCATAGTAATGCCTTGCTCAACCTCGTAGAGCGGAAAATAACAACAATCCACGGCACCTGCGATGACACTGCGCTCCGTTGCCGGCTTGTCGTTCCAGTTGAGCGGGCACGCGGAGAGTGCTTTCAAATAGGCGGTGCCAAAATCGCGGGCGTAGGAGGCAGCCTTTGCAGCTTTTTTCACAAAGTCGCTGGGGTAGGATTCTGCCACGGTCGCCACGTAGGGAATGTGGGTAGCTGCCATAAGCTCCGGGCTGTCCTTGTGAAAAAATGTTTTGCCGTACTGGGCACTTCCGACATGGGAGGTCGAGCTTCTCGCACCTTTTGGGGTGGAATAGGAGAGCTGGTAACCCGTGTTCATATAGCCGCCGTTGTCATATTCAAACAGAATGAGGTGGTGGCCGCGCAGGGCGGTGCCGATGGCGGAACCAAGACCGATGTCCATGCCGCCGTCCCCACTTACCATGATAAAGGTGATGTCACCCTCCGGGTATTCCCCGCGCTTTTGCTTCTGATGAAACGCTTCCACTACGCCGCTTAAGGTGGCGGCACCGTTCTGAAACAGGTTGTGCAGATAAGGCACGCGGTAGGATGTTTTCGGATAGGACGTGGAAATGACCATTCCGCAGCCGGTCTGTCCTAAGAGGACAACATTTCCCTCAATGCCAGAGAGCAAAAGATTCAAGTTGACCGGAATGCCACAGCCGGGGCAGGCGCCGTGACCGGGGGCAAGGCGTTTTGGCATGGCAGTGATATCCTTGACGGCACCACCTTTTACGAGCATTTTTTTCTGAGAGGCGTCATAGGTGGCAGAGGTAACGCCCGGGCACACATCCTCTTCTGTAAAGGGCGCAAAATAGGCGGGCTGCTTTGTGGTGCCGAATCCGGCGTCGATTCCGTAGTAGTCAAATTCCGGGGAATCCGGGTTCATTGCCTGTGCAAACAGGTTGCAGGCGTCTTCCGCAAAGAAATCCTTGCCGCCTAAGCCATAGATACGGCTTAGAATCCGCACCGGAGTCTCAGTGTGTCCGCAGAGAGCCGCTTTTACCTCAAGAGTCATATTTCCGCCGCCCGCGCCGTAGCTGTCCTGACGGTCAGCAACGATGATTGTAAATGCACTTTTGCAGAGCTCCCGAAGCATGGAAGCCGGAAACGGGCGCAGCACATGAAGTGTGATAACACCGGCTTTTATGCCCTTCGTGCGCAGGGTATCGACCGCTTCCATCGCTGTGTGGTAGGAAGAGCCGAGGATAAAAAGAAGCACCTCGGCGTCCTCATGGCAGTATCCCGTGCAGGGCGCATAGTGTCTGCCGGAGAGGGCTTCGTATTCCGCAAAAAGTTCGGGAAGCAGCGTATCCGTTTCTTTCATTGCAAGGTGGAGCTGATATTTGTTGTTGATGAGGTCCGGCTCATTCATATAGGAACCGATGGTAACCGGGTGTGCAAGGTCTAATAAGGAAAAAGAAGCATGGGAGGGATTGCCTTCCTCTGCCGCTTTTTCATTGTCATACGTTGGTGTTCCAAGGTAGTTCTGGACCGTCTTATCATTAGAAAAGACCTGACATTTCCGCTTCTGATGGCTGGTAAAAAATCCGTCGAATGCCACGGCGACCGGAAGGTGGACGCGCTCGGCAAGCTTTAAGGCGAGCAGGTTAAAATCATACACTGCCTGTGGTTCATCCGCAAAAAGCAGAATCCACCCGGTATTTAACAGATACATCACATCGCTGTGGTCACCTTTGATGCTTAGAGGTCCGGAGACTGTGCGGCAGGCAACGTTTAACACCATCGGCATTCTTGTGCCGGACTGTACCGGGAACTGTTCCAGGGCGTAGAGCAGACCGTTTGCACTGGTGGCGTTTAAGACTCTTCCTCCGGCGGCAGCAGCACCGTAGCAGATACCCGCGGCACTGTGCTCGCCCTCCGCGGCAATCAGGCGGATATCGTGTTCGCCGTCGGCGTACATGACATCGAGCTGCTCTGCAATCTGCGTTGAAGGGGTGATTGGATAATAGCCCATCACATGATAGTTAATCTGTTTGGCTGCATAGGCGGCAAGCTCGTTGCCGCTGTCGTAAAGGATGGTTTGCTGTTCCATCTATGAGACACCTCCGTCCATTCTTTTTTCATCCAGAAAGGATTCGCTTGTAATCCAGGAATTTGCGCCGGTCTTTTCGTATTGGATGGAATCCGGGAGCAAGTCCTGATTTGGAAGAAAATGCAAAAGCTCTTTCTGTTCCGCTTCCAGGGCTTCTACAAGTGCATTGGTGGGGCAGATTTCCACGCAGCGCATACATCCCTTACAATGGTAGTAATCCAGACCGTTGTTGACCATGGTTTCCCGCCCTTTGTAGATACCCGGGGAGAACTGGAAGACCTGATCCGGGCAGGTCGAATCGCAAAGTCCGCAGTTGATGCAGCGCTCCTGTAGAAACAGCGGAACGTAGCCCTCCCTTGACGGGGAGAGATTGTTGGAAACCATGCTTCCGATTCGTGGATTGATGCCGCCGATGGGGGCGTTCTCATAGCCCCAGAAATACTGCTCCTGTCGGGTGGCAGGTTGAGCTGTGATGCCCTCTTCGGGGGAAGTTCGGGAGCTGTCCGCCTGGGACGCACAGCCGGGCGCTTTTTCATCGGAAGCCGCTTGCTCCGCTGTTTCGGACGCAGCGTGAAAGCCCTGCCGGACTCCGGCGAGATTGGCGTCGATTAAAGCAGGATATTTTTTCCCGATGGTGTCCCGGCAGAGTGTTTCTGCCACATCAAGCGGTACAAAGCCGCTGATACCGGCGATGGCGCCGAGCATGACCATGTTGATGCGGGATTTTGTCTCCATGGCAATCTTAAGGGCATCCAGACAGAAAAGGGTTCCGGCTGTAATGTGATAGCGCGCTTTTGCCTCCTTTTCGGAGAGGGAGGTGGCGAGGACAATCCGGGTGTCCTGGGTGACGCCGTCCAACACGGGATAGGTGGAGAGAAGCCCTTCGTGAAAAATGGCGAGGATGTGAGGGCTTACCACCGGGCTGTTGATACGGACCGGTTTATCACCCCCGCACCAGCGGATGAACGCCTTGACAGGGGAACCTCTTTTTTCGGAGCCGTAGCTGGAAAAACTCGAAGCGTTTAAATCAAGAAAGAGTGCTCCAAGTTCACCTAACATTTTTCCACAGAGATTGGCGCCTAATCCGCCGATGCTCTCGAGACGTATCTCAAAGTAACCGTTTTCGTTTGTGATGGGTAACGTAGTCTGCATAAAAACCTCGTTTCTGCGCATGACACTGCGCACTGCATTTGGGGTTAGTATGCCGCGGTTTCTCCAAAAAATTCCTGTGCATAAAATAATTTGGCATTGTGGAAAAAGATGTTGTATACTGTTACTTGATGTGTATAAATCGAAGGAGTGAAGAAAAATGAAGCAGAGAGTGCTTTTATTCATAAAAAAAGAGACCGTTTTGCTTGCCGCAGCCATTCTTGCCGTAATCTCGGCATTTTTTGTGCCGCCGAGTGCAGACTATCTTACCTATATTGACTGGCGTGTGCTTGGAATCCTGTTTTCCCTGATGGCGGTGATGGCAGGGTTAAAGAAGAACGGGGTGTTTGACAGGCTTGGAAGGAAGCTGTTGCAGAAAACAAAAAATACGTTACAGCTTGTGCTCGTGCTGGTATTTCTCTGCTTTTTTTGCAGTATGCTCATTACAAATGACGTGTCACTGATTACATTTGTCCCGTTTGCGGTGTTTACCCTGCAAAAATGCGGGCAGGAGCGTCTGACGATTATGGTGGTTGTCATGCAGACGCTCGCGGCAAATCTTGGTAGTATGTTTACGCCGATTGGAAATCCGCAGAATCTATACTTATATCAGCTTTCCGGTATGGAAATGGGAGAGTTTCTTGGAGTGATGCTTCCTTATACGGCGGCATCCGGCACGCTTATTTTGCTGGTGATTCTGGTGCTCGGTGCGGGGAAGCAGAAGATTGTGATTGATTTTTCGGGCGAAAATGAGGAGAATTTCTCGGATAATAAGAAACAAAATATCGCTTATCTGATGCTGTTTTTCGTGTGTCTGCTCGTGGTTGTGCGGATTCTGCCGTTTCCTGTTGCGGTGGCGGCCGTCGCACTCACGGTGGCAGTTATGCAGCGGGAAGTATTCCGGGAGATTGATTACAGCCTGTTACTCACGTTTGTCTGCTTTTTCGTGTTTACCGGAAATATGGAGCATCTGCCATCCGTGTATGCGTTTTTAGAGCAGATGGTAAACGGGCATGAGCTTCTGGCAGGTGTTATTGTGAGCCAGGCAATCAGCAACGTTCCGGCGGCACTTCTTCTGTCAGAATTTACGGCAGACTACAGGACATTGCTTGTGGGCGTCAATATCGGCGGGCTTGGAACGCTTATTGCGTCGATGGCAAGTCTTATTTCTTATAAAATCTATGCAGGCAGTTACAACCGTACCAAAGGAAAGTATCTGCTCTATTTTACCATTGCAAATATCTGTTTCTTAGCTGTGCTGTTATTACTGGCATATCTGCTGTAGCACAGCTTCTTACAAACATTTTACAAAAATACCCCCTTTCTTTTACGTGTCCTTCTTATACTTAGGTGAGAATGGAGGAGACGTATGAACAGAACGCAGACGGCATTGAGCTGGATGTGCAGATGACAAAGGATGGCGAGCTTGTCGTCATTCATGATGAGACGATTGACCGTGTCTGTGAGGGAAGCGGTTTGGTAAAGGATTTTACCTATGGAAAACTGTGCCGGTTTCATTTCAATAAGACACATCCCGAATATGAATATGCACAGATTCCAACGCTTGAGGAAGTGTATGCGCTGATGATTGTCATCGGATTTGTCCTGTTTGCCGCGCATGGCATGCCGGAAGTGCAGACACAGGCGAAAGGAGTTAAAATTGCCCAAAAAGGAATCGAGTAAGCTACAGGTACGCCAGAAGTCCGGTAGACTGCAAAAACAGAACAAACATCATAACCGGGGCGATGAAGCGGATTATCACACGGTAAAGTTTTTTCCGGTGGAAGGTTTCGCCGTTCCGCTGCATCTCATCAATGACATAGTCGGGTGTCACAATCCAGCCAATCAGGATGGTCGAGAGCAGTGCGATAAAAGGCATCATGACGCTGTTGCTGATATAATCCATGATGTCAAGAAGCTGTCCGGTCGAGCCGTTCGGCAGTTTCACCTCTACATAGAAGATACTGTAACCTAACGTGATGATGGCGGAGGCGGCAAGGTAGATGACGGATAAAACGATAACGGTCTTCTTTCTGCCTGCATGAAAGATTTCCATGCAGTTTGCGGTGATGGATTCGAGTACGGAGATACAGGAAGATAACGTTGCAAATATCGCAGTTACAAAGAATAACATACCTACAAACGTACCCGCTTTTCCCATAGCGGCAAATACTTTTGGCAGGGAAATAAACATCAGGCTTGGCCCTGCGCCCATTCCCTCGGTTCCGGAGAAGACAAATACAGCCGGAATAATCATAGCGCCGGCGAGAAATGCAACGCCGGTGTCAAAAATCTCAATCTGATTCACCGCTTTGTTTAAGTTTACCTCAGGCTTCACGTAGGAGCCATACGTAATCATAATGCCCATGGACACGCTTAAGGAGAAGAAAAGCTGGCTCATGGCGTCTAATAAAATCTGTAAGAAACGTTCTAACGTAAGTCCCTCAAAATTTGGTGTCAGGTAATACAAAAATCCTTCCCATCCGGTGCGCACCTGACCGGAAGCATCGGTGTGCTCTAAGGTCAGCGAGTAAACGGAGATGATGACAACGAGGACGAAAAGAACCGGCATCATCCATTTGGACACTTTTTCAATGCCGCCCTCAACCCCATTGTATACAATAAAAGCCGTGACTCCCATAAAAAGGAGCGCAAAAATCACCGGAGAAGTGGACGATGTGATAAAAGAAGTAAAATAATCGTCTGCGGCAGCGGCTTTTGCCTGTCCGGTGAGATATACAACCGCATATTTTGTAATCCATCCGCCGATGACTGCGTAGTAGGTCATGATAAGAACCGGCACGAGAAATGTCAGAATCCCTAAAAATTTCCACTTTGGGTGCATCTCGGTGTAAGCCCCAATCGCACTCTTTTTGGTGCGGCGTCCGATGGCAATATCGGATGTGAGCAGCGTAAATCCAAACGTCAGCACAAGGATAAAATAGATGATTAAAAATAATCCGCCCCCGTCTTTGGCTGCGAGGTACGGGAATCTCCATAAATTTCCCACTCCGACAGCACTTCCGGCTGCGGCAAGGACAAATCCGAGCTGTCCGGAAAAATGATTTGATTTCTTTTCCATATATAAATCCCCCATCTTATAACATATAGCCTGTATGGCTAAGATAACACAGGATAATGTATAAGTAAAATGCATATTTTTGCTGGAATGTATAACAAGGGGTTATTGAAATAACAGGGGTTGTAATTTCCGACAAAACTATATATAATAAAAGTGTGATGAAACACACAAAAATTCTAATAAAAATGTGATGGAGCGTTTCTATGGAACGATTGATTTTGAAGAAACTGCTGGACTGGAAGAATTCGCCCTACCGCAAACCACTGATTTTAAAGGGTGTGCGGCAGGTTGGAAAAACCTGGATTCTCAAGGAATTTGGCAGGCGGTATTATGAAAACACCGCATATTTTAACTTCGATGAAAATGAGGAATATAAGCAGTTTTTTGAAACTACCAAGGATGTAGACCGAATTTTACAGAACCTGATGCTGGCAAGTGGTCAGAAAATTCTGCCGGAAAAGACGCTCATCATTTTTGATGAGGTGCAGGATTGCCCTAAAGTCATTAATTCCATGAAGTATTTCTGTGAGAATGCCCCACAGTATCATATTGCGTGTGCGGGTTCGCTGCTTGGGATTGCTCTGGCAAAGCCATCCTCATTTCCGGTGGGAAAGGTTAATTTTATGCAGATTGACCCGATGACCTTTACGGAATTTTTGCTCGCCAACGGGGATGAAAATCTTGCAGCGTATTTAGAGAGCGTACAGACGATAGAACCCATTCCAGATGCATTTTTTAATCCGCTCTATGAAAAACTGAAAATGTATTATGTCACCGGCGGAATGCCGGAATCCGTGCTGATGTGGACAGAGGCGCGTGACGTTTCTGCAATGCAGGAGGCGCTGTCCGGAATTATCGGCGCATATGAGAGAGATTTTGCCAAGCACCCCAATATCAGTGAATTTCCGAAAATCTCGATGATTTGGAAGTCGATACCGTCCCAGTTGGCAAGGGAAAACAAAAAATTTATTTACAAGGTGGTCAAGGAGGGCGCAAGAGCCCGCGAGTACGAGGATGCCCTTCAATGGCTGGTGGATGCCAGACTGGTGCACAAAATCTATCGGAGTACCGCTCCGGGACTTCCGATTGCGGCGTATGACGACCTGTCCGCATTTAAAATTTATCTGGTAGATGTGGGGCTGTTACGCCGCCTGGCGCAACTGGCACCTACGGCATATGGAGAAGGCAACCGTCTGTTCACGGAGTTTAAAGGTGCATTGACCGAAAATTTTGTGCTACAGACATTAATGACACAGTTTGAGGTGGTTCCGCGCTACTGGAGTCAGAACAATCCGCCGTATGAGGTTGATTTTCTCATACAGAGAGAAAATGATATTTTTCCGGTCGAAGTAAAATCAGAAGCCAACACGTCGAGCAGAAGCTTAAAAAAATTTAAGGAGCTGTTCCCGGATAAGGTGAAACTCCGTGTTCGGTTTTCTCTGGACAATCTGAAGCTGGACGATGATGTTTTAAATATTCCGTTATTTATGGCGGACCAGGCGGACCGATTGATTGGAATCGCATTGAAAAATCGTTAAAGAAACAAAAGAAAGGGTTATCATGTTCGCAAAATTTAGAAGTAAATATATAGGAGACAAAGCATTTTATAAGAGGTACTTATATCTGGCACTGCCGATGATTGTGCAGAATGCCATCACGAATCTGGTCAGCTTCCTGGACAATATCATGGTTGGACAGCTCGGCACGGAGCAGATGTCCGGTGTTGCGATTGTAAATCAGCTCATTTTTGTATACAATCTGGCAATCTTTGGCGCGGTTTCGGCGGCAAGTATTTTTGGTGCACAGTATTATGGAAAGGGAAATCATAAGGGACATATGTATTCCTTCCGTTTTAAACTGTATGCAGCGCTGCTTGTGACGATACTCACGATACTGCTGTTTTTGACAAACGGGGAGAATCTGATTTCACTTTATCTGACTGATACCGCCGGAAACGGTGCAACGGATGTCGCGTTACAGTATGGTCTGCAATACCTTGGAATCATGGTCGTGGGACTCATTCCATTTGCGGTAAATCAGGCTTATGCGACCAACATTAAGGAGACCGGGCAGACGATGGTGCCGATGATTGCAAGCTTTGTTGCGGTCGGAAGCAATGCGGTGTTAGACTATCTTCTGATTTTTGGTATCGGACCGTTTCCAAAACTTGGGGTTATCGGTGCGGCACTTGCGACGGTGATTGCACGTTATATTGAAGCGCTCATCATTATTATCTGGGCGCATGGTCACGCAGACAAAAACAGATATTTAAAGGGTGCCTATACAGGATTTGGAATTCCAAAAGAGGAGTTAAAGGCAATTCTCATTAAGGGATTCCCGCTCATGATAAATGAGGTTTTATGGGCAGCAGGCATGACAGCGGTAACACAGTGTTACTCTGTCCGTGGTCTTGAGGTTGTAGCGGGACTTAATATTGCAACGACGATTACAAACCTGTTCAATATCATTTACTTACAGCTTGGAGGATGTATCAGTATCGTTGTCGGACAGTATTTAGGTGCGGGAGAGCTGGAAAAAGCAAAGGATGCGGACAACAAGATGATTGTTTTCAGTGTGTTCTGCTGTGTGATTGTGGCGGCGGTTATGCTGGTTATCGGAGGATTTTTCCCGCAGATCTATAACACAACCGACGAAATTAAAGGGCTGGCAACCAGTTTTATTGCGGTTTCAGCGCTTATTATGCCGTTCTGCTCGTTCAGCCATGCGTCCTATTTTACGCTGCGCTCCGGTGGAAAAACGATGGTTACATTTTTATTTGACTCCGTATTCACCTGGGTCATTGTTGTGCCGACAGCGTTTGTGCTGGCACATTTTACAGGGATTGGAATTATAAGCGTTTACTTTTTTGTGCAGGCAACAGAGCTGATAAAAGTAATTATTGGTTATTGTATGGTGCGAAGCAACGTCTGGCTTGTGCAGATGGTGTAGAAGATTGGACTTTCATTAATATTTATTATTTATGGTAAAATACAGTTATTCCCCAAAATTGATAAAATGTTGATTTTGGGGAATAATTGAAGAAGAGGCAAATATTTTCATATTAATTATAATGATGATGAATATGAAGAATTGCTAGAGTATCATGCGTTATTGGATTATGTGAAGAAAAAGTATATTAATGGTAAGGATAACTACCTTTTTATTGATGAAGTACAAATGTGTGATGGATTTGAGAAAGCAATAAATAGTCTACATTCATCTGAAAAATATGATATTTATATTACGGGGTCGAATGCATTTCTTCTTAGCAGTGATTTGGCAACATTATTTACAGGAAGAACATTTGAAATAGAGGTGTATCCATTTTCATTTAAAGAGTTTGTGAATTACTATCAATATATAGATATGCAACAGGCATATATTAAGTATTTGACGGAAGGGGGGATGCCGGGAGCATATGTTTATAAAACAGAGAAAGACAAACATAAATATATAAGAGATATATTTGAAACGTTGATTTTACGAGATATAAAACAAAAATATAAAATTAGAAATGATATTGTGTTGGAAAAGGTAACAGACTATTTAACAGATAACATTTCAAATCTCACCTCTCCAAGAAAGTTGACGGAAGCAATAAAAGGGAAAGGTGATACGGCGGACCACAAAACAGTTGACAAGTATATAAATTACCTTTGTAGAACATTTGCTTTTTATAAAGTACGCAGATATGATATTCAAGGGAAAAAGTATCTGGCGAGTACGGAGAAGTATTATTTATGCGACCACTCTTTTAAATATGCGAAGCAGGGAACTAAGAATCCAGACTATGGAAGGGCAATGGAAAATATTGTAGCGATTGAACTTATGCGTAGAGGGTATGAATTGTATGTCGGAATACTTTACAAAAAAGAAATTGATTTTGTGGCGATAAAGGAAAATGAAAAGATATACATTCAGGTTGCCAATAGCATAGAAGATGAGAAGACAAAAGAGCGCGAACTTGCACCATTGCAAAAAATAAAAGATGCTTATCCGAAAATGATTATAACGAGAACCGGTTATCCGGAGTATGACATTGATGGAATAAAAGTAATAGATATAACAGAATGGCTTATGCGCTAAAACTATAGGAGACAACACAAATGTTTCGCAAAATGAGAAGATTTAAACAGGAATTAAGCAAAGAGGAATGTATCGAAATTTTAAAGAGTGAGCCGCGGGGTGTGCTTTCTGTCATTGGTGAAAACGGATACCCTTATGGGATACCGGTGAATCACTGGTATCATGAAAAAGACGGAAAAATCTATTTTCATGGTGCCAGGGAAGGGCATAAGATTGATGCGATAAAAAATTGTGACAAGGTTTCCTTCTGCGTATACGACAAAGGTTACCGGGAGGATGGTGACTGGCCATTGCACATCCGAAGCGTTGTGGTGTTCGGACGGATTCGGATGGTAGAGGAACAGGAAAAAGCCGTGGAAATATGTACCAATCTGTGCAAAAAATTTACCGATGATGCGGCATACATAGAGCAGGAGCTTTTACACTCCGGTGGACGGGTTCTTTGTCTGGAATTAAGTCCGGAAAGCATGACCGGAAAGCTGGTAAAAGAGTCTTAAGTGGTGGAGCATAAAAGAAAGGAAGAGCAGAATGAACATCAGAAGAGCAGAATGAACATCAGAAGAGCAAATGAAAAAGATATCCCAAGGCTGATAGAATTATTAGGACAGGTCCTTCAGATTCACGCTGATATCAGACCGGATATTTTTATAGCAGGAACTACAAAATACACAAATGAATGATAAAAGATGACACAAATCCGATTTACGTGGCTGCGGATGAAAATGATTTGTGTGTGGATGCATTAACAAGGGGGCAGCATATCGGGGAAGCTCTGTTTGAACATGTCAAAAGTGAAGCAAAACGTCTGGGCTGCTATGAAGTAACACTCAATGTGTGGGCAGGAAATACTTCGGCAGAAAAGTTCTATGAAAAAATGGGGCTTAAGACAAAAGAGAGACAGATGGAATATATCCTATAAGTTTGATTGGGTTGCCAGACGAACCGCTTATGGCAGTTGTTACCCTGGAAAGCGACATAGGCGAACTGCTTCAATTTCATGCTTTGCAGGTTAAGAACGACTGTTTTACCGTTTCTTAATTGGATATATGTTATGATTGAAAGCACATAAAACCCAAAATGACAATTATGGAGGAAAAATAAGCATGGACATGGGAAACGGCGACCCCGCCACGGGCAACGCCATTATGGGCAGTTCGATTGTAACATTATTATTCATTCAGGTTCTTTTAATCGTGTTAAATGCAGTGTTTGCCAGTGCAGAGTTAGCGGTGCTTTCAGTAAATGAGACGAAGCTGGAACGGCTTGCCGGGCAGGGAAATAAGAGAGCGAAGCGATTGTATAAACTGATGCAGGAGCCGGCGAAATTTTTATCTACCATACAGATAGCGATTACATTATCCGGATTTCTTGGCAGCGCCTTTGCAGCCGATGGTTTTTCCGACCCGCTCGTGGAATGGGCATTGGGTCTGGGAACGACGCTTTCCAGACAGACATTAGACACGATAGCCGTCATTTTTATTACGTTAGTTTTATCTTATTTTACCCTGATTTTCGGAGAATTGGTTCCAAAGCGGATTGCCATGAAAAAATCGGAGGAACTGGCACTGGGGATGTCCGGTATTGTCAGCGGTATTTCGGTTTTATTTAAGCCGGTCGTATGGCTTCTTTCTGTTTCAACCAATGCCATTTTACGATTGCTTAGAATTGATCCCAATGAAACGGATGACCATGTCGGAGAGGAAGAGATTCGCATGATGGTCGAGACAGGAGCGATTGATAAAGAGGAGCAGGACTTTATCCGGAACGTGTTTGAATTTGATGATTTGACGGCGGGAGAGATTCTTACCCACCGTACCGATGTGATGATTCTCTGGATGGAGGATTCAGATGCCGTGTGGGAGGAAACCGTTTGCAACAGCCGTTTTTCTTCCTATCCGGTCTGCGATGGCTCTCCGGATCATGTGATTGGAATCTTAAATGCGAAGGATTATCTGCGGTTGAAGGAACGCAGCCGGGAAATTATTATGGAAAAAGCAATAGAGCCGGCTTATTTTGTGCCAGAAACTATCAAGGCGGATGTCTTATTTCGCAATATGAAAAAAATACATAAGGGGATTGCCGTAGTGCTGGATGAATACGGCGGAATGGCGGGTATCGTCACACTAAACGATTTGATTGAAGAACTCGTAGGAGAACTTCAGGAGAACTCTGCTGGAGAGGGCGTGGAACAGCCGCCGATTGAGCTGATAGAGGAAAATACCTGGCGGATAAGTGGAAATGCCAGTCTTGATGAGATTGAAAAGGAGCTTGATATCAAGTTTGGTGCAGATAACATTTATACCTTTACCGGATTTGTGTTTGATAAGTTAAATGGCATACCGGGAGACGGAGAGCCTGATATAAAATTGGAATGTGACGGAATTTCAATTCTGATAAAGCGGATTAAGAATCACCAGATTGCACTTGCGGAAATAAGAAAAAATCCCGGTGGCAGCGTATCCACTCTTTAACGCATAATAATAGGGGCTGTAAAAAACTCCCATAACAGAAAAATCGCCCAGACCGTGCGGTCTGAGCGATTTTTTGGTATAATTAATTATGCCACTAACTAATAAAACCAATGATAATTATACAGCTCGTCAGCTGAAATTACCATTAGAAATCGAAAAATTAATTGATATTTCTTTTTATATTTTAGATTATTTTGAGATATACATAATTATTATTTGATGCTAAGATAGGTATATAAATAAGAATTTATAAAATGGAGTGATGATATGCAAATAAAAGAAATGAATGTACAGGATATTGATTTGGTTCTTCCTTTATACATAGAGTATTATAATAAATACGAAGATAGTTGTTGGACAGAAACAACTGCAAAAAAGAGAATAAAACAAGTACTAACTATAGAGGATTCATTTTCTTTAATTATGAAAGATGATAATGATATTGTGTGTGGCTTTGTTATGGGATATTTCAAACAATACGATGATATTGTGGGTTATACATTAGAGGAGATTATTATTTCATACCAATATCAAAACAAAGGTTTAGGAAGTATTCTCCTTGCTACACTCGAAACAAAAGTCAAAGAAGCTGGTGCATCTTGTGTCGAACTTCAAGCAGTTAATGATGAAATGCATGATAGGTATTATGGAAAAGCTGGCTATTCTGATGCAAAAAACTTTGTTATGAAAGTAAAATGGTTTGAAAGATAAATCGTTAATGTCCTTTTAAGTGTACTCTTCCAGTCCCTGCTTCCTGAAAATATCGCGATTCCTTCTGTCCACATCATGATTCTAAGCGGAATGAGAAAAATCGATGCAAGCATCAGACCATATGCTCCATATAATCCCTCTGCAATCGGATTGCCAAGAAAGCCTGCATTTGAACATATAATGCCATATCTCAGACACTTTTTTCTCCCCTCGTCCTCGTTACAAAACATAATCCTGCCATATATATATGAAATTAACTGTACAAAAACTGCAACAGCAAATACTAAAACGAGCTCATTACTCTTTTGTTCGGAAAATTCAATGCAAAACGCCTTTATTATATTGCACGGAAGGATAACATCTATCATAAGATTTGTCATGCATTTCTGACCCTCATCATTTACGATATTGAGTCTCTTTATAAGTACACCTGCAACAATCAGAACAAATATCATTCCCTGCTGCGTAAATAGATTATTCATTACTCCGATATCCTGTCTCTGTCATATACAATATTTCCCATTATCTCCCCATACTCATTTTTTCTCTCATCTGCATATGCCTTGCTTCCACTCCTGTCTCCAAAAACAAAAGGTACATCATCAGTGATTCCTGCCTTTATCTCCTCGCATACCCGGATTACCTCATCAATCATATTGCGTGAAGGCACTCCCTCTCCATGAGATAACAACACATTATCATAGCTGCCTTTTACCTTTTGTTTTAAGCTCATCAGATTTTTTTCATAGCTGCTTAAGCCAAGCGAACTTTTGTCAAATAAAAAGGTAAATGTATTACAGGCATCTCCCAATAAAAGCATACGTTCCTCTTTCAAAAGAAAAACAAACGAACCCGGGGTATGGCCTGCACAGCTATAGCCTGCTATATGATACGCACCAAGATTCATCTCAAAGCCGTCATATAATGGCATAAAGTTATCCGCGCCCGAAACGGGAATCAGATCTTCTGCCAGATAATGGCCCTTAGCACTTGTACCATCCAGATAACCGATACGCTTTTTTAAATCATTGTGTGCTTTGTAAATATCTAAATCATCTTTACTCATATATACTCTATCAAAAGCTGCTGCTCCCGGAGCATGGTCCAGATGTCCATGCGTCAGTAATACCGTAACAGGTTTGTCTGTCATTCCTTCAACATAAGTCCTCAAATCGCCTACTCCACAACCTGTGTCTATAAGGGCAGCCGCACGTTCTCCCTCGACAAGATATACATACACATCTCCCGGTACCATGATTCTCTTTACATGATCTGTTACTTTTTCAAAGCTAAAATAGCCTTCCATAATATCTCTCCTTTCTCATTCAGCCTGCCCAGACCTCTCCTGTAAATCCAAGCTTAGGCAGTTCTCTTTGCTTTGACAAGGTATCCTGCATTGGTCCAAAAAGTGTTGATGTTGCTTCCATCACAAGCTTAACTGTTTTGTTCATTTTTTCAGGAAGCTCATAGATATATGGATTTCCTATATTACATCCGATAAATGTATCATCAATCCATACACTTACATCCTCTGTTGCATTTTTCAGTCTGATGCAGCTTTTTCCTTCCAGCTCTATCATTGTCTCATATCTCACTTTTCCGGCAAACTCAGGATATTTTTCATAGAGATAGTTAAATATATTACTTAACGCAACGTTCCATCAGTAAATGCAACAAAAATAATAAGTGTTGCATTTACTGATGGATTTTATTATGTTTAGATTAACACTCGGATTGATATATGTCAAATAAAATGGAAAGGAAAAGATACGTATGAAACATATGACACTTAATGACCGAATTTCAATCCAGGAAGGACTTGACAACGGATATTCCATTAGAACTATCGCACGTACTATTAACAAGTCACCATCAACGGTTATGCGTGAAATTGAAAAGCACAAAACTGTTAAGGGAAAACGTCGACCGGATTTATTAGATGAATGTGCATTGAAAAAGGACTGCAGTATTTATCATCTATGTCAAGGTATAGATTGTAATTCTCAATGTAGAACGTGTGAAAAATGTAAATCAATTTGCCCTAATTATTCTCCAGCACACTGCGATTTAATACGGAAATCTCCATATGTGTGCAACGGCTGCAATAAGTTCAATATTTGTATGTATTCAAGAATTATTTATCTGGCCACATATGCTCAAAATTGCTATGAAGAAACGCTGATTAGTACACGAGAAGGCGTAAATATGGAGCCAGATACCCTTCAGCAGCTTGATGAACTAGTTTCTCCGCTCATTTTAAAAGGACAATCGATTGCACACATACATCAAAATCATAAATTGGAAATTCCGTGTTCAAAATCGACTTTATATAATTACGTAGACAAACATATTCTTACCGCCAAAAACATTGATTTGCCACGGAAAGTCAAATATAAAAAACGAAAATCAGGACGTTCTAAATTATCAGAAGAAACAAAGATGTCTATTTTAACTCGAAACTATGAACGATTTCTTGATTATACAAGGAAAAATCCGGGAGTATCCTAAAGTTTATGTAAACCTCTAAACTGATGTAAGATAAAATTACTCAGTTTGGAGGTTATTTTTATGGCAAGAAGA
>OGCY01000230.1_pt1 | contig 21544 bp, 16 predicted proteins | sample 1570311 | NCBI WGS metagenome assembly OGCY01 (sample SAMEA2582165, study PRJEB24529) | metagenome | biome: Human gut stool | place: China | collected 2011
TTTCAAAAGCCACACAAGATGCACATGTTCGTGCTGAAGAGTTTGCGAAAACCAGCAATATAAAAGTGGGTGTATTAAAATCAGCTTCTCAAGGTCCATTCTACATTCAAGCACCAAATCCTGATGCGGATGACTCTAGCGATTACACTGGTAGCTACGACACAAGCACCATCGAGAAAAAAGCACGCTTAGTCGTGACTATTGAATATGCCATTGAATAATCATTTACTATTTACTAAACATTCATAAAGACAAAGTGCGGTCGATTTCGTCATTAAATAGAGTATTATCTAGTTATGCTATTTAATAAAATACTTTTACTTTCCACTACAGATAACATTATTTCTGTGTGATACACAAGATATATTATTGCTATATCTAGATATTAAAAATCTGCTTTACTTACTCTATTAAGATTGTATCTAAAGGCTATAAATCAAACAATATCAAACTGATAATTTTAATATAATTCAGATTTAATGAAATAAATAAAATCAATTTAACACAAATTTAAATTATTTAGATTAAATACTTAATATAATTAATTACTATTTATAGGATCCAATATGAAACTAACTAATGTCACTATCCATAAGTATAAATCTTATGACCAAAGCCAATCATTTCCCATTGATAATGATATTACAATTATTGTAGGAAAGAATGAGTCTGGAAAAACAGCTATTTTAGAAGCGATCGCAAAAACAAATTACTTTTCTGATGATGATGATTTTAAATTTAATCCAATTCATGATTATCCAAGAAAAGAGAAAAAGAAATATGACAAATCTGGAGAGGTGGGAGAAGCAATTTCTTGTACTTATCAACTAAATCAAGAAGAAATCAGCAAAATTGAAAAAGATTTAGGATATGGGGTCGTTAGCAAATGGGAGTTTTCTATTACAACTAAATATAACAATAATAAAAAAATTACTTATCCAGATATTGATACAAGTAAATTTCTAGAGTTTATTGGCAATATATACCAATTGAATTCTGAAAATTTAGGAATCCTTAAAACATTTACAAGTAAAGAAATGATTATTAATGCCATTACTGAATATAAAAACACTGAAGAAACCTCTGAGGAATATAAACTATTTAAAACATTAAATAATATTAAGGATAATTATTTTACAGACTTAGATTGGGATAATTGGTTGGCTGCACATATTTGGAAAAAACACCTTAAACCAGTTATACCTAAGTTTATGTATTTTGATGAATATTACGAATTACCATCTAAAATAGATTTAGAAACTATTGGTACATCTACAACTCAGGATGCTAAAACAGCTAAAGCATTATTAGAATTGGCTGATGTTGATTTAGATGATTTAACAAATCCAGATACTTATGAGGATTTTAAAGCTGAGCTTGAAGCAACATCAAGCGAAATTACTCAACATATTTTCAAATATTGGAAAAATAATACTGGGCTAAGAGTTCAATTTGATATTGAAAAAGAAGAAAATCGTAACTATCCAAATAATATTAAGAAATATCTTAATATTAGAGTTTGGAGTGATAAACATCATATTAGCCTCCCATTGTCTAACCGTAGTAAAGGATTCAATTGGTTCTTTTCATTCATTGTTTGGTTTAGCCGAATCCAAGAGGATAAATCAAATGAATATATCTTATTATTAGATGAGCCAGGTCTAAATCTTCATGCAGCTGCACAAGCAGATCTATTGAATTTTTTAAATGATTTATCTAAAGAATATCAAATTATATACACGACACACTCACCATTTATGGTTCCACATACTAGTTTAGAAAGAGTTAGAACCGTATATGAATCAAAAGACGGTACAACAATAAAAGATGCTATTGAAGAAAAAGATTCAGATACTCTATTCCCATTACAGGCAGCCCTTGGGTACGATATAGCTCAAAACCTTTTTATTAATAAAAATAATCTATTGGTTGAAGGGGTGTCTGATTTAATCTACCTAACAATGATGTCTTCTATCTTAGAAGAATCTGGTCTACAAGGTATAAGCGATAACATAACAATTGTTCCTGTTGGTGGATTAGATAAAGTTACATCATTCATTTCTTTGTTAAAAGGTCAAAATTTAAATATTGTTTGTGCATTAGATACATTTACTGATCAGAAAGGGAAAGCGAGACTTAATAGTCTTATTGAGCAGAAGATTATAAAAGAAAGAAATGTACTTTTCTTTAATAATTTTTCTAGAGATGTTGGCAATATTGCTGATTTAGAAGATATCTTTACTGTTAAAGAATATTTAAACTTCTTTAATTCTGCTTTTAATGAATATACTGATATAAAAGATTTAGATATAGATCCCAACAAACCAATAATCCAACAAATAAACAATATTATTCAAAAAACTCGATATAATCATTATAGACCAGCAATGAGTGCAAACAAACTAGGTCTATCTAAAGATGATTTTAGTCAAGAAACAATAGAACGTTTTGAGAATCTATTTAAACAAATAAACTCATTATTCTAACTAAATAAAATGCTGTTTCCACTAGTAAAACAGCATTTTATTTTTTAATAATTAACATTAAAGTTATTAGAAATAAATCATAACGATATAATTTTAATTATCTTAACAAGGAACAACCATGCAACTCCCAACTCTAAAATCCGCAAAATTAATTCGTCGCTATAAGCGTTTTTTGACTGATATTGAATTACCAAACGGTGAAGTGATCACGATTCATTGTGCTAATACAGGTGCAATGACTGGCTGTGGAGAAAAAGGTGATACCGTTTGGTACTCTCATTCTGATAGCCAAACGCGCAAATATCCACACAGTTGGGAATTGACTCAATTAGCAAATGGCCAACTTGTTTGTATCAATACGCACAGATCCAACCAGTTAGTCTTTGAAGCCTTGCAAAATAAACAAATCAAAGAACTCGCTATGTATGATGAAATTTATCCTGAAGTGAAATATGGTGAAGAAAATAGCCGTATCGACTTCTTACTTAAAGGTGAGGGCTTGCCAGATTGTTATGTTGAAGTGAAATCAATCACCTTTGTAAAAGGCACATTAGGGATGTTTCCTGATGCGGTGACTACTCGTGGTCAAAAACATGTTCGTGAGCTTTTAGCCATGAAAAAACAAGGACATCGCGCGGTTGTTCTCTTTGCTGGATTACATGATGGATTCGATCGTTTTAAAATCGCTGAGTTTGTGGATCCTGAATATGATCGCCTTTTAAAAGACGCAAAATCTCAGGGCGTTGAAGCTTATGCTTATGCGGGAAAATTTGACATTTCAGATGAAATTCCGACCGCACTTTCTCTCACAGAAAGTGTACCTTACATCGATTAAAAAATAATTGAGAATTATTTTCATTTTGTTGTTGACAAGATATTTGATAATAGTTATCATCTAGACATTCCAAAAACAAACAGATAATCACTCCAACTTCACGCCTATTTCCCCACAAATAGGCGTTTTTTTTCATCTCAATCTTTTCATTTCAGCCATATTCTCTATAATGTAGCCTTTAATATTAAAATAACATTAGGAAATAGAATGACTGATATTAATACCGTTCTCGCAGAACTAAAACGCGGTACTGATGAGATTCTTTCTGAAGCGGATTTAATCGAAAAACTGAAAGAAAATCGCCCTCTTAAAATTAAACTTGGTGCAGACCCTACTGCTCCGGATATTCACTTAGGGCATACCGTGGTATTAAACAAACTTCGTCAATTCCAACAATTAGGCCACGAAGTCTATTTCTTAATTGGTGATTTCACGGGTATGGTCGGCGACCCATCTGGTAAAAATACCACTCGCCCACCGCTTAGCCGCGAAGATGTGCTTCGCAATGCGGAAACCTATAAAGAACAGATTTACAAAATTCTAGACCCACAAAAAACGAAAATCGTATTCAACTCTGAATGGTTGGGTAAATTGGGTACTGAAGGGATGATCCGTTTAGCGAGCAACTACACCGTAGCCCGTATGCTAGAACGTGATGATTTCAAAAAACGTTTTGGTAACAACCAACCTATCGCAATTCACGAATTTATTTATCCTTTATTACAAGGCCATGACTCTGTTGCTTTAGAAGCAGACGTGGAACTTGGTGGTACAGACCAAAAATTCAACTTACTTGTTGGTCGTGAATTACAAAAATCAGCTGGTCAGAAACCACAAGTAGCGATTACGCTTCCATTACTTGTTGGTTTAGACGGTGAGAAGAAAATGTCTAAATCATTAGGCAACTATATCGGCGTGACAGATGCACCAAGCGATATGTTCGGTAAAATCATGTCGATCTCTGATGAATTAATGTGGGATTGGTACAACTTACTTTCTTTCCGTCCACTCACTGAAATTGCTGAATTAAAATCTGAAGTGGAAAATGGTAAAAACCCACGTGATGTGAAGATTTTATTAGCCAAAGAAATCATTGCACGCTTCCATGATGAAGCTGCGGCAGAGGAGGCTGAGCAAGAGTTTATTAACCGTTTCCAAAAAGGTGCGATGCCGGATGAAATGCCTGAATTCACCTTTGAAGGTGAAATTGGTTTAGCAACCTTACTAAAAGAAGCCGGACTGGTTCCTTCTACTTCTGAAGCGATTCGCTCAGCGAAGCAAGGTGGTGTGAAAATCAATGGCGAAAAAGTCGAAGACATGAAAGCCAATGCGCCAAAAGGTACAAATGTTTACCAAGTCGGTAAACGTAAGTTTGCACGCGTAACCATCGCATAAAACACCTATGAAAATGACCGCTCTTTTTAAGTGCGGTTATTTTTTAACTGTATTTTTGATGATATGCCTAAAATTGTTCTTATCAGACATGCAACACCATTAGTAGATGGTAGTAAATGCGACTCTACCGTTGCTCAAAACCGCTTGATTAATTATAACCAAACCGAACATTTGGCATTAGATGAATTAAATTCATTTAAACAAAGCTCGGCATATCAAGACATTTTATTAATTGAAAAAGTCTTTGTTTCTCCTCTAATTAGGGCACAAAAAACGGCAGAAGCATTATTCCCGAATAACGAACGAATTATACTGGAGGATTTAAAGGAATTTGATCTAAAAATAATAAATATTCCAAAAATAAAGCTAACGCTTAATTTATGGTTTATTCTTTCTAGGATATTGTGGTTGCTAGGATTAAATAAAACACAAAATAGCATTCACCAAGAAAAAAAACGCGTTGCAAAATTAATACCAACTTTGCTACAACAAGATTGCTGTATTGTCGGCCATGGTTTTATTCAGCATGAAATAAAAAAATATTTGAGAAAGTATCATTTTGTAAAATCATTTCATGAAAAAAATGGGTGTTTTTGTGTAGAAATTTTTCAAAATCCTACATATAAACAGAATTCAAGTTTATAAATTTGATAACGGGAGAGTATGATGAATCAAAAAATCTGGGTAACTGGCGATGCGGTTGTCGATCTTATTCCTGACGGTGAAAATCATTATTTACGTTGTGCCGGTGGTGCGCCTGCAAATGTGGCTGTTGGCGTAGCGCGCTTAGGCAGCCCAAGTGCCTTTATTGGTCGCGTAGGTAACGATCCCCTTGGCCAATTTATGCAAGACACCTTAAATACGGAAAATGTGAATACACAACATATGATTTTAGATCCGCAATATCGTACTTCTACGGTTGTGGTCGGCTTAGATAATGGCGAACGCAGCTTTACCTTTATGGTAAATCCAAGTGCGGACCAGTTCTTACAAGCCAGTGATTTACCGCCTTTCCAACAAGGTGAATGGCTACATTGCTGCTCTATTGCGCTGATTAATAATCCATCTCGCGAAGCGACTTTCGAAGCGATTCGTCGTATTAAAGCTGCTGGTGGTTTCTTCTCTTTCGATCCTAATTTACGTGAATCACTTTGGTCTAGCTTAGAAGAAATGAAAACCGTGGTCATGGAAGCCGTTGCATTAGCTGACGTATTGAAATTCTCTGAAGAAGAATTAACGCTTTTAACCAATACTGACAGCCTTGACAAAGCTTTTGAAAAAGTGACCGCGATCTATCCTGAAAAATTGATTATCGTGACTTTAGGTAAAGATGGTGCACTCTATCATTTAGAAGGTAAAAAAGATGTAATTGCTGGAAAAGCCTTACAACCGGTTGATACAACAGGTGCGGGTGATGCCTTCGTTGGTGGCCTGCTTGCGGGTCTTTCACAGCATCCAAACTGGAAAGAAAATGATGTGCTTGTGCAAATTATCCGTCAAGCCAATGCTTGTGGTGCCCTTGCTACGACAGCAAAAGGGGCGATGTCTGCGCTACCAAATAAAGCACAATTAGCAGCTTTCCTAGCCAACTAAGGATCAAAGGTGCAAATTATTACACCTTTTACTTACCCGATCACATTAACGAGGCACGATCACGATGATTATTTTCAATAATGGCAAATACAAAAGCATTCTAGCCGCAGAAAAAGGCGAACTCGCAGAAATTGCTGAAACCGTGCAAAAAGACAAAGATTTTCGACCGCACTTTCATATTGCCCCACCAACTGGCTTAATGAATGATCCGAATGGTTTGATCTTTGATGGTGTAAAGTATCATCTGTTCTACCAATGGTTTCCATTCGATGCCATTCACGGGATGAAACATTGGAAGCATTTAATCACGAAAGATTTCCAACATTATCAATCAGCCGATGATCTGATTCCTGGCGAGCTTTTTGAGTCTCACGGCTGTTATTCTGGTGGCGCTTTAAAAGTTGGTGATAAATTGGCCATGTTCTATACCGGCAATACGCGTCGTCCAAGTGATAATCAACGTGTGCCTTATCAAAATTTAGCGATTTTCGATCTTAATGGGAAATTGCTTAGCAAACGTCCGTTAATTGAAAATGCGCCTGAAGGTTATACAGAGCATATTCGTGATCCTAAACCGTATTTTACTGAAGACGGTAAAATTCGTTTTATCTGCGGCGCACAGCGAGAAAACCTCACGGGAACAGCCATTATTTTTGAAATGGACAATCTTGAAGATACGCCACGTTTATTAGGTGAGCTTTCCTTACCTGCTTTTGACAATAAAAACGTGTTTATGTGGGAATGCCCTGACCTATTGAAACTCGGTGATAAAGATGTCTTTATTTGGTCGCCACAAGGTAAAGATCGGGAAGCGCATCAATTCCAAAATAATTATCATGCGACTTATGCTGTGGGCAAATTAACAGATTTAACCTTTGAAGCAGAATATATTAGCGAATTAGATCAGGGCTTTGATTTCTACGCACCACAAACGTTTGGCGGCCTAGATAATCAAACTCATGCGGTGCTTTTCGGTTGGATTGGTTTACCAGATTTAACCTATCCAACAGATAAATTTAAATGGCATTCTGCTTTAACCTTGCCAAGAGAATTGCGCTTAGAAGGCACAAGAATTTATCAACGTCCGATTGCTAAAATAGACGAAAATCTGACCGCACTTTATCCGTATCATCTTAATGGACAAGCCGAGATTAAAAATTTAGATTGCGCTTATATCAAATTTGAGGCAAATAACCAAGCCTTTGACTTAACCTTCTTCCAAAATGACAAAGGACAATCACTGCGTCTATCTTATAAAAATGGCTTGATCTGCTTAGATCGCAGTCAAAGCGAACAAACGGAATTAATGGAGAAATTCGATACAAAACGCTTCTGCGAAATTGAAAATCTACAGACTGTTGAAATTTTCTTTGATCGCTCAATTATTGAAATTTTCTTTAATCATGGTGAAAAAGCCATGACATCAAGATTTTTCATTGAGAACAGAAAAAATACAATAACCAGCAATCGCCCGTTAGATTTAACGATCGGTTATTTACCGACTATTCAATATATTTAAAAGGTTTTTATGCAAAAAACTCATTTCAATCTGAAAGATTTTCAGACGGCCTGTTTTTTATTTTGAGAATAATTGTATAGTGTATTTTTAACTTACTGTTTTTATTGTTTTAAATTACAGTTCGTGGACTTGCATATATCATTTCGTATTAAAGGATGTTTGAAAAATAGGTAGGATTAAAATCATCTATTTCTATGAAAATTATAGAAGCATAATAAAAGAACAGTTATTTTTTAAATTTTATCTTTAAAATCTAATTGATAGTTATTTATTCGTACTAAGTTTTCAAAATGGTGCTAGAATAATGGGCTAAGCCATTACAAATTTAAGGAGTTTCAAATGAAAAAAGCATTATTTCTTTCTGTTTGCCTATTAGGGGCAGGTTCATGTTTTGCACAGGAAAATATAGAGCATAAAAAAGAAGTCTGTCCTAAAAGTGCATTAGAAAATATTGAAAATGTTAGTTATGATTGCTTGGATGTTTGGGATAGCCGTTTAGAAAAAAAAATTGATGAAAAATATAAGATGATATACCGACGAGTAAAACAAAAAGATATGGCTCTACATGCTTTGCCTTCCTCTTATTTTATTAAAGTACGTAAAACTTGGAATGCATATAGAGAACAACTTTGTTCTGATCCTACAAATAATACAGATCTAAAATCTGCATCTGATTGGTATATTCTTCAATGCCGAATTGAGCAATCGCAAGCTCATTTGAAAGCATTGGAGCGCTTCTAATTTGTTTTAAGAAAGGAATAAAGTATGGCAAAGAAAGCGAATCATGGCCTTCGTTTTACCGGTGGCGATCATTTAACCCCTAAAGATGGTTTTAAATATTATCTACATCAAGCTATGATGGTAAATGAATTGCATGGGGGGTATGGTGCATATGAAATGTCTGATGCTGTATATGGTTCTAGTGGTCCAAGCTTTGGTGGAAATCAATTTGATGTGGGATCTAATAAAGATGGCCAAAAGTTATTAGAAAAATACTTCATCTTATACAAGATGAGCAAAAATGTCCTTTTTGCTTTAACAGCTTTTTCATTAGTCGCCTGTACGACAACACCAAGTGAACCGCCAAAAAATACAGAACATTGGGCAACTCTAATCAGCAAACAGGAAAATTTACATCAGGTGGATAATAAATTTTACCGTAGTGAGCAATTAGAAGCACAATCTGAAGCGTTATTAAATAAATTGAATATTCACACTATTGTGAATTTACGCTTTTTTGACCGTAATGATGATAAACAAGCATTTGGTCATACTAAGATCAATTTGATTAATACCCCATTACTAACTTGGTCAATCAGCCCAGAGGAAGTGGCTGATATTTTGTGGCAAATCAAACAACATCAAAAAAATGGTGCGGTTTTAGTGCATTGCTATCATGGCGCTGACAGAACTGGCCTCATTGTTGCAAGTTACCGTGTGATTTATCAAAATTGGGATCTCAATGAAGCCAAACGTGAAATGCAACAAGGCCCTTACGGCTATCATTCTGTTTGGAAAAATATTGATAATTTCTTTACGCAAGAAAATATGGCGAAGATCAAAGTCGAATTAGATAAACGTTCTAACACAACAAAATAGAACATGAATAAAAGTGCAGTTAAAATTAACCGCACTTTTATTTCCCACTACGCTCTTTTATTAAAATTAATAACTATGTTTGTTCAACAACAAAACGCAACACCATCCAATATTGTGGCGTTCAATTTTCTATTGATTGCCTTTTTAACGGGAATTGCATCTGCCTTTCAAACACCGACCTTGAGTTTATATCTCTCTCAAGAGATTCAAGTTTCACCTTTTTTTGTGGGCTTGTTCTATTCAGTCAATGCCATTATTGGCATTATCTTAAGCCAAATTCTCGCAAAATATTCTGATAAACAAGATGATCGTCGCAAAGTGATGATTGTTTGCTGTTTAATTGCTGTGCTTGGTTGTCTGATTTTTGCTTATAGCCGAAATTATTATGTGTTGATTATTATTGGTACAACGCTATTAGGGCTAGGTTCATCCGCTAATCCGCAATCTTTTGCTTTAGCACGAGAATATGCTGAAAGCAGCCATCGTGAAGCAGTGATGTTCACCACAATTATGCGAACTCAAATCTCATTGGCTTGGATTGTTGGACCACCGCTTTCTTTTTTCATTGCGTTAAACTGGGGCTTTGATTATATGTATTTGGTGGCAGGTTCTGCCTTTTTACTGTGTGCAGGCGTCAGCAAATTATTGCCGAAAATTCCTCGTCAAAGTGCGGTTAAAAATCAAGAGATTTTAGACAATACGCCACCAAGAAAAAGTGTGATTTACTTGTTCATCGCTAACCTATTACTTTGGACCTGTAACAGCATGTATCTCATTAACATGCCATTATTTGTGATTAATGAATTACATTTAAACAAAGAACTGGCGGGAACATTAATGGGAACGGCTGCGGGATTGGAAATTCCTGTGATGATTTTTGCGGGCTATCTCACCAAATATTTCAGTAAAAAACGCTTGATGATGATTGCTTTAGTTTCAGGGCTCGCCTTCTATTCAAGTTTATTATTCGCTGAACAAACTTGGCAGCTTATCGGATTACAAATGCTTAATGCGATTTTTATCGGTATTACCGCTACCATTGGGATGGTGTATTTCCAAGACTTAATGCCGACTAAAATGGGTACTGCCACCACCTTATTTAGTAATGCAGCGAAAAGTAGTTGGATTATCGGAGGACCTATTGCGGGTATTATTGCGGAAATTTGGCATTACAACTCTGTTTTTTATGTCGCTGTGGCACTAATTTTTATCAGCGTAGGCTGTATGTGGAAAGTCAAATCAGTTTAATGAAAATAAAAAAGTGTGGTCTGTTTTGACCGCACTTTTTACTTTATATTATCGCCATGCTTTGAATTGGTTAATCAATCCATTGGTTGAGCTATCATGGCTTGAAACCTTCTCTTTGTCTGCCAATTCAGGAAGAATTCGGTTCGCTAGTTGTTTACCTAATTCCACGCCCCATTGGTCAAAACTAAAGATATTGAAAATCACACCTTGTGCAAAAATCTTGTGTTCGTACATTGCAATTAATGCGCCAAGAACAAATGGTGTAATTTTCTGCACTAAAATAGAGTTGGTCGGTTTGTTACCTGTAAAGACTTTAAAGGGCACAATGTCTCTTACCTCATCCAACGATTTACCCGCTTTCACAAACTCTGCTTCAACTTCTTCTTTGGTTTTACCGAAAGCAAGTGCTTCAGTTTGTGCAAAGAAGTTGGATAACAATTTGCTGTGATGGTCACCTAATGGATTATGACTTTGTGCTGGCGCGATAAAGTCACAAGGAATTAACATCGTACCTTGGTGAATCAATTGATAGAACGCATGCTGACCATTTGTACCCGGTTCCCCCCAAATAATTGGGCCAGTTTGATAATCACGGATAACATTGCCATTACGATCGACATATTTACCGTTTGATTCCATATTGCCTTGTTGGAAATAAGCCGCAAAACGGTGTAAATATTGGTCATAAGGTAAAATTGCCTCAGTTTGTGCACCGAGGAAATTGGTATTCCATAAACCGACTAACGCTAATGTCGCTGGGATGTTTTTTTCTAATGGCGCAGTACAGAAATGTTTATCCATTTCATGCGCACCACTTAATAGTGCTTCAAAATTATCAAAGCCGATTGAAAGTGCGATTGAAAGACCGATTGCAGACCATAAAGAATAACGGCCACCAACCCAATCCCAGAACTCAAACATGTTGTTTGTATCAATTCCAAATTCTGCTACGGCTTTACCATTGGTAGAAAGTGCAGCAAAGTGTTTTGCCACCGCGTTGTTATCTTTCGCAGCCGCCAATAACCAATCACGCGCAGAATTCGCATTGGTCATGGTTTCTTGTGTGGTAAAGGTTTTAGATGCGACTAAGAAAAGTGTGGTTTCAGGATTGACTTTTTTCAATGTTTCAGCGATGTGTGTACCATCCACGTTTGAAACGAAGTGCATATTCAAGTGATTTTTATAAGGACGAAGTGCTTCAGTCACCATGTAAGGGCCTAAGTCCGAACCACCGATACCGATATTCACCACATCAGTAATTGCTTTTCCGGTATAACCTTTCCATTCACCTGAAATCACACGATCACAGAAAGCACTCATTTTCGCTAATACTGCATTCACTTCTGGCATCACATCTTTGCCATCTACATATACTGGTGCATTTGAACGGTTACGAAGTGCGGTATGTAATACGGCACGATTTTCTGTGCGATTAATCTTTTCGCCCGTAAACATGGCATTAATCGCTTCATCTAATGCGGATTCTTTGGCTAATTGATGAAGTAATTTAAGGGTTTCTTGATTAATTTTATTTTTTGAAAAATCCACTAAGATTTGATTTTCAAAAGTTAAAGAATAATCGTTAAAACGATTTTGTTCTTGTTTGAATAAATCAGCGATGGTGGTATGAGCCAGTTGAGATTGGTGAGCTTCAAGCGCTTTCCACGCTTGTGTATTGGTTGGATTGATGTTTTTCATGAATATTTCCTTTTAAAAATTGAATTCTTTACATTTTTGCTTTCTTGCAAAAACAATTAATCGACATATTCTGTTATAACACGAGGGGTCAATTTTGTAATCAATTCATAGCTTAAAATACCGCTGCATTTAGCTACTGTTTCAATTGGTAATTCCTTACCCCATAAAATCACTTCGTCACCTACTTTATCTTGGCTATCTGCGCCTAAATCCACCGTCAGCATATCCATTGAGACACGACCGACAATAGGAACAATACGACCATTTAGATAAACTGGTGTACCTTCCGGCACATCACGTGGATATCCATCACCATAACCAATAGCAACCACGCCAATTTTAGTATCTTTCGGACTCGTCCAAATACCGCCATAGCCAACAGGCTCCCCTTTTTTATGCTCACGCACAGAAAGCAAAGATGACGTTAAATTCATCACGGGAGTTAAACCAAATTCAGCACCTACAGTATCTGTTGGTGAAATGCCATACATAATAATCCCTGGGCGAATACAATCTAAATGGGCTTCTGGCCAGAATAGAATCCCACCTGATGCGGCAATGGTTCGCTCTCCAGCTTTATCTTTTGTGGCTTGAAGGAAACGATCTAACTGAACTTGAGTGTAATCTGAATCTAACTCATCAGCACGGCTAAAATGACTCACAAAACCTAAGTGTGGTTGAATTTGAGGGAGTTTTTTCAGCTCTTGATAAAAATAATCCACTTCATCAAGTGACACCCCCAAACGGTGCATACCAGTATCAATTTTTAACCAGACTTTAATTGGACTTGGTACTACGGCTCGTTTTAATGCTTCAAGCTGTTCGCGGTTATGTACCACCGTCTCAATATTATTTACTGCAATAATAGGCAGATCTTTTTCATCAAAAAAGCCTTCTAGCAATAAGATCGGTTTAATAATACCGTTAGAGCGTAAAGATAACGCCTCTTCTAAGCGTGCCACAGCAAAGCAATCCACCATGCTTTCTAAAGCAGATGAGACAAATACCACACCGTGACCATATGCGTTTGCTTTTACCACAGCAATAATTTTACTGTGGGGCGCTTTTTCTTTAATAACTTGTAAATTATGTTTTAAGGCAAGCGAACTGATTTTCGCTGTTGCCGGTTTTACGTTCATTTTTCTAATCCGTTATCTCTTGCCTAATAATCATCTCTGTATTCACGCTGTTCGGCAAGGTTATCAAAGCGTGAGAATTGACCGTTAAATGCTAAACGTACACGACCAATCGGACCGTTACGTTGTTTACCAATAATGATTTCAGCAACCCCTTTATCTTCAGAATTATCGTTATACACTTCGTCACGATAAATGAATATAATCAAGTCAGCATCCTGCTCAATAGAGCCTGATTCACGTAAGTCTGAGTTTACCGGACGTTTATCCGCACGTTGTTCCAAAGTACGGTTAAGCTGGGAAAGTGCAACGACTGGGACTTCTAATTCTTTCGCTAATGCTTTTAACGAACGGGAAATCTCAGCGATTTCTAAGGTACGGTTATCTGAAAATGCAGGTGCGCGCATTAATTGAAGGTAATCCACCATAATCATGCTCAAGCCCCCATTTTCGCGATACACACGACGCGCGCGCGAACGCAATTCTGTTGGAGTTAAGCCAGATGAATCATCAATATAAAGATTGTTTTTTTGCTTAAACATCCCAAACACGCTGGCAATTTTGCTCCATTCCGTTTCATCCAAATTTTGACCAGTACGAATTTTGGTTTGGTCCACGCGAGCTAGAGAGGCAATCATACGCATCATGATTTGTTCAGCCGGCATCTCTAAACTGAATACCAACACAGGCTTATCACTTGCCATGGCTGCATTTTCACAAAGGTTCATTGCAAACGTGGTTTTACCCATAGAAGGACGTGCAGCGACAATGATGAGGTCAGAAGGTTGTAACCCTGCTGTTTTCTTATCTAAATCAACAAAGCCTGTTGTGACCCCTGTCACACCGCTATGATTTTCAAGCTTACTTAAGGTATCAATTCGAGCAATAGTACTTTCCAACACGCTGATCACATTTTGTGGTCCTTCTGTAGAAGAGCTACGCTTTTCAGCAATAGCAAACACTTCTCTTTCAGCTTCATCCAACACCATTTTGATGTCTTTGCCTTTCGGAGAATAGCTATTTTCTGCGATACGATTTCCCACTGCAATAAGCTCACGCAAAATCGCTTTTTCACGCACGATTTCAGCATAAGCCAGAATATTAATGGCATTTGGGGTGTTATTAGAAAGATCAGCGAGATAAGCAAAACCACCTACGGAATCGCTAATACCTTTCGCTTTAAGGGCTTGATCAAGGGTGATTAAATCAATCGGTGTTTGGTTACGCATTAATTCTTCCATGGTTTGGAAGATTGCTTTATGCGCAAAAGTATAAAAATCCTCAGCGATCACTCTTTCTGCAATACCATCCCAATGTTGATTACTCAACATGATGCCGCCAAGTACGGCTTGTTCAGCTTCAGTGGAATGAGGCGGGATGCTAACTTGTTCAGTTTTCTGATCAGAAGATTGGATTTGTCGTTGTGATGCCATAAGGATTTCAATTTAAACTAAAAAACTGTGCTTATGATACCGCAAATACGAGGTCGTTTTAAGAAAAAAGTGCGGTTAATATTTTCAATATTTTAGATATAAAAAACGGTGGAAAAATCCACCGCTCTTTTTATAAGAAATATTGATTACTCAACGATTAAGGTACGGCAAACATTAGTTGTGCCTGCTGATTCATCACCTTGAGTTAATAATACAATATCACCAGAAACCAAATAACCTTTTTCTTTTAATAGGTTAATCGCTGCTTTAGCACCTGCAGAAGTACGAGATTCACCATCAAAATGAACTGGTGTCACACCACGGTATAATGCACAACGGTTTAATGTTTCTTGAACACGAGAAAGTGCAAAGATTGGTAAACCTGAACTGATACGTGACATTAATAATGGTGTACGACCAGAGTGGCTTAATGTAATAATTGCTGCAATACCGCTTAAGTGATTTGCTGCGTACATTGCAGACATCGCTACAGATTCTTCAATATCTCTGAATTCACGATCTAAACGGTGTTTAGAAATATTGATGCTTGGCATTTTTTCTGCACCTAAACATACGCGTGCCATTGTCGCCACAGTTTCAGCTGGATATTGACCGGCTGCAGTTTCAGCAGAAAGCATTACCGCGTCAGTACCATCTAATACCGCATTTGCCACGTCCATAACTTCTGCACGAGTTGGCATTGGGTTGCTGATCATTGACTCCATCATTTGAGTTGCAGTAATAACCGCACGGTTTAATTGACGTGAACGACGAATTAATTTTTTCTGTACGCCAACTAATTCTGGGTCACCGATTTCAACACCTAAGTCACCACGAGCCACCATGATTACATCAGAAGCAAGAATAATATCATCCATTGCTGCTTCATCAACAACCGTTTCAGCACGTTCAACTTTAGCAACGATTTTCACGTCTAAACCTGCTTGTTTTGCTAATTCACGCGCATAGTTTAAATCTGCACTTGAACGAGGGAAAGATACAGCTAAGTAATCTACACCGATACGTGCAGCTGTGATGATATCTGCTTTATCTTTTTCAGTTAATGCGTCTGCAGATAAACCACCGCCTAATTTATTGATCCCTTTATTGTTTGATAATGGACCACCAACTGTCACTTCAGTAAATACTTTTGCACCGTCAGTAGAAAGGACTTTTAATTGAACACGGCCATCATCTAATAAAAGAATATCGCCAGGAACAACGTCTTGTGGAAGAGTTTTATAGTCTAAACCAACTGCTTCTTGATTACCCTCACCTTTTGGTAATTCCGCATCAAGAATAAATTTATCGCCAACATTTAAGAAAATTTTGCCATCTTTAAAAGTAGAAACACGAATTTTAGGACCTTGTAAGTCACCTAAAATTGCCACGGTTTTACCTAATTTTTTCGCGATTGAACGAACACGCTCAGCACGGCCGATATGATCGTCTGGTGTACCGTGAGAAAAGTTCATACGCACAACATTAGCGCCTGCTGCGATAATTTTTTCAAGATTGTTATCGCGGTCTGTTGCAGGACCCATTGTACATACAATCTTCGTTCTTCTTAATTTTCTAGACATTATCTAAACTCCACAAATGGTTACAATTTAAAAAAGCTTTTTTAATTTCGGCTCATCCGAGATAAAAACCGTCGCGCATTATACGCTTAAACCACCGCAAAATCAAAACAAGCACTGAGAGTTTTTGCAACAAATTTTGGTTATTTTTTTAGCAGCTAAATTTAACTTAAAACAAATCCCCTTGTTTTCATCCTTAAAACTGTTTATCATCTGCCACATCTTTTACGCGACTATAGCTCAGTTGGTTAGAGCACCACCTTGACATGGTGGGGGTCACTGGTTCGAGTCCAGCTAGTCGCACCATATTGTAATCCCAAGCTTTTTAGCTTGGGATTTTTTCTTTTTATCCCCCCCCTACTTAATTTGAATGAATATTTCTGAATAAATTAAATTTATAAATGAAAACAATTCGCATTGATAAAGTAAAACGTTTTCGTTATACTTCCCACTCTTTTTATCTAACGGGAAGCTAATATGAATTTTAAATTAAGCCTTATTTCAACCGCACTTTTAACCAGTTTTTCCATTTCTACGTTTGCAGAAACTGAGCAAGCCGTAGATACAAACACCGAGACGCTTGAGCAAATTAACGTTCAAGATACGGGAATTAAACAAAATGGTTACCAAACGACAGGGACATCTGTCGTATCAAAAGCTGAAGTGCCAGTATTCGACACGCCAAACACAGTAAATATTCTTTCAACTAAACTACTAGAAGATCGCAAACCTGAATCACTCATTGATGCGCTTTATAACGTCAGTGGTGTGAGTCAAGCGAATACGTTAGGTGGTATGTTCGACTCTATTCAAAAACGTGGTTTTGGTGGAAACCGTGACAACTCTATTATGCGTAACGGTTTACAAGCGGGCCCCGCTAAAAACTTTAGCGCGACAACTGAAACCGTTGAAGTTTTAAAAGGACCTGCATCTGTACTTTATGGTATTCAAGATCCAGGTGGTGTAGTTAATATCATTACTAAAAAACCACAACAAACGCCACGTTATGTCGTTGATGGAACCTTAGGTAATCATAACCTGTGGGGAACGCAATTAGATTTTACTGGTGGCTTAGGAAATGGTTTTGCTTACCGCTTTATCTATGACAAACAAGAAAAAGACTACTGGCGTAATTTTGGCAAAGTGAAAAATACGACTTACGCCCCTTCTCTTTCTTGGGAAAATGATAAAACTAAAGTACTTCTTTCTTATGAACACAAAGATATTCTTGAGCCATTTGATCGTGGTACAAATCTTTTAACGGCAACCAATGCATTACCAGATATTCCTGTATCGCGTCGTTTAGATGAACCCAATAATGAAACAACCGCAAAAACCGATAACATTGATTTTAAAATTGAGCACAAATTAAGTGATGGTTGGAAATTAAATGCGGGTTATAGCTATGCTCGTTACAAATATTTCTACGATCAAGCTCGTATTACAAATGTTAATGTTAAAACACGTACAGCCCGCCGTGCAATTGAACAGCAACAAGGTGATCAACGTGTTCATAGCGGTACATTAAATATCGTTGGTGAATTTGGTATTGGTGATATTGCTAACCGCTTTGTAGCGGGTATTGATGCAATGCGTAATATTCGTGATCTGGGTCCTATTTATAACCAAGGCATCATGAATTCTGATATCAATATTGATAATCCAAACTATACTAGCCCTGTTGCGGAACATAAAAATGGTAACGGCAACGCCTACCAATATAACTATCTCAAAACTGTTGGTGTTTATATTCAAGATACCGTCTACTTTACAGATAACTTTATTATGACGGGCGGTTTACGTTATGAGTACTTTGATCAATTTGCAGGACGTCATTGCTTAAATGCGGCAAACTGTAAAAAAGGTCAAAATCTAATAAAAACCGGAAATACCGATCAGCACGATGGTAAATTATTGTATCAATTAGGTGCCGTATATAAATTTACGCCACATATTGCGACCTTTGCAAACTACTCGGAGTCTTTCCGTCCACAAATGAGTGTGGCAACACCTGTTAGCGGAGATTTAAAACCAGAACAAGGTAAATCTTTTGAAATTGGTGCAAAATACGAAAACTCAGGCTTTAATGCGACACTTGCATTATTCAATATCACCAAACGTAATGTGGCTGAGGCTGTTGGTTCTGGTTCAAATGCGCAATTGAATATCGTTGGCAAACAACGTTCTCGTGGTGTGGAATTCGATCTTAATGGTCAAATTACGGATAGTTTAAGCGTAGCGGCTAACTATACATACACCAAAGTAAAATCACTTGAAAATGAACGTTATCCTGAAGCGGTAAATCAACAACTTTCTGGTGTACCAAAACATCAAGCTTCTTTATTCCTAGCTTATAACGTAGGTGAATTTGATTTTGGTAACATCCGTGTTGGTGGTGGTGCTCGTTATTTAGGTTCTTGGCATGCTTATAACAGTGATTACACAAAAGCATATAAATTACCTCATGCTGTAGTTTATGATGCCTTTATTGCTTACGATACAAAAATCTCTGGCAAAAAAGTGTCTTTCCAACTTAACGGTAAAAACTTAGCAGATAAAACTTACTATCCATCTACCTCTGGTAACGCAACAAATACGTTAATCCCTGTTGCATTAGGTTATGGACGTGAATTTATCTTCAACACGAAAGTTGAATTTTAATTGAGCGCACAATACGAGGGCGAATATTTCGCCCTTTTTTCGTTTTTTACTTTATGGATAATCAATGAATTGGCAAACTGAACTTAACTCAAGTTTAAGCTGGATTTTGACCGCACTTTTCTGGGTGATTTTATGCTTTAGCGTGGTGATGATAGCACTAAAGCAAACTACATTCGGTCAGAAGTTTTGGCATATTGCATCCCCTTCGATTAATCGCCGTAACAGCATCAAAATCATCGTTATGCTATTGGTGTTGTTTACCATGATTTTGTTAGAAGTGCGTTTCAGCGTACTCAACTCTTTTTTCTATAATGGGCTTTATAGCTCAATGCAGGAATTAGATGCGGATAAGTTTTGGTTCTTTGCAAAACTGAATGCACTCTTAGTATTGGTACAAGTCATCCACTCCATCGCCGATTATTTCTTGCAACAAGTATTTGAAATCCGTTGGTTGGAAAGCTTGAATAAAGTCCTTGTTAAGCGATGGTTAGAAAATAAAAAATACTATCGCCTCAAATACGAAAAAGATCTGCCCGATAATATTGATCAACGTATTGAACAAGATGCACGTGAATTCATCAGTAGCACCGTCAAAATTGTGCGCGGTATGATTAATTCGATTTTGACTACCATTGAATTCACTATTATTCTTTGGTCACTTTCTGGAATATTAAGTCTTTTTGGATTGAATATCGAAAAAGGCGTCGTTTTCTTTATTTATGCCTTTATTATCCTCGCAACGTTGATGTCCGTTTGGATTGGTCACCCTTTAATCAAGCTGAACTTCAATAAAGAAAAACTCAACGGTGACTATCGTTATTCTTTAATTCGAGTGCGAGATAATGCGGAAAGTATCGCGTTCTATCAAGGCGAACAGCAAGAACAGCATTTACTGAAAAACAAATTTGCCGAAATTATTCATAACCGTTGGGCAATTGTGTTGAGAATGCTGGGACTAGACGGCTTTAATGGAAGCGTCACGCGTGTTGCGAAACTCTTACCTTTGATGCTGCAAGCGCCTCGCTTTTTCACTGGACAAATCAAACTAGGCGATATGCACCAAACTGTGCAAGCATTTAACCGATTAATGACCGCACTTTCCTTCTTCCGTTTGTTCTATGAAGAATTTACGCTCTACCAAGCGCGTTTAAATCGTCTTTATGGTTTTATGACTAAGTTGGATGAATTAGATAATTCAGAGGTTCATCAACCCATGAAATGTTCTAACCGTGTTGCGTTATCAAACTTTGGTATTAAAGATGAGCAAGGCAGATTGTTGCTGAATAACTTAAATATTGAATTAAAAAATGGTGATGCTTTATTAATTCAAGGTCCTTCCGGCACGGGGAAAACATCTCTATTAAAAGCAATGGCTGGAATTTATCCTTTTGAGACTGTTGGTCTGGTGGAACATCCTTGCGTAACCAGTTTATTCTTACCGCAACGCCCTTATATGCCACAAGGCACACTACGTGAAGCGATTTGCTATCCTGATATTGATCCTTATCATCCTGAATTGGAAAAAACACTCGCGGATTGCTGTTTGGATAAATACCTTCATAGTCTTGATGTAGATCACGATTGGCAAGCAATTTTGTCACCGGGTGAATTGCAGCGTGTGGCATTTATTCGGATTTTACTGACGAAGCCTGAAGTGGTCTTTTTGGATGAAACCACATCAGCCCTTGATGAGCCAACCGAGTACCTGCTTTATAAAACAATTAAAGAGCGGTTACCCAATATGATCATTCTGAGTGTGGGCCATCGTGGCACATTGCATCAATTCCATAACAAACAATTGGATTTGGCAGTCTGCATCGTCTAAATAACAAAAGGCTAAATTTATATTTAGCCTTTTCTTTTTACTAAGTCTGATTCAGATGTAGAGAAGTCTCTCAAGGCTTGCTACGCACCCCAATCCCCCCTATAATTCCCCCAATTTTTCTAATTCCATTTTCACAATGTCAAATAAAACCATTGCTAAAAATACGCTGTTTCTTTACATCCGCATGCTCTTCAATATGGGGGCTATGCTGTATATCTCTCGTGTGGTATTACAGGTTTTGGGTGTAGAAGATTTTGGTATCTACAACATTGTGATGGGTGTCGTGGTCTTATTTTCCTTTTTTAATGGCACAATGACCGCCACCACTCAGCGTTTTATTAACGTAGAAAAAGCCTCGAATGACATTCAACGTGTCAATAAAGTCTTTAATATTAGTATCTTAAATCACCTACTCATTATTTTTATCGTATTAGTGTTAGCTGAAACCGTCGGTTTATGGTTTTTAAATCACAAATTGGTAATCCCCGCTGAACGCTTGCAAGCTGCAAATATCGTTTACCAATTGGCATTAATTA
>OGCY01000231.1_pt1 | contig 21441 bp, 20 predicted proteins | sample 1570311 | NCBI WGS metagenome assembly OGCY01 (sample SAMEA2582165, study PRJEB24529) | metagenome | biome: Human gut stool | place: China | collected 2011
GTACATTTTTTCGCAGGATATGAAGTTTAAGACCTGGAGAAAGCTGTGGATCGCACTTGCAGAGAGCGAGAAGGAGTTGGGATTAAATATTACAGACGAGCAGATCGCTGAGCTTAAAGAGCATCAGAATGATATCAATTATGATGTTGCAAAGGAGAGAGAGAAGGAAGTTCGTCACGATGTTATGTCTCACGTTTATGCATATGGTGTACAATGTCCAAAGGCAAAGGGTATCATCCATCTGGGTGCAACCAGTTGCTATGTAGGTGACAACACTGATATGATCATCATGCGTGAGGGACTGCAGCTTGTAAAGAAGAAGTTAGTCAATGTCATTGCTGAGCTGGCAAAGTTTGCAGACCGCTACAAGGCGCTGCCGACACTGGCATTTACTCATTTCCAGCCGGCACAGCCTACAACAGTAGGAAAACGTGCAACACTCTGGGCACAGGAATTTATCATGGATTTAGAGGATCTTGAGTATGTGATGGGAAGCCTCAAGCTGTTAGGTTCCAAGGGAACGACCGGAACACAGGCAAGCTTCCTTGAGCTGTTTGACGGAGACCAGGAGACCATCGATAAGATTGACCCGATGATTGCAGCAAAAATGGGATTTTCCCAGTGCTATGCAGTTTCCGGACAGACCTATTCCAGAAAAGTGGATACCAGAGTGGCAAACATTCTTGCCGGTATTGCTGCAAGTGCACACAAGATGTCAAACGATATTCGTCTGTTACAACATCTGAAAGAGGTTGAGGAGCCGTTTGAGAAAAATCAGATTGGTTCTTCTGCAATGGCATATAAGAGAAATCCAATGCGTTCTGAGCGAATTGCATCCTTATCCCGCTATGTGATGATTGATGCGCTTAATCCGGCAATCACTTCTGCAACACAGTGGTTTGAGCGAACTCTTGACGATTCCGCAAACAAGCGCCTTTCCATTCCGGAAGGATTCCTTGCGATTGACGGTATCTTAGATCTCTGTTTAAACGTTGTAGACGGACTTGTGGTATACGACAAGGTAATCCGCAAACATATGATGGCAGAACTGCCATTTATGGCAACGGAAAACATTATGATGGATGCTGTAAAAAATGGTGGAAACCGTCAGGAACTGCATGAGAAAATCCGTATTCTTTCCATGGAAGCAGGAAAGAATGTAAAACAGGAAGGAAAAGACAATAACCTGTTAGAGCTGATTGCTGCAGACCCGGAGTTTAATCTGACTTTAGAGGAGCTTGAAGCTGCAATGGAGCCGTCAAAATATGTGGGACGTGCACCGATTCAGGTAGAGAAGTTCTTAAAGGAAGTTGTACAGCCGATTCTTGATGCAAACAAGGAAGAGATTGGCTTGAAGGCTGAAATTAACGTATAAAAGAAATATTACATTGAAAAACTCCATGTTTCGGAAGCTGATAACGTTTCCGAAACATGGAGTTTTTGCTTTTTAGCGGTAATCGCCGAGATAAAAGAGTGCAACGGTTCCAGGACCGGAGTGTGCACCGATGGTAGGACCGATGTACTCGATGACAAAATTTTCAAATCCAAGACGTTCTTTAATCAAATCTGCAACGAATCTGGCATCTTCCTCACAGTCGCCATGACTGATAAAAATCACATCATTTTTGTCACGATAGGAACCGATTTGTTGTTCCATTGCATCAACAAGTGCTGTGAGCGATTTTTTACGTCCGCGTGTTTTGCTCGTAAGAACAAGATGACCTTCGTTATCTACATGAAGAACCGGTTTTAAGCTGATGATAGTTCCGACCACTGCGGCTGTTTTGGAAAGACGTCCACCGCGGTAGAGATGGAACAAATCATCCACAGTAAAATTGTGCACTAGGTGAAGCTTATTTTCTTCGAGCCAGGAGGCAACTTCTTCCATGGAATGTCCGGCTTCTTTCATGCAGACGGCCTTATGAACGAAAAGCCCCTCACCGAGTGTAGCTGATAGTGAGTCGACAATAGTAATTTTGGTGTTCGGGTGGCGTTCCATGACTTCTTCTGCGGCGAGGCGCACATTATTATAAGTACCGCTCATACCGGAAGAAAATGCAATGTGAAGGATGTCCACATCCTGTGCCGAGAGGATAGACTCAAACATATCGGCAGCTTCTTCGGGATTCGCCTGTGAAGTGGTTGGGAGAGAGCCGTTTCGCATCATGGCGTAAAATTCTTTTTCGGGAAGCGGGTGCTCCCAGGTATAAGTGACTCCCTCAATTGCGTAAGGTAGTGTCATAATGTGCAGAGCGTGTTCTTCGACATAGCTTTTTGGAAGATCTGCGGTGCTGTCTGTGGTGATAATATATTCTTTCATAAATGACCTCATTTCAAAAATGTTTGCTGTTTTTCCGGGCGATGGAGAACGTCAATCAGATGCGGACGCAATGTTCCCTTTAGCAGGTATTCCCGGGCAGGGGTACCTGGGTTTTGAATCAGATAAAGAATCTGTTGTACAGCAAGGGACACAAGCTCCTGCAGGGGCTGTGCTACCGTGTCAAATCCAGGATGAATCGGATTACCGGAATCTTTATTGGAAAAGCCAATCAGGGTGAGTGGTGTTTATGTCGTGGGGTTATTCGCCAGAAGGTATTCAATAAAGTGTCTTGTCAGTGTCTGTGTGGTGGTAAAAATGGTGTTGCAGCCCTGGGCACTGATAGTTTCAACTAATGCGGGAACCTCGTTTGCATCTCCTGAGGTATAATGAATCCATTCAGAATGAAAGCCTGCCGGAGAGGACTCCATCGCACTCTGGTAGGCAGAGACAATCTCGTCTGCGTTGGAAAGTCTGCGGTCTGAGCAGATTAATGCAATTCGGTCATTTCCGCTTGTAATATTGGAAACCATTGCCTGGTAGACAGCGGAGTAATTTGCTTCCAGGATGCAGGTGCAGGGGCAGCCATTTGGTCTGCGGTTTAAAAAGATAACCGGAATACGTTTTGGGATGGCATCCGCTAACTGTTTGTATTCAACAGCATCCGAGAGAAGCAGAATACCGTCTGTAATTTTCGAGAAATAGCAAAGCATTTCCCGCTCGCGTTCTATACTGTGATTGGTGGTTGTAACGATTAACTGATATCCCTGTGCAGCAAATAATTCTTCTGCCTGTTCCATCAGGTGACCGGAAAAGTCATTGGAAACGTTGGAGAGAATTAAGCCGATGGTATTACGGGGTTTTCTAGGCGCCATGGCAATTACCTCTGAATTATAATTATTTTGACAATTGCATTATAGCTGATTCCGATAGAAAAAGGAAGTTAAAGCATACAATTTGTAAAAAAAATAAAAATTACAAAAATAATATTTACATTTGACGAAAAATGAAGTATTATAATAACATCTTTTTTCAAATTAGATATTTCTATGTGTGTGGGATTTGTTTCGCAGTATGAAGCAGAGAGGACGTCAGCGCACACAATCCGCGGCAGAATCGCCGCACAGAATCTTAGATTCTGAGTAATTCCAAAAAAATTTAACAAACAAGAAGAGGTGCCTGTGAGAATCGCATTTTGGGGAGAAGAGACAGGCAGTGGCACTACGTCAAATATGCTCGTAATCTCGGAGGTTTTTGCATGGAAGGCAAAACAGAGAGCGCGCAAATCAAACAATTCCATTCAGGTGGAACAGATGCCGGAATTTATTGACTGCGGAAGCAGGACAGACGAAGGAACCAGACAGCTTTTGAGAGAGGCGGATTTGGTTATCGTTAATGCAAGACAGTCAAAGCATATGTTAGACCGGTTTTTCCTGGATTTGCCAGGCGTTTCACAAAATTCATTTTTCCTGATCGGGAGCTATTTCCACGGAGATATTTACAACAGAGCAAACATTGAACGAATCTATCGGATTCCGCAGGAGCGAATCGGGGTCATTCCTTATAATTCCGAATTCCGTTATGCGTGTGAATCTGGAAAACAGAGAGAGTTCATGAGGGTGGAACGAAGAAAAATTTATAAGGAATTTCGCGGAAGCGGGCAGACGAGAGAGTTTTTTAAGGAAGTAAGACAGACAGTAGGTGCACTGCAAAAAATTTTAATTCAAATTGAAGAAGGAGAGAAAAACTATGGAAATTGTATTTGAAAAGTATGGAAAGGCAATTTTAATCGTAATTGTAATGCTGGCATTGGGAGGAATTATTGTGGCAGCACTGACATCGGACGGCTATGTGGCGAAAGCATTTCAGGAGGCGTTAGAGGGATTTTTTGGAAACATGAACGCACTTCTGCCACAGGGGGGCTCTGAAATATAAGAAAAATGCGGTGTCAGGAGGAAATTCCTGATACCGCAGCAAGAGGAGAAGAAGATGGACGAATTATCATTATTTGAACCGAAACCGGAACAGTTTGGGGTGTTCTGGAACTATATTATCAGTCCGGACGTGACAGATATTGACTACAACGGCAGGGAATTGTGGATTACGGATTTAAAGAAAGGGCATTACCGGGCAGAGGAGACGGTCACGGAGCAATTTCTACAGTCGTTTACGCACAATATTTCTAACTGTGCCAACCGGCAGTTTAATTATGCAAATAAGGTTTTGGAAGCGGACACGAAGGAGCTTCGAATCAGTATTCTGCATGACTCGGTGGCGGTCAGCGGAACGAGTATCTGCATCCGCAAATCGCCTGCGGTCGTCCGCAGCACGATAAAAGGAATGATTGCGGATGGGTACTGCACACAGGAGATATTAGAGCTTCTGTTAAACTGCGTGCAGGCAAAAATGAATTTTGTTTTTGGCGGGGAGCCGGGAAGCGGCAAGACAGAGTGTGCAAAGTTTTTTATGCAGTTTATTCCCAAGGAGGAGCGTGTGATTACAATTGAGGATTCCTTAGAAATCCATTATCGGGATATTAATCCGGGAGCGGATGCAGTGGAACTTCGGATTGCACCCGGTTTTGATTATACGGATGCCATCAAGGCGTGCCTCAGACAAAATCCAAAGTGGCTGATGCTTTCGGAGGCGCGCTCCGTGGAAGTGACATCTCTTTTGGAACAGTGGAGCACCGGGGTAAATGGGTTTACCACGATTCATCTTGACGATTTGCGCAAGCTGCCGGATCGGATTTTAAACATGATGAATAATGTCAATGATGCAGACCGGATGGAGAACCGAATTTATCGCTATGTGAATGTGGGAATTTTAATCCGGCGCAGCGTGCAGCCGGACGGGAGCGTGAGACGGTATATGGACCAGCTCTGTTTTTACAGCAGACAGGGGCAGGAAAACCGGGTGTACATGATTGTAAAGGGCGGGGAACTTGTGTCCAAAGAGCTTCCTACTGACATCTGCCAGAAATTTAAAAATGCCGGAATTAAGGACCCATATATGTGTCCGGCATTAAAACATTATATTGAGGAAGGAAAATAATGAAGAAAGAGAAGAAAAAGATACGGAAAACATCGCGGCTGTCCCGGCAGTTTAAGCTTTTGAATCCGAAAAATCTTGCAAAGGAAGTGCATGTTTACGGATACAACTATTCCTGGAAACTGCACATGCTTTTAAATCTCTGTTCCCTGCTTGGAATTTCTGCCATTGGAATCTTATTTCAGATGAAACCAGGATATCTTGCAGTTGTATTTGCAGCGGTACTGTTTGTGCTTCCCATGCTGATTCGGGATATGTATAAGCGGGCGTATGAGCAGAAACGGTTTGCAGATGTAACTACATATATGGAACAGATGCTTTATTCCTTTCAGAAAAGTGGAAAAGTATCCTTTGCATTGGAAGAGACAGTGGAATTGTTTGAAGGAGGACAGATGCGTGAGTGCATCGAGGCGGCAATTGCATATCTGAGAGCGGGGCGTGCTGCGACAGAAAAGGGTGTTTTAAGGGAAGCGTTAGAACACATTGAGAAACCGTATCACTGTCCAAAGATTGTGACCGTGCACGAGCTTTTGGTGCATGGGGAAGAGTATGGCGGAGATATGGAAAACTCGGTTTTTCTGTTGTTAAACGATATCGAAGTATGGAAACGAAGCGGTTATAAGCTGCAGGCGGACAAGAAAAAAAGCCATGCGGATAATCTGATTTCAATTGTGACGGCGACGATTCTCTGTGCGGTTGCGCTGTATGTGCTCGATGCGATGAGCCGGCTGTTTCCGGGAAAAACAGGGGTACAGATTTTTAGCGTGCCGGTCATCCAGATTTCGTCGATGTTGTTTATTTTATTCCTGTTTTATGTGCTCGTAAAAAGTACGAGAAGCCTGACGGATAACTGGCTTGAGAAGCAGTCTATACAGGATGAGGGAATTTTGCGCCGCAGCTATCAGATGGTCACGCAGTATGATGAGGCAAAGGAGAAGAAGAAAAGTATTCTCTGGTCGCTTCCCTGCCTTATCGGGGGACTTCTGGCACTTTTGTTTGGACAGCGGTGGCTGGGGGGGCTGTGTCTTTTGACGGCGGTTATCATGCTGTTACAGCATAAGCTTGGCTATCATGTCGCAAAAAAGGAACTACATAAAGAACTTTATCTTGCATTACCGCAGTGGCTGATGCAGATTGCATTGCTGCTTCAGAGCAATAATGTGCAGGTTTCCATTGCAAAGTCGATGGACGGTGCGCCCGTGGTGTTACAGGAGGAACTGCGGCAGCTACAGGAGCGGCTGGAAAAAGACCCGGGCGGATTAAAAGCATATACGGATTTTTGCAGGGAGTTTGATGTGCCGGAGGCGCAGAGCTGTATGAAGATGCTCCACGCGATTTCGGAGTCCGGAACCGGAAATGCCAAAATTCAGATTCATAACTTAATTGAGCGTGTCCATGAGATGCAGGATATGGCAGATGGAATCCGCGACAAACAGCTTGCATTTCAGATGCGGATGCTGTTTTCCTATCCGGTGGCAGGGGCAACGGCAAAACTTTTAGTAGATTTGACGATTGGAATGATTTATATGTTTCAGATGCTTGGAAACATGGGATTATGATGCGAAACAGGGGGGATTTTTGTGCGAAATATAATTGGAGCATTCAGTGCGTTGGTGATTCTGGTGTTAAACCTGTTTTTGTGTATCAGTGTCAGTTCTGCCTCGGCTGCGGTATCTGCTGCAAAGGAGTATAAGGCAGATGTAATAGCAGAAATTGAAAACAGTAATTTTAATCCGGGAGTGATTGATGCGTGTGTGCAGCAGGCAAGGGAACTTGGATACAGCCTCGAAGTAAACGGATATGTGTACGATGAAGCGCATGATATTCAGTCTGCGGAGGTCATAGTTAGCTATTCTTATGAAATGCCATTATTCGGGATAGCAAAGGCACAGATGACAAGGGGGATTGCGAGATGAGTCTTGAGACGATTATGGAGGAACTCGGACAGTCTGCGCTGGGATTGCTTGGCGGTGGATTGACGGTTGTGATTCTTTTGGGATTACTTTCTTATGTCACAGGTTTTTAAGGAGGAAAAAGCGATGGAAGAAATCATGGAGTATTTTGGAAATGGATTGTTACAGGTGGTAGGCGCAGCGCTGTTTCTTGGTATCTTTGTTACGTGCATCGGTGGGAATGCAGACGGGATGCTTTCGGGTATCGTGCAGATTTTTATGACAGGACTGTGCGGATAAGGAGGAGACCGGATGAAACAGGTCATTGAAATTTATGGAAAGTTTCTGCTGGAGGCGGCAGGGGTCGCTGCACTGGTACTGCTTTTGTTCATTGGAATCCATGACGCGGAGGGGAACAGGGGAATCTTTCGGATGATTGGAGCAAAACTGCCGGTTGGAAACATTGTAGTAGAAAACTATCTTGATGCGGAAATCTATAAGTCAGAGAGCGAAAAGCAGCCACCTGAAATCCGTTTTCAGCCGGAGACGATGATAAAAAAGGGAATACAGACGCTATCAGATTATCTGATTGCAGAGGATTATGATGCGAAGCTGCTTCCGATAAAAATTCTTTGTGTCATAAATCCGGAGGGGACGGATATTACCGGAGACTGTAACTCTGATACGACAGAAATTCTGTTTCCGGAACCCGGAATTTATAGCGTGACGCTTGCGGCGAAGGACGATGGAAACAGAAAAACGATAAAAGTAGTCAAAATACCGGTCAATGATTAAAGGGAGGAGAAATTTTGAGAAACATTGTGATGATGGCAGTCAGTGCAATTCTTGGGGTATTGTCTCTTATAATTGTAATGAGTTTGGCGGGGAGGTCGAATCGAAGTATGGAATTAAAGAGTAATCTTTCGTCTGCGGTAGAAGAGACGGTAGAAAAAATGATGCAGAACCAGAGCTACAATATTGAGGATGTCAACCAGTTTATTGCGGATATGGTGGAGAATCTTGCGGTGGTTTTAGACAATGACAGCGCCCTTCGGGTAAGTATTTTGCAGATTGACAGGGAGAAGGGGATTCTCTGCACCAAAGTGACAGAGGAATTTAAGCACCCAAACGGAAAAACTGGAAAAGTGCAGACGGAAAAGACGGTCATTTTAAACGGGAAGGAGGAGGCGGAAAAAGTGCAGCAGTATGCGGTCAGCTTTTATTTTTCAAAAGACGATTTAGACCACGAAAGATGCTGTTATAAGCGTTATCTGGTGGATGCCGGAAAGAGTGTGACAGCTCCCAAGGATCCGTCAGAGGATGAGAAGATGTTTGTCGGCTGGAAGGACGAAAATGACTATCTTGCTGACTTCTCCGCTCCGGTGGAACAGGATGTGACCTACTATGCGGCATGGAATTAAGCAAAGGAGGGCTGCGGGGAGGATGAGAAAGATATATCAAAATGGAATTGGAATCAAATTTGTAAAGCTTATTGGGATGTTGGTGCTTATGACGGTATTTCTTTTGAATGGACAAATGACAGTGTATGCAGAGGAAAGCCTGGCAAATTCAGAGGGATATTTTTATGTGACTATTTGGGGACCTGACGGGGAATCGAAGGTAAGGGTGGATGTTCACTGTACAGAAGCAAACGGAGCTTTATGGAACTATCCAGACTATCTGGACCGCTCGCAGCAGATACAACTGCATATAGAAGATGGTGGGCTATATAATCTATGCTTCAAGAACGGTTCTTCCTATACAAAGGATATTACAGTTAAGACCGATATCGGTTCTACAGTAGAGCAGTCGGATGCGGTACAGGAAAACGGGAAATATGTAGTATCAGATAACCCGGATGACAGCGGCGTGCATTATAAGTCTAAAACATATTCGATTCTAAAAAATATACCGTTTGCGTTTGATTTGCCAGCTTATTATTACGTAGATAACACATATTTAACAAATGCTGCACAGTCAAAAAACTATAGCTACAGATTCAATGCGAGACCTTATAGCTGGCAGAATTACAGCAGTACTTATAATGATAAATACAGCAATACAGTTGAGAAAAGAAAAGTTTATACGAAAAAGACAAAAGTAGACTTTCAGATGCAGATTAATCTCGCCTGTACGGGAACCTGGATTACCAGCAAAATGAAACAGGATTTTCCAAAAGGCTACCATGCGGAAATGACTATTACAATGGAAAACATGGCACTTACTATAAAGTACAATGGAAATGGTGGCAGTGGTAATGTGAAAGATACAAGCGTTATTTATGATACAACTGCCACTATAAGTAATAACAATTTCACACGGGAAGGCTATCATTTTACCGGCTGGAATACCAAAAAGGATGGAAGTGGAACGGTTTACAGTTCAGGTACAAAGAAAAAATCGAGTACGTTAAGCGGCTTTACATCCGGAACAGAATACAGTGACATAAAGAAGACGCTGACACTGTATGCACAGTGGGAGCCGTATTCCTATACAATCAAATTTGATGGCAACGGGGCAACCTCCGGCAATATGGATGACATGACAAATTGTGTGTATGATAAGGATTATACGCTGACAAAAAATGCCTATAAGAAAACAGGCAGTACGTTCATGGGCTGGAATACCAAAAAGGATGGTACCGGAAAATTTTATGCGAATAAAGACAGCGTAAGAAATCTTACTAAGAAATCGAATGGAACAGTCACACTGTATGCACAATGGGATGGCGGCACAAAGCATATTTTGACGGTAGACCCGAATGGAGGAACGTGGAGGGGTTCAACGGCGATACAGAATTTTATAAAAGATGAAGGATGGATGGATATCATTGATGATGCAGACCCGGAACCACAAGTCGGAATGAAATTTGCTGGATGGGATTTCAGCACGACATCGAGAAGTGTAAGTACCTTTGATGCTGTAACGAAATTGTTTACAATGGGAAGTACCGATGCGAAACTGACGGCGCGATATGAGTATATCTGGTATAACCTTGCTTATGACTGCACTGGTGGGACAGGCGTGGCAGGTGGAAGTTATCCGGAAAGAGTGGCGTATAACACATCTTTTTCCGTGACACCTCCTATACGCACAGGATACTCATTTGCCGGATGGGTAATTAGCGGAATGAATACACATGATGATAGGGCAAAGACAAGGGATGCAAGACATTATTACAGTACAACTGATTTTTATTCAGATATGAACTCTGCCTATGGGGTGGAAGCATGCGGTGTAGGAGCACAGTTTGTATGGTTTAAGAATCTTCGCAGTACATTAAATGGTAACACAGAAGCAACGGTAACCTTTACCGCAGGATGGCAGAGAAACGAGTATACTTTGACAGTGAATCCAAACGGTGGAACCTGGAACGGCAAGACGTCTGACCAGACAATGAAGTTGTCATATCAGGATATGAAAATAATTGATGCCCCTACACGTCTTGGGTATACGTTTACCGGATGGACATTATCCGGAAGCGGAAGCAGCCTGAATGGAACCACGTTTACAATGGGGGATGAAAATGCGACACTGACCGCAAACTGGAGAATCAATTCTTATACACTGACGGTGAATCCAAATGGTGGAATCTGGAATGGAAGCACATCCAGTCAGCAGTTTACGCTGAATTATGGAACAACGAAAGAAATCGGAGTGCCAGTCAGAAGAGGATTTACGTTTACCGGGTGGACATTATCCGGAAGTGGAAGCAGCCTGAATGGGACAATCTTCACAATGGGGTATGAAAATGCAACATTGACTGCAAGCTGGCAGCGAAACGAATATACGCTGACGGTAAACCCGAATCTTGGAACATGGGGAGGCAGCACAGAAAACCAGACTTTCCAGCTGTTGTTTGAGGCGAAAAAAGACATTCTGGACCCGGTACGTACTGGGTATATCTTTACGGGATGGACACTATCCGGTGCTGGAAGCAGCTTGAACGGAACCACGTTTACAATGGGCTGGGAAAATGCCATGCTGACCGCAAACTGGCAGCCGAATCATTACGTTATACGATTTGATGGAAACGGTGCGACAGAAGGAACGATGGATGACATTGATATGATATATGATGTGCCGCGGAATCTGCCGGAAAATAAATATATCCGGGAAACAAATGAGGGAAAGAGCAAATTCATGGGCTGGAGCATGGATTCCGGAAAACGGAAGGGAGATTATGAGGACAAGGAAGAAGTCAAAAACCTTACTGCCAATCCGGATGAAGTAGTAATTCTTTATGCCATCTGGGATGACTGCCCATGGATAAAGGCAACCGACATTTATTACACGTTAGAGCAGGCGCAGAGCGGTTATATTACGCTTGATGAACTGATGAGCCACGCAACAGCCGGAGACCGTGAGGACAGCGATATAAAGGCAGGAGTGGACGATGAAAAGCATACCACGTTTGATGTATGGGATTACCTTCCGGAAGACTTTACATCCTTTGACAGCAATGGAAGCGTCACAGAAACTTACCGTGCAATTGACAGTGTGGGAAATGTCACCAAAAAGACGGTGACGGTACATATCGTAGATACGGCAGCAAATGACCCGGAGCCAATCCGGACAACCCGGTTTATCAACGAAAAGTATTACCGGTCATCCTATGAAAACGGGGGACTGGAAGCAGATTCTATCTGGCTGACCAATCCGGATTATCAGGCAACCATTGAACAGGCATTTGCAAATCTGAGAAATGACACACCGCTGCATGAATTTTACTTTTCACATGATACCATCTTGCAGATGAAACAGTTTGTGCAGGACAAGGGGTTCGGAAATGGAAAATCTCCGGGTGCACTGCAGTTTTTTTTCGAGAAGTTTTTGACTTCAAATGAAAGATAAAAATGTTTTCAATATTGAAAAAGTGATAGGAAGAGTCTCTTCACGTGTGAAGGGGCTCTTTTGAATATTTATGAACAGTAAAGGGCTTGAAATTTTCCTACAAACACAATATACTATTTATGTAAACGTAGGAAGAATCATTAATTAGGGGGAAATTATGAAAAAGAAGAATAAAAAAATAATTTCAGTTTTATTGGCAGCATCACTTTTGCTTGGTGTTCCGACACAGGCAGTTCTTGGACAGGAGCAGGATACAGAGACTGCAGTAGTTGAAAGTATCGGAGAAGAAACTTCGAATACAGAAGATATAGTAATAGAGAACACCGAAGTTATGGAAAATATCACAGAGGGTATTCCAGAAGAAGTTATGCTGGACAGTACGGAGAAGGTAATGGGGGTTGCAACTGGAGACAGTATCGAAGAGGGACTGCTGGACACAGAAGAGGCAGCAACGGAGAATATCGAAACGGCGGAAGGTGAGGCAGCGTTTGAGCCAGGAAAAACGGCACCAGATGAAGTGGTAGATAGTGTTAAGTATATTTACCATGATAATAGCGGTAAAGTGGATGGTTTTGTGTATTATCTGAAAACTGACAATACAATAGGTATTCAGGCATATGATATTGCATATATGGGCGCCGATAAAAAAGTTGTGATTCCAGAAAAAATTAATGGATATCCGGTAACAGAAATAGACGCAGCAGCTTTTTATGGAAAAGCGGTACAAAACGTTGTATTTCCATCAACATTAAAGAAGATTGGGAAGCAGGCGTTTGACTACAGTGCCTTAGAGAGCTTTTCTTTTACTGGAAAAGAGACGGTGAAAGTCGGGGAGTGGGCTTTTGGAAATACAGCGATGAAAACAATTGTTGTTCCGGCTAATATAAAGGATATTCCGCAGGCATGCTTTGGAAATAACATGGAAGCAACGGCTATTATTATTGAAGAGGGCGTAGAAACGATAGGGGAGTTTTCATTTCAAAATAATCAGACAGCGACATCTATTAAAATTCCATCTACAGTAACCTTGATAGGGAAAGGTGCATTTACTGCAAACGTATGTGTAGAAAAATTAGAAATGGGTCAAAATGTAACGTCAATTGGAGAACAGGCATTTTGCGGATTAATGGAACTTACATCTGTAACGCTCCCCAAAAGTGTTACAAATATTGAAACGGATGCATTCAAGGACTGTTATAACCTCATCATTTCCTGCTACACCGATACCTGCAGCCATGAGTATGCGGTGGACAATGACATTGACTATATTCTCTTAGACCAGCCGACCTACACCATCACCTATGTGCTGAATGGTGGCGAGAATAGCGACAGAAATCCGGATACCTATACTAGCACAACAAGGACAATTGAAATTGACCAGCCAAAAGAGAGGTACGGTTATTACTTTATGGGATGGTATGCGGATGAAGCATTTCAGAATAAACGGGATGTGATAGAAAAAGGCAGCTCTGGTAATATTACGCTGTATGCAAAGTGGGGGGCGAACCAGTACCAGATTAATTATGATGGTAATAAGGGGAGCGGCGTCACAGACAGCCAGCTTACGGAATACGATGAGACGATTGCACTTGAAAAGAACGAGTTTGTAAGGAAAGGGTATACCTTTAAAGAGTGGAACACGAAGGCGGATGGTTCTGGAAACTCTTATCAGGAGCAGGAGAAGGTAAAGAATCTGCGTTCCCAATATAATGATGAGATTACGCTGTATGCCCAGTGGACTGCAAATAAGTATCAGGTTACTTTTAAGGGCAATGGTGCGACCTCTGGCAGTATGAATACCATGAAAAAGCTGAAATATGGAAAGACATATAAGTTGACCGCAAATACCTTTAAGAGAGACGGATATACGTTTACCGGATGGAGCACAGAGATAGATGGAAGCGGGAAGAACTATAATAATGAGGATGAGATTAAAAATCTTTCATCCAAATCCGGTGGGAAGGTAACACTGTATGCCCAGTGGAAGAAAGCGAATAAGACAGAGAAAAAATATTCCATCACCTACAAGCTGAATAAGGGCAAGAATAATAAGAGCAATCCGTCTTCCTACACGAAAAAGACGGCGACCATCAAACTCAAAAATGCTACCAGGAAAGGTTATAGCTTTAAGGGGTGGTACAAGGATAAGAAGTATCAGAATAAGGTAACACAGATAAAGAAGGGAAGCACCGGCAATGTGACACTGTATGCAAAGTGGGCAGCTAATCAGTATACCATCAAGTTTAATGGAAATGGTGCGACATCCGGCAGTATGAAAGCCGTTAAGAACTGTAAATATGATAAAAAGTATACACTTAAAAAGAACAGTTTTAAGCGGAAGGGGTATACCTTTGCGGGATGGAACACGAAGAAGGACGGTTCAGGAAAGAATTATAAGAACAAGGCAGAAGTGAAGAATCTTACCTCCAAATCTGATGGAACGGTGACACTGTATGCGCAGTGGAAGAAGAAATAAGAGATTTACTTAAAAATGTTCCAGGAAAAGCTTCAGAAAGAAAACAGATGCTTTATATTCTGAATACAAAAGAAAAACAAAATAAATTACATATATAGATATCAGAGCAAAAAAAGAATCCGCCTGCGTTGAAAGGGGCGCATAAAACGGCGGATTCAGATTCCTATGAACAATAAAATCATAGTATACTTGGATGCAAAAAGCAACTAAATTTTTAGAATTTTTCGAAAATTTTGAATCCCTTAAACATTTCTTTGCTAGAAGGCAGCAGCATGATATAATGAGTGCAAATGAGTCAACGTGCTTGCATGATTGATAAACGGCGAAATTTAGAATGCCAGGTGAGGAAGCGTGGAAAAATGACAATTGCGTATTGCGAGGATGAGGCGGCGCAGGCTGCGTGGGTGAAAAAACTGATTTGCGGATGGGCAGCAGAAAATGAGAAAAACTGTAATGTCCGGCTGTTTCCGAGCGCAGAAAGTTTTCTGTTTGAATTAAACGGTGCAGAGCTGGTTCCGTATGACCTTGTGATGTTGGACATTTCCATGGAGGGAATGGATGGATTTTCCCTCGCAAGGCAGCTCAGACAGAAAGACAAAAATGTCAGGATTGCGTTTCTGACCTCGGATTCAAGTCATGTGTTCGAGGGATACGAGATTGATGCATGGAGATATTTATTGAAGCCGTTGGAAAAACCGCAGGTTTTTAAGATGCTGCAGGCATTGTGTGTGGAACTAGAACAGAAGGAATCGGAATATTTTCTGTTGGATGTTTCAGGAGAAAACATCAAGATTGCGCTGGAAGAGCTGGATTATGTGGAAGTGAACGGGCATTATACCACACTGCATGGCAGCAGGCGGGACTATACGGTGAAAGAGAATTTTGGAGAACTTCTGATGCAGCTCAATGGGGCAGCGGGAAATGAAAGATTCGTAAAATGTCATAGAAGTGCAGCAGTAAACATATCCAGATTAGTGCGGATTGGAAGGCAGAACTGCATTTTGGAGAGTGGGATAGAACTTCCAGTGAGCAGAGGAATGTATCAGCAGCTCAATGAGGTTTTTATCAGGAGAAATTTATGAAGACACAACTGTTTTTTTCAGCCATTATTGTGGGAACAGCACTGCTGCTTTTGCTGATAGTGTTGTTGCTTTATGCGGCGATGAAACGACGTTATGAGGAAACACTAATCCGGTATCAGAATAAATTATTATCACAGGAGATGGAGGAAGTACGTGGCATTTACCTGACCATGCGTGGCTGGCGGCATGACTACCATAATCACATGCAGTCCGTGAAAGCGTATCTTGCAGGAAATCAGATTGAAGAAGCGAGAAATTATCTCAACCATCTGGAAACGGATTTAGACGACATCCGAATGCTTTTTGATACCGGGAATCTCAATGTGGATGCGATTTTAAATGCCAAAATTTCGCTTGCACTTGAACATAAAATAAAATGTGATTATAAAGCAGTCATTCCGGAACATCTGACTGTGTCGGAACTTGACCTTTGTGTATTGATTGGAAACCTGATTGACAATGCAGTAGAGGCGTGTCGGAACGTAGAGCCGGAACAACAGTTTCTAAGACTTTATATAGCACCCCTAAAACAGCAGCTTTATATTTCTGTATGTAATGCGACGAATGAAGTGGTAAGAAAACTTGATGAGGAATATATCTCTAAGAAGCGCGGGGATCACGGACATGGGCTGAAACGGATCAATCACATCGTGGAAAAATATGAGGGCTACATTAATCGGAAAAATGAACCGGGAGTGTTTGTCACGGAGATTATGCTGCCGCTATAAAAGGTAATTTGTGCACGGATTTTTACAATTCGTGCACTTTTTTTGCAGGAAAGAAAAGACCCTGCTATATTAAAGTGCAAAAGAGTGAAGTAGTACAAAAGAGAAAATTTGGACAGCAAAAGGAATGGAAAGGAAGCGCATATGGAGATGAAAATAAAAAAACACAATGTATTTTGCAATATCTGGTACGTATTTGCACCTGTTTTCCGGCAAAAACCGGCTTATATCGTAAGGATGATAGCAGAGGCGGCTTTGTTTGTGGCATTGCCCTTGATGGCATCGGCGGCAAGCTCTGTGGTTGTGGCACTGCTGGGTGGTGGGCATCCGCTTTTTGTAATCGTTGTTTCTGTCATGACGATATTTGCAGCGTATGGAGCAGTCAACTGGCTGTATAACTATTTTTACATTTCAAATGGTGCTGATTTTATTGATATCCGGACTACAATGCATATGTCGGCATTTAAGCGAAAAGAGATGGAGCTTTCGTTAGAACAGTCAGAAAACAATGAAATCCGTCAACTTCAGAACAGAGCCGGGATGGCATTGTGGAATAACTGGATTGGTGTAGAGGGGATGGTACGCAGTGTCTGCACCATCGGAGATAACATTTTGGGACTTGTTGTTTATGTAATAATTGTGGGCGGGCTGAATATTAAAATTCTGCTTTTTTTACTTGTAATTTGTGTCGTGGATGCGTTAGTGTCAGGACTTTCTGCAAGAAGATTCAATAAAATAAAGGACGGTCTGGCACAGCAGGAGCGTGTGGAACGTTATCTCGATAAAGTGGTGGATGATGTGGCAGGCGGAAAGGATATCCGTATTTTCGGGCTTTCGGACTGGCTGATTGAAAAATATGACATGGCAATCCAAAATCAGCGCAGGCTGATGTTTTCCTATGATACTTTATGTTTTCTGGCAGATGTGACAGAAGTAGTTCTTTCCGGAATGAGAGACCTCGTCTGTTATCTGTATCTGATTTCCCTGCTGAAAAACGGAATGCCGGTTGCAGAGTTTGTCTTTTATCTCGGGTTAATCAGCGGATTCGCAGCATGGTTTACCCAGATTAGCAAAATGATAGTGGAAATCTTAAGAGACAGCAGGCAGATTGATGATTTACGTACCTTTATGGAACTGGAAAACAGCATGAAATCTGACGGAGAAGAGCCCGATTTTTCTAAGATGGAGGTGGTATTTGACCATGTTTCCTATTGTTATGATGGCGCAAAGGAGCCCGTTTTAAAAAACGTTTCCTTCCGGCTGGCTCCCGGTGAACATTTAGCGCTTGTGGGTTTAAATGGTGCTGGAAAGTCGACACTTGTAAAATTGATGGCAGGACTTTATCTTCCGACAGAAGGAACCGTATGGGTGAATGGGGTAAGTACTGCAGAGTTAAACCGTGTGAAGTATATGGAGCACATTGCTGCCATTTTCCAGAATCCGTTTCTGACAGCCTATTCGATTGGGGAAAATGTTGTGTTAGAGGAAACGTGGGACGAAGAGAAGGTGTGGGGTGCACTTGGGCAGGCCGGATTATCCGGGAAAGTAAAGTCGTTGGAAAAAGGGATTTTTACTTATCTTGGAAAAGATGTGGCAGAGGATGGGATTCAACTGTCGGGTGGGGAGACGCAAAAACTTCTTCTTGCAAGGGCATTATACCGTAATCCGGCATTGCTGCTTTTAGACGTAAAATGAGGTATAGATGGTAGGCGTGTATGGAGTGTATACAGTTTGCTTTTAGAGGAAAATAGGTACATGATACACAGATAATGGAAAAGAATGTGTATTCAGTTGAATATAGAAATAAGTAGTAGGTATGAAAGAATAAGATTCTTCCATGCCTTTTTTATTATAAAGAAAGGATAGGTTGCACAGTATCCGCCCGGTCATTTTAGTAGATCTGCTGAATAGCTTTCTCCCGGAAGTGTGGTATAGTCTTGTGCTTGGAACAGGGAAACGACACAGAAAGGAGAAAACGATATGTCAGTACAGCCAGATATCATCTGGAACGAGCAATGTCTGGGGATACGGATAGGAGAACAGGTATGTATCTATCTGAAAAAGCATAATGCGGAATACCAGAGACTGCAAAAGAAAATACTGGAACTTATAGAGAAGTATCCAGTGATAGAAACATTTATGGAAGCGGCTCAGTCAATCAGTCTGACAGCAGACGAACATCAGGCACTGCACCAATATTTCCAACTGGAGAACGGAAAGGAAATGATAGAAGAAGAATATCATTTCTATATGGGACAGGCACAGATGATTTCGTATGGTGCCATGCTTGGAAAAATCAAAAAAGCAGTGTCAGGAAAGGACGAAAGTGATACAAAGAAATTACTGGAACTGCTAATGGATACCTGGATTGATGAGGTAGAAAATGAACTGAAAGAAAATGCAGTGTACCAGAAAATGCTCGAAAAAATATCAAAATATGAAGATCAGGTTCAGGCAATGGGACTTGAAAAAGAAAAACGAAAAATGATAGATGCATACGTTACGAAAGTAAATGAGAGATGGATTCTATATGCGGAATCCTTGTATCAGGCTGGTATGCAGAAAATCCTGGAATTACTGAATCTGTAAAAGAGACGGATAAAATGGGGAAGCACGAAAGACACTTCCCCATTTGTCACTTCTATTCATCTTTGCCATCAATGAGAAATATGTATGAAACCTGAAAGATTTCAGCAATGGCTTTTAATTCAAGATCAGTGACATAACGCTTGTTTGTTTCGATTCTGGTGATTACATTTTTATCCATATCGTAACCAGCTAACTGGAGTTTATAGGCAAGATCACGCTGAGACATATTGTGGGTCTTGCGAAGTTCAATCAATCGCTGGCTAATCAGATTCTTCTCACCAGACTGTGTCCTTGGCTTTGGCATCTTAAATCTCTTCCTCTCTGGTAAACAGATGGTTTGTCTCACTTTTTGCACCATCTGTATTGATTTTAACGATTGGACAAGGTAGAATCGGTTGTAAAAGTGAGACAAGGACAGAAGAGAAGGGAGAAATATATGGAGCAGGCAAAAATAGAACAGCTTGCATTTTTATATTTATGCAGCGAGCATGATAAAAGGTTATTGCTGAAAAAAGAAAAAATGCCGTTAGCTGATTTTGACAGGTTGACCTACTTGATTTACCATTTAGGTTTTAAGGAATATCATATAAAAGTATGGATGGAATTTGCTGGGGACTTCCAAAAGGAATGGGATTGCCTGGAAGCACTTCAGGAAACAGGTGGGCGTGTTGGAAACATAGATAGTACAGAATCAGAAGTTAAACTCCATGAGATGTGGATTCAGGATTTTTGCAAAAGCACACCAAAAGAGATCGGAGAGTGGATACAAGACCTAGATTATAAATAAAAAATATGATATCATTAGTGGTAGAAATCGAATTTTGTTAGGAAATGACACAATAATGAGTAGTGATAAAGAAATTGCTCATAGCATTGCGATATATATAAAGCTATAGGGGGATGTTATGACAGAACAGCAGTATAAGGATTTATTGATAGCAACAGCAAAGATGAGTGATTATGAGCATAAAGATGAGGTGGTGGAGGCGCTTAAAGTTGCTTCTGTTTCATTTCAAAAGGAATGGGCTTTTACATATCATTTGCCTGATCATCGTCAAGAGTATATTATTATTAGCGTTGTTCCAGATAAATTAATTGTCTTGAAAGAACATGAAGATTTTGTTGATGATTTGTGCAAACAGGTTTATGAACCAAACGATTATAATGAGTATAGCGGATTGGTATTAAAACCCGGAATACTTAATATTGCACCAGAAGAAGTAAGCCAAGAGATACTTTTTGATGATATACAAAATCGGATAATTGATGAAATTCGAGAAGCAAAGTTCTCAATTTGGATAGCAATGGCATGGTTCACCAATAAAAAAATATTTGATGAATTATTGAAAAAAAGAAATGAAGGGTTAGATGTAAAAATTATTATTGATAATAATCGTGTTAATAAGGAGAAACCTTCGTTCACTTTGGAAGATCACTTTGAGGTTTATCGGGTGGATGTGATGTCAGAGCGGTACAAAAATATAATGCATAGGAAGTTTTGTGTGATCGATTTAGAAGTTGCAATGCACGGTACTTTCAATTGGACAAACGCTGCAAACTATAATAAGGAACATTGGGATGTAGATCATAATAGAGAAACAGCAAAAACATTTGCAGAAGAATTTGTGAAAATGAGAAGAGATGCTGAATTGTCGATGTTGTGGCTTGATTTTTGAATGGAGTATGTTCATGGATTTAAAAGAATTTTATTTTCAAAATATAAAGGAATCCGAATACCATTATCGTTTTCTGGAATCTGTTAAAAAGGTAAATTATACATATAATATTTTTTATGGTGAAGAAGAAACTCAGAATTATCAATTTGAGATTTATGATGTTGAAGAAGCAATAACGAAATTTAAAGAACTGTGTCAGCCAGATGTTGATTTTTCAGGTGAAAATAAATGTTGGTTTTATCTAATAACATATTATCTACATATGCTCGGTTATGAAATAAAAGAGTTTCCTAGAATACTAGCAAGACCCCCTGTTGATCCAACAGACTTTACATATAGAGATATTAGAAATCGAATTATTGCTCTAGGTGGAGATGATAATGGAACTGTTCGTTATGCGACTAGAAGAACCTTTGTAGCAGATCTGACATTTGAGCAAAAGTCTTGTAATATTGAAGTGAACGATTCTATAAATCAGAAATTTATTGAAATTTCTACTAGACAGGCATCTTTCAATAGTATGCATATAGATGAAAAAATTGCTGAGATTGCTCACAGTCATAAGATTCCATTGGTTGCTGACAATACTTTTGGGACTCCATATCTCATCAATGTTATCTCCCATGGTGTAGATATCGTGGTTCATTCTGCGACTAAGTTTATCGGTGGACATGGAACAACTATCGGTGGCCTTATCGTCGATTCTGGTAAATTTGACTGGGAAGCTTCAGGCAAATTCCCACAGTTGGTTGACGAAGACCCATCTTACCACAATATCA